>SDBT01014153.1_pt1 | contig 12734 bp, 10 predicted proteins | sample 2277101 | NCBI WGS metagenome assembly SDBT01 (sample SAMN10404973, study PRJNA504765) | marine sediment metagenome | isolation source: marine sediment core GS10_PC15, 103 cmbsf | place: Arctic Ocean: Southern Knipovich Ridge | collected 2010 | reverse complement strand
ATCCTTGCCGGCGCCCTCTGCAACAACAACGAGTGCATGTTTGCGGTCGTGTAGTCTTTTTTCGAGTACTTTAAGAAATCCTTTTTCACCGTCAATATCGAATGGCACCTCAGGAACAAATACATAATTGGCGTCACCACTTGCCACAGCTGCCATTGCAGCGATGAATCCGGAATCCCTTCCCATGAGTTTCACCACTGCAACACCATTGAATGCACCCCTTGCTTCCTCGTGACCTGTGCTGAGCACCTCTTCTGCTATAGAAACCGCTGTTTGAAAACCAAAAGAACGCTCGATGTAACCAATATCATTATCTATTGTTTTGGGAATTCCGATTATTCCAATTTTAAGTTTACGTTGTTCAATTTCATCAGCTATCGCAATGGCACCTTTCTGTGTACCATCCCCGCCGATGGTGAAAAGGATGTTTATTTGTTCGCGTTCGAGAAAATCTACTATTTCTGATGGTTTCTGCGGACCACGTGAGGAACCGAGGAATGAACCGCCATCTCTGTGAATGTTTTCCATCATTTTCGAGGTGATTGTAACAGGAGGCACTCCAATTCGAGGGACAAGTCCACTATAGCCGTATCGTATGCCAAGTACTTCTCTTACCTCGTAACGATAGTGCATTTCCATGAAAATAGCCCTTACCACATCATTCAGACCGGGGCAGAGTCCCCCGCAGGTCACTATGGCTGCCCGTGTGTTTGACGGGTCGAAATAGATTTTTTTTCTCGGTCCCGCCACTTCCATTGATGGTGGATCAACACCATTGGATGTAAAGCTTTTTATGTTTTCGAGAGTGGTGTCATAGATTATGCGGACGGTATCGCTCACAAATCCCTTTTTGCATAGATTTTCATCCATATGTTTTTTTAGAGGAGAATCGTATTGGGCTGTACCAAGACGTTCGATAGAAAAATCGGGTGTTATAGTTGTATCAGGATTTTTTTTTGGCATATACCTCTCTCCGGTTATGTTACTGGTCACCTGCTGTTGCACTCTACAAAATCATAGATTTATTATGGCAGGTCAAGGAGAAAAAATTTAAAAATATATTGGAGATTATTTATACCAAATGCTTTCGCACATTTTATATATATCATTCAAATTACGAATACCTGATTCCCCAATTATTTTCCGGAGAATCCGGTGCCCATTCCTCAAGAAACTTATAGTGTTCCGGAAGCCATGCTTCAGCATTCACTTTTGCCACTTTATCTACTTTACGCAGAAGCTCACGTTCTTCATCACTCATTTCCGGATTATAAAAAGTATCAACGTTTTCATATACATCAGATGGATAATACATGCCGGTAAGAGTCGTATCAGGATTTAATCCGGAATTTATGACATAACGCAGCGCTGCCTGAACAAAACTTATTTCTTTATCTTCCTTGAATGTTTCTGCAACTTCCTTTAGAGGAGTAACAAGATAATCACCGGCGAAAGCTTTCATTGTCACCACCCCGATGCCTCTTTTTCTCAGCATTGCAGGCAAAGAATCGAAATCGCCCTCTGCAACCTCTCCTTGCCAGATTACGTTGTGGTAGAAGTTATACGGGAATATCACGTAGTCGATAGGATACGTGTCGATAAGCGGGTACAGTTGTTTGATATGATGAATGGGAACACCAACAGCACGTATTTTCCCTTGCTCTTTGAACTTGAAAAGGTCTTCCCACTGCCACCAGATATCCTCATCCGGGGAATAACTATGAATACGCACCATATCGATATAATCCCTTCCGAAAACCCTCAGATCACGTTCAAGTTCCTCTTCGAGCGTCCGCCCGTCATAAGGCTGTATAGCAATAGAAATAACGACATCATTAATAAAAGGTGCAAGATGCCTGCCTGTTGGTTCGTACTGGTAAATTTCAAATTCCTTGTCATAAACATCGAAAACTCTTACTCCCAATTCAAAAGCATCGCGGAGCATACGTTCACGTTCTCGAACATACGGAACAAGATAGGGCCGAATATGAGAACCAAAACCGAATTTGGAAACCTTTATACCGGTAGTACCGAGTTCACCCATCGGCATTGTCCCACCCTTCGGCCTTGGATAATTATCTCCAAAAGAAAACGGTGGTAATTTTCTTTCAAGTTGAATACTTCCGAGTTTGCCTGTTGAGCAGCCGGCAAGTCCGGCACCCAGGGCTCCGGCCGCGGTTTTCGTAATAAAATCACGTCGTTTCATAGTTACCTCGTTTTACTTAATTGAATGTATAGCTATAAACAAAGTTTCAAGATAAATTCCCGAGAAAAAAAGGATACATGTATTTGATATTAGAAGTTCAATTCTATTGGTGAAACTACAGGTATATGGGGGCAGATTATCCCATAAATACCACGGTAACAAGCTCTAAAAGTACTATCGATTTTTTGTTACAAAATCAACTCGCTTTACCGGATTATTTGCATTTACCGCTTTCCCATCTCTCACGAGTGCACTTCGGATCGGTCCAGACATGTCTGATTCGGTCAGCAACACCCTGTATATAATCATAAGCTGGTTTCCATAAATCCCTGCTACTGAAATGCTCAAGAGAGAAGGTTTTCCACGGCTCAAGCTGAGTGGAAACCTGGATAACAGCCTCATGGTCAAGAACACCTGTCCCCAGAGGTGTTTCGTCAATGTGACATACGAGACGCTTGTCCTGTACCATTACATCCTTGACATGAAAAACACCTATTCTGTCCCCGAGTGTTGATATGGCACACCTGATGTACCGCCCGGATTCATAAACACGGTCGGAGGTCATATGATTAACCGGGTCAAAACAGATTCTTAAATAAGGCGAGTCAATCCGGTCAACAAATTCTTTCATTCTCTCAATACTTGCGACAATTGTCCACTGCGTTTCTTCCGGGCAGAGCATACAACCAGTATCCTCTGCTATGGGCACAAGTTCCCTGGTATTCTCAATGAGAATATCGAGGGCTTTCTGTGTGTGGTTCTCAGGGTGATGCATCCATATATCTGTCGGATGCATGCTTCCCACCGAATAGCGAAGTGATGTGCAGCCAAGTTTGCCGCCTATTTTCAGAAATTTAGCAATTCCTTTTATATGTTCTCTTTCTTCATTCTTGTCAGGACGTATTGCGCTGAGGCTGACACCTATTGGTCCCATTTCAAGACCGACCTGCGCAAAAAGATCCTTTACATAAGCGATATCATCATCGGTGGCATCCGGATCAGGATGCATTCCGGCAAGACGAAAACCGATATCATAAATAAATTGAAGATGTTCGATTTTTATATCACGATATGGTGCACCCAAACCGGCATCATTCAAACAAAGCCTCATATTCAACTCCTTTTTATGTAAAACCACAATGTATTTCAATAATGTTAATATAACATTGCTGTATACTCTGATATTTTAAATTTCAAATAAATAACATAATACCAATACACTAATTATTGATAATACAAGTTTCATAATAATTATTCAAGTATTTTCTTGGAAAATTTTATAACATTTACTGTCCTCTACAGAAAAAAGAAGGGATTCACACTGATAGATAATTATTTTTTAGAAACATCTGTCAACAAATAATATTAAATAAAAAAGAAAATGATAATACATGCAAAAATATGTTTTTTTCTTACTTTTTTCTGATAAATACTTTATAATTAAAGCAAAAATTAAATAATTGACGTTTCAATTTAAAATACAAATATTTGCTAAACATATCGAACCTTTATTTCGTTGATAATAAACGTTGATTACATGGTTAAAAGAAGTTATCGACTTATTTAAGGACACATATATTGAGTGGCGGCAAAATAAGCCTGATCTCATGGGAGAGGCACTCGCATTTTGCATCTCGGTAAACGACCTGACGGTAAAACGCGCCTCTAAGTTTCTGAGTGAGAGTAACTTTCATTCATTTCTGCTCACCCGGTGCCATCACCTTATCCAATAATCGTTTAAAAGACAACTCTTTATTCCGTCCGGGTTTTCCTTTCGCAGAATTTCTTTTACATAAAGAATCTTAGACAACATTAATGTATTATGTACAATATATCCGGTCTGGACAAAAGACTTTTCGTTTGCATACGCACCACATAATTCACCATCTATTTTTATATCATATCTAACTTTACAATTTTATTAGCACTCCATACCTTTAGTTTTATCACGTTTCTTTGAAAAAATTTCTTTCAAAATGCAATTCACATTTGATTTATCGAACGAAGTAAGTTATTATTAAATAAATTTAAGATTACGTTTTTCTTAAAATTGACAGGAGAAAAATATGGATTACAGAAGAATTATTCCTTGTCTGGATGTAAAAGATGGTCGTCTGGTTAAAGGTGTCCACTTTGTCGAATTGAAGAGTGTTGGCGATCCTGCTGAAAATGCCGAGGCTTACAGCAAAGCGGGAGCGGACGAACTGGTATTTCTGGACATTACAGCAACAATTGAAAAGAGAAAAACTCTCATTGATGCCATCAAAAAAACGGTTGAAAGAATTTCTATACCGTTGACAGTAGGCGGAGGTATCGGGAGTATTCAAAACATTCAGGAACTGATTGATATAGGTGCATCTAAGGTATCCATCAACACCGCAGCAGTGTGTAATCCGGATTTCGTCCATGAGGCTGTCGAGGAGTTCGGCAGCGAAAAAATTGTGATTGCAATAGACACACGTTCCTCCTCTGATTTTCCGTCAGGGTTTGAGGTTATGATAAACGGCGGCAGAACCCCTTTTGGAATTGACGCTGTCGAATGGGCAAAAAAAGTTGCAGATATGGGTGTGGGCTCAATCCTTCCAACAAGTATGGATGCCGATGGAACACAGGCCGGCTACGATATACCGATGACACGGGCTATAGCTGATGCGACAAAAATACCTGTGATAGCCTCCGGTGGTGCGGGAACGCTTGAACATTTGTACGACGCCATAACCGAAGGACATGCAGATGCTGTCCTTGTAGCATCGATTGCGCATTTTGGCAAATATTCTATTAAACAGATGAAAGAGTACCTGGCAGAAAAAGGCATACCTGTAAATTTATAAAACTTTATAAGAAGATTTGCACCTACGATAGAGTTCTTTTACCTGCTTTTTGATATTCAGTAAGATTGAGTCTTGAGCTTTCTCTCCTTTAGTAAAGTGACCGGCTCATAAAAGGAATCCGATGCGTAATTTTATAATCGTCCTTATTCTTCTGTTTATTATCACTGCTTCCGTAATAAACCTTCACAAGGTTGTTTCTCCCTCCATGGAGGATACACTTCTTGAGGGAGATACTTTTGTTGTACTCAGCTTCTGGTATGGTTTTCGACTTCCATTCATGGATCGAGTAGTCATAAAAGGATTTGAGCCTGTCACCGATGATCTTCTTATATTCAAATACCCCATTAATCCTGCACAGATACATGTGAAGCGGTGTGTTGCCGTTGGCGGACAGACAGTTGAGATTGTGGAGAAAAAGCTTCTTGTTGATGATGTTGAGATTCTCCTTCCACCGAAAGGAAAGCACGATGATCCGGAAATAATACCTGAGGGTTTGTACGGCAGTGGTAAACGGGATTTTATACCCAAAGTTGTGATACCTGATACGGCAATATATGTCATGGGTGACAACCGCGACTTTTCAATTGACTCTCGCATATGGGGGGTTTTATCAAAGGAAAATATTCGAGGTAAAGTATGGTTTATTCTCCTGAGCTTTGATCCCGATGTGTCCTGGTTTGATTTTACACGGAAAGTAAGATGGAAAAGGATGTTTAAAAGAATAGAGTAAGTCAATACTAATTATTGTCACAGTATTTTTCGCTTCCACTCTGTTCAAAAACTTTGATAGTATTCAGTAAAAGTGAACATAGAATTGAAACTCATCATCTTAACAAAAACTTAAAGGGGGAGTAGATTATGAAGCGCCTTGTGATGTTAGCGCTTTTTTTAACGATGACTGCATCTGTCACACATGCCCAGTATGTCCAGAGGAACCTTTATTTAAACGGCACCATTTTTGAGGATGCCACTGAAGGATCGGGATTTGACCATACCGGTCATGGCAAATGTATCTCTCTTGGTGATTTTGATATGGACGGCGACCTGGATATCTATATAAGCGCTGTGTATACGGATAATAGATTCTTCAGCAATGAAGGGAATCTCCGCTTCAAAGATCGAACCTCGATTCTCCGGCTTGGAGGAGATTGTTTAGACACACACGGCATTGTATGGGCTGATTTTGATAATAATGGTTACCTTGATATTTTTGCCGCAAACAATCTTGAGGCTTTAAGCCAGCGGCGCGGAGATGTCCTGCATCCGAATAAGTTCTATCTCGGACAGGACGAAGGATTTATTGAATGTGCTCTGAAATCCGGTCTGGCGGGCAACAAGTTTAATTATTCATGCGGTATTACAACTGCAGATATTAACGGTGACGGTCTTCTCGATATATACGTTTCTGAAGGAGGATACCGCAAGGGACCGGAATGTGCAAACTCTCTCTATGTCAATAACGGCGATGGCACGTATCGTGATATTGCTGAAGAGGCTGGCGTTGCTCACCAGGGTAACGGTTATTGCTGCTCATTTTCGGATTATGACAATGACGGCGACCCGGATCTTTATGTCGGCAATATCAATGACACCAATGATCCGGTGACATTTGCCCTGTTCCGTAACAACGGTGATGGAACTTTTACCGATGTTACCGAAGAACTCGGTCTGGTACGGAGAGGTAATAACATTTCCTGTTTCTGGGGCGATATTGACAACGACGGCGATCAGGATCTATTTCTGGCATGTAGTTCGGGTCCGGGTCATCCTGAAGAAAAATGGGGTGCCAATGTCCTGTTCCGGAACAATGGGAATGGCACCTTTACCGATATTTCCGGTGAAGCGGGAGTGGATGTGCTTACCAATTCGCGCGGCTGCACGATGGGAGATATTGACAATGATGGCGATCTGGACATTATTGTAACCAATAGCTGGTTCGATGCGCTTGTCTTTATAAATGACGGCAAGGGGAAATTCACTGAGTCACACGAGAAAACCGGTGGTTCATATTTTTATGGTCACGGAGTTGCTCTGGGCGACTTGGATAACGATGGTGATCTTGATTTCCTGGGCGGAAACTGGCGGCGTCCAAGTGCAAGCAATCCCGGCAAATGGTTTCTTTTTAAAAACAAGACTGACAATAAAAGCTTCATTAAAGTCAATGTAAAAGGAACAAAGTCTAACCGTTCCGCAGTTATGGGCAAGGTCTGGGTTTACGATGCCGGAAAGGCAAAAAATAAGAGCGCCCTCAGAGGTTACCGTGAAGTTATAGCCGGCAGCGGTACATTTTTTGGCAACCCGTTACAGCAGCATTTCGGTGTGGATTCATCAAAAATGTACGATATTGTGGTAAAATTCCCATCTGGTTTGGAGAGAATCCTTAAAAATGTAGAAGCAGGCAAAACGTATGACATCTATGAAACAGATGTTGACCCTGCACAATATGATAGGGTGAGAAGATAAAGATTCTTAAGGTTTATGAAAAAATTCCTTAAAAAAATTATCGAAAATAATATATTCGGTATAATATGACCAATAGCACACTATATCCTCCGGCTCTCAACAAAAGGGTTGTATCGCTTGATGCTTTCAGGGGCTTTATCATGTTCTCAATGATATTGCATACGTTCGGTCTCGAGGAGCTTTCACACCTTCCCGTAATTGGATTTATTTACAACCAGCTTAACCACGCTTCATGGCGGGGATTCCACTTTGAAGATATTATTCTCCCTACGTTCCTGTTCATAATCGGTATGGCAATGGGACTTTCCGATGCGAAAAGACGTGAACGTGGAGAAGTGTATAAATCACGGCTTACTCATGCAGCAAAGAGGGCCGTTATTTTATTCTGTTTTGGATTTTTCCTGACCTGGATAAGTGCAGGCAAACCAAATTTCGGTCCCGGTGTCTTGCAGGTATTGGCATTTTCTTACTTCGGCGGTTTCCTGTTTCTCGGTAAAAGCATAAAGTTTCAGTCCGGCGTTTTTGCGGCACTTCTCTTTATCTACTGGTTTTTTATCTTCATAATTCCTGTTCCCGAAGCCGGGCGAAACAGTTATGTCGTTTATAAAAATTTAGTATACTTCATAGACGACATAGTTACCGGAGCCGCCTCACGGTGGGGATACCTGTACACTATTATAACCTCAATTGCGGTTGTGGTATACGGAAGTATCATCGGTAAGCTTCTCGCCAATCGTAAATTTGACAAACAATTCATAAAAACTCTCGCGATTTTAGGTATAGTGGGCATCATCAGCGGACTTGCACTAAATCCATTTATTCCAATTATCAAGAGAATGTTTACAAGTTCGTATACACTGTTTACCTGCGGTCTCGCTTCACTTATATTCCTTGTTTTTTACTGGCTTATTGATGTGCGAAACATCTCAAAATGGAGCTTTCCGTTTATTGTTATCGGGATGAACTCAATTTTTATTTACATGCTGCACAATCTATTGAATAAGTGGCTTCTGGAAACATCGGGAGTGTTTATTGATCCTCTTGGAATCTACATCGGTGCGTGGGTTTCTCCTGCAAAGAATTTTGTCAGCCTCCTTGTCCAGTGGCTTGTATGTTACTGGTTCTATCGCAGAAAGATATTTTTTAAGTTATAAAGCTTATGAAAAATTTGAATTAAAAAACACTATTAAAAACAGAATAAAAATAACAAATAAACGTGTCATCATGAAAGGATAGAACATGAATCGCAGACATTTTGTTTCAAATCTGGCATTGCAGGCCCTTGCTTTTTCTGCCGTACCATCGGTCTGGGCTATGGGAGAAGACAGGAACAATAATGATTATGGAACAGCCGAATTAAGCCCCACTGTAGTTGATAAAATCGGCAAATGGTCACTCAGGGAATTGCGCGATTTTCATCAGAAGGAGCTGGAAGATGAGTATATCGCACTCTGGGACACGGGCGGTATAGACTGGGAGTACGGCGGTGTTATTCCATACTGGGATGAGAATGGAAACTTTACTTCCGACATCAAGGAAATGTACTATCTTGGCCGTGGACTCTGGGTATTTTCCTATCTTTACAATCACTTCGGGAAACGTGAGCGCCACCTTAAAGCCGCTCGCATGACCAAGGATTTTACTTTCAAATACTGCCGTGACGAGAACGGCTACTGGATTTCCAAGGTAACACGGGAGGGGAAATTTGTGCAGGGCTCTTTCAACATCTACGGAGACATGTACATGGTACTGGGTCTGGGCGAATACTACAAGGCAACCGGTGACGAGGAAGCGCGCGATGTGGCTATTGAGTCTGCTCATGGTGTCAACGAGCGTATCGTTTCACTCGATTACCAGCACCTCGCCGGACACGGCAGTGGGCATGAACCCGGCACGAAGCGGCTCGGAACCTGGCAGCATTTCCTCAGTACTCTTACACCGCTTGCCCGGTATACCAACGATTACGGTACCGAAATGATTGCACGGATGTGTGTGCGGAATATACTCGAGCGCCACTACCGTCCTGAACTCGGCGTAGCGTTCGAGCATCTCGATGATATGTTCCAACCTTTCAATCCAGACCCTATAAATAATCACCGCATTATCTCCGGATGGCACAGCATCCAGGCGGCATGGATGTGTATGGACGAGGCTCTCCGTCTGGGGCATACGAGAATGTTCATGGATGCCATGGAAATGGGCCGCATGACACTTGAAAAGTGCTGGGTGGATGGGGGAAAAGGCGGTCTTATCGGGTTGCCGTATCCCGAAGCGAAACCGGTTGAGCCGGAAAATTATGCCCCGTCAGGCGCCATGGACGATGCACTGATTTTTGCACTGCTCTCAATTGAGCACACTCATGCACCGTGGGCAATCTACTGGTTCGACAAAATATTTACGCATGGATACTCAAAACCCGACAGATGGAAACGCACATGCCTTCTGCATCATCCGCGACGTCTCTTTTTCTGCATAAACATACTTGATCATATGATAGCGAGGAAAGGCAGGGTGTCGAATCTCCTGGAAGGATAAAATTCAGTATTCAAAGTTTACAGTTCTTTTACTGTAAGCTGATAGCTTTTATCGAAATTACCAGCTGTTTCTATTATCCGAAATAATTCGAGATTTTTTCTCCCCGCTCGATCATCCTGTCAAGAGCGAGAATATTCAGCATAAGGTGACGTGGATGGTGGAAATTCCCTACACGGTTATAGTGTCTTTCAAATGTCACCTTACGGTCGGCATAAAGTATCCAGATCGGTAAGTCGTACTGTTTTAACGGGTACTTATCGCGAACGTAGGCATACATTTCACCATACCATTGCTTAGCCCACTCATCACCGGTATGTTCGATGAGAAAGAGCGTACCGATAAGGATCTCCTCCTGAAGCCACAATGCTTTGGATAAAACCGGAACCATTGTCTCCACATTAAGCCCGGTAAAAGCTCCACCGTAAATGTCATCCCATGCAACCTCAACATGCCGTTTGAATCGTTCAGCGGCAAGTTCGAACAGTTCCCTGTCCTTGCGCCGATACGCCTCAAACATGACCATCCAGAGTGTCTCGGTACCATGCCCGAGGGAAGCCTGATTGTACTCCTCGTCAGGGCGTCGAATCATGTCATGGGGAAGTTCTTCGTTGAGGAGTTTATATTCGGGATTGAAATGGCAGTTCATAATTGCATCAATACACCGGTCGGCAACAGCCTCCACTTCCGGATCGGATTTGAGTTCGAGCATCTGAGTTGCGAGTCGAATAAAGATCATCCAGTGACCGAGGTATCGCTGCCCGAGTGGTGACAGCCCTTCAGACCCATTTATAGATTTCCCATAATCGGGACTGTCATACATTCGCATACACTTGAGCATGATATCCTTGGCCATATTCCAGTAGGTATCATCACCAACCGCTTTAGAGTATTCCGAAAGCCCGGTGGCAACAAAGAGATCGCCATATACACGGGAAATCCATGTGAGTGGTTTCCCCTCCTGAGTCATGGTCTGCGGCCAGAAACGGTCTCCTTCGGGTTTATTCTTGAGAATAAACTCCACCGACTTGCGTGCAACTTCAAGGTGTTGCGGGTCATTATCGAGCTTGTTATACAAAAACGAAGACACCCATATTCCTCTGCCTTCATACCATGTTGTTTTGTTCTTGGTGATATTGGTGCCGTCACGGTCGGTGTTGCACATGAATCCGCCGTACTCATGGTCAACCACATACTTGTATATAAACGGGATGTAATCCTCAAAAAGGTCATACCGATAAAGATCGCGTAGTTCCTCAAGGGTTTTTTCTGCGAGCTTGCCGTCGACTATAACAGATGGTAAAGACACTGCGGATTCCTTTTGTTCCTGAGCACAACCGGCGACACCTGAAAGCATTGCAGCGGTTCCGGCAGTTGTTCTAAAAAATTTTCGTCTTTTCATAACATCACTCCGGATTTATAAAATTTGACACATAAAATTAAAAAGAAACTTATTAGCTGATAAACATCCAGTATAATTCACAATAAGGCATCTATTGCTAAAATAGCAACAAAAAAAAGTAAATATTTAGCATTTCTATCAATGGTGTAAGCTTTTTTGATGAGATTTAATCTGGTGAGTCCTGATGATTGAGTAGATATGCAGAGAGAAAAACATAAAAGAAGAGCATAGAAATTAAAATTTAAAAAATTCCAAATTCATGTCGCGAATCTTTCAAGGAGTTTTATGATAATGTTCGGGGAATTCTTCTCGCATAGCCACAGCGATTTCCTTGAAAATTTCAAGAGTTTTTTCAGCTTCAGTGAGGTCGAGAACTTCCAGCGCAAATCCCGTATGTACGATGACATAGTCCCCAATATTTACTTTATCTACAAGCTTCAGGGATATTTCCATGGAAATACCATCCGAATCAACTATTGCCCTATCGGTCGGCAGGAGTTCAATCACTTTCATCGGCACGGCAAGACACATTCTTTTTCCCTTCAGGCGTTACATATGTAATATTCGATAAACAACCGCTTATCCAAAAGATATTCTTCTATTGAAAGGCAGCCTATAAAAGTTGAAACCATTTTAAAATCCAGATTATTCTTCTTTCAAAGCCTTAAGTGTATGTGATAAACTGGCAGTATCCTTAATTTTCATTGCTGTTTTTCTTACACTTTCAGAAACTTCAGGCGAGATTTCTTCTCCCAGTCCAAGATTCTTCGGTTGAAATCCCAGTATATGTATACTGGCACCGGTCATATTTTCAAGATATTCCACAAAAAGTTTTAATGAACCATGAGTTGATACAGCGTCTTTTTCAAGTCTTTCGCTTGAAACAAGTTTAACATCACCCGGCTTTCCGCCGAAATCCATCGCATCAATTATAAGAATCGTATCAGGGTGTTTTTTCACAATAAGGCCGGTAATATTTTCGGGAGCGTTTCCTCCGTTTATTACGGTTAAAGACGTATGTTCCCTGATAAGATTTCCAAAAAGGATTCCGGCTCCGTCATCTCCTCTTAAATCATTTCCCAATACTGCTAAAACAATATTTCTTCCTATGCATGCCATTTTATTTTTCTCTTATGGAAGGTTACAGCATGCTATACCTGATTAAAGGATTTTGCGAAAGCCGGTATTATCCCCATTCCTCTGTGAGGTAAACTTTGCGGCGGCACTCCGGGCAGAGAATTCGGAAGATGTCCTCACGGTTAGTCCTGCGATCAGCCGTGCGGGCATGTGTTTGTTCCAC
>SDBT01014152.1_pt1 | contig 12735 bp, 11 predicted proteins | sample 2277101 | NCBI WGS metagenome assembly SDBT01 (sample SAMN10404973, study PRJNA504765) | marine sediment metagenome | isolation source: marine sediment core GS10_PC15, 103 cmbsf | place: Arctic Ocean: Southern Knipovich Ridge | collected 2010 | reverse complement strand
GCCCCTTTTCTTATTGATTCAGCCCAAAAACACAAAATCCGAATTTGGGTTTTTTAGTGGTTCAATCTCACTCATTTTTCTACGCTTGCTATTGTTCATAACTATCGCTACAATGTAGCGCGAAACTTGGATTCAGAGGTATCATCGCATTGTCGGCCATAAGAAATGCCGAAGCGGTTATTCGTAAGAAATCGGATTTTATGGAGTTACAAAATGATTAAGGTTCTGATTACAGACAAACTTGCACAAGAAGGGATTGATTTGCTGAATTCCGAGGACGGCGTCGAAGCTGTCGTAAAGACCGGTATCGGCGAAGACGAACTGGTTAAAATTATCGGTGAACATGATGGTCTGATTATCCGAAGCGGCACGAAAGTGACCGAGAAAGTGCTGAGCAATCCTGGCAAACTAAAGGGTATCGCCCGGGCGGGTGTCGGTGTGGATAATATCAATATTCCGGAAGCGACGCGAAAGGGAATCCTGGTAATGAATACTCCCGGCGGCAATACTCTCAGCGCCGCCGAGCATACGATGGCTCTGATTCTTGCGATGAGCCGGAACGTCGTGCCCGCCTGCAACAGCCTCAAAGGCGGCGCCTGGGACAGAAAAAAATATATGGGCAACCAGTTGAACAACAAGGTCCTCGGCTTGATCGGTCTTGGCAGGATCGGAATGGCCGTGGCCCGGATGGCCAAGGGTTTCAATATGAAAATCTTAGGCTATGATCCGCTTGCCGCTCCGCCGGATGCGGAAAAGATGGGCGTCCAGGTATGCAAAGATCTGGAAGACATATTCAAACAAGCCGATTATATCAGCGTCCACGTGCCGAGAAACGAGCAGACGTTGAATATGATCGGCGCCGAGCAGCTCGAAATGATGAAGCCTAACGTGCGGCTGGTCAACTGTGCCCGCGGCGGGATAATAAACGAGGATGCGCTCTACGATGCACTCGCCGCTAATCGCATCGCCGGTGCTGCACTGGATGTTTATCCGACCGAGCCGCCGGAGAATACGCGTTTCAGCGAGTGCGAGAATTGTATTGTCACGCCGCACCTGGGCGCAAGCACCGACGAAGCACAGATCGAGGTTGCCGTCGAAGCGGCCAGAATCCTCGTCGATGCCATCAAGGGCGGCCCGGTTCGCAACGCCCTTAACGCTCCATCCACTGCGGGCGCCACCCCGGCGATTGTCACTCAATATGCCGAGCTTGCCCAGCGAATCGGCGCCGTACTCAGCACTATCGCGCCGGGCCAGATCAAAGAGGTTCAGGTCCAGTATCGCGGCTCGATTGCCGAGCAGGCAACCGAGTCGGTGACGCTCAGCTTTTCGATAGGGCTGCTCCAGAAGCATTTCGAGATGCCGCTGAATATGGTCAATACGCCTGTTCTTGCAAAGGAACGCGGAATCAGTATCGACGAGACCAAAAACGCAGAGGTCAAAGACGTCGCTTCGAGTTTCAGCGCCAAGGTCGTGACCGATAAGGTGACGCGCACCGTGACCGGCTCGGTCTTCGGCGGGACCCTGCTGCGGATCATCGAAATCGACGGCTTCAATATCGAAGTGACGCCGCAGGGCAGCGTCCTCGTGATTTTCAACGCCGACAAGCCCGGAGTGATCGGATCGGTAGGCACTGTCTGCGGCAGGCATAACATTGATATCTGCACAATGGGCGTCGGACAAAAACCGGACGAGCAGAAAGCGATGCTGGCCGTCAGTCTGGATCAGGCACCCGATGATAAAGCGGTTGAAGAGCTTGGTAATCTCGATTTCGTAAACGAAATCTACGTCTGCAAGCTGGACTGACGCTCGATACTCGAACGGGATTTTGTTATGGCTGAGCAGCTAATCATAAGTGTCAGCGGGATGCGCGGTATTATCGGGGAGAACCTCACGGCTTCGATTGCCGTCGAGTACGGTTCCGCGTTCGGCACATTTCTAAAAGAAAAACCCGATGGGAAAAAGGAGAGATTGTCGGTGTGTATCGGCCGGGATTCGCGGCCAAGCGGCGAAATGCTTCAATCCGCTGTTATAGAAGGATTGTGCGCCACCGGAATTGACGTGGTTGACTTGGGGATTGTCACCACTCCGTGCGTCGGTGTTATGTTGAGGGAACTTGCCTGCGCGGGTGGCGTCATTATTACCGCTTCGCATAATCCGATTGCCTATAACGGCATAAAACTGTTACTCGAAAACGGCGTTGCCCCGCCGGCTCCGGAAGCGGAAAAAATAAAGCGATGTTTTCTCGAAAAGAATCTTGCCCTTGCGGATTCGTCGCATTGCGGCCGGGTGACTTGCAGCGATCAAACCGATGCGACGCACATCGACAAAGTTCTGGCGATTGTTGACAAAGAAGCGATTGCCGCAAAGGGATTCAAGGTCGTTCTGGATAGTGTTAACGGCGCCGGTGGACGTGTCACGAAAAAGTTGCTGGCCGAGCTTGGCTGTGAGGTTACGGCCATCAATGATGAACCTACCGGATTGTTCGCTCACGGTCCCGAGCCTACCGCCGCGAACCTGACGGGCCTTTGTGACGCGGTAAAAGCGGAAGAGGCCGACATAGGTTTTGCGCAGGATCCCGACGCCGACAGATTGGCGATTGTCGACGAACACGGTACGTATATCGGCGAAGAATATACCCTTGCTCTGGCGGCGAAGTATATCTTCAGCAAAAGAACAGGCATCGCGGCGACAAATCTCTCGACTTCGCGAATGATTGACGATTTGGCAGAAAAGGCCGGGGGGCAGGTTATCCGTACGGCTGTTGGCGAGGCGAACGTCGCCGCGACGATGTTCGAACACGACTGCATCATCGGCGGGGAAGGCAACGGCGGCGTGATTGATTTGCGCGTCGGGCCGGTCCGCGACAGCCTTGTCGGGATCGCTCTTGTCTTGCAGCTTATGGCGGAAACAGGAAAAACCATAAGCCGGTTGGCCGATGAAATCGGCGGCTATTATATGAGCAAAGATAAATTTCCCGCCAGGCAGGATCAGGCGAAGCAAATCCTCGAATCGGCAAAAGAGGCCTTCGCCGAGGCAAAGCTGGAAACCACCGACGGCTGCCGGTTCGATTTCGACGATGGCTGGCTGCACTTAAGGGCCAGCAACACCGAACCAGTCATGCGGATCATCGTTGAGGCAAAAGACCGGCCGACCGCTCAAAAATATATCGATCAAGTGACAGCGATACGGACAAAAACATTGGCGCACTGATGGAAAATAACAAACAGGCAATAGCAGCCAGGCAAATAAAATCCATCACATATCTTGGCATGGCGGTGAATATTGCTCTTTCGGTTATCAAGGTCGCCATTGGTTTGTCTGCCGCTTCGCTGGCACTGGTAGCCGACGGGATCCATTCGCTCTCTGATGTCGCCACCGACGTGGCTGTGCTGTTGGGTCTGCGTCTTGGATCGAAAGAGCCCGACCAGAGCCATCCCTACGGACATGGTCGAGCGGAAACTTTCTCGGCCGGCTTGATTGCTTTAGTATTGATTGTTGTCGGCGGGGCGATGATTTACTACGCCACATTGGCTATCGCCAGAGACGAGATGACGATCCCTCGGTTCGGAGTTCTCATAGCCGCTGTCATTTCAATTGCCGCTAAAGAGTGGCTCTATAGAGCAACACAAAAAGTCGCTATTCAATCACACAGCCCCGCACTTTACGCCAACGCCTGGCATCACCGAAGTGACGCTCTCAGTTCTGTTGCGGTTGTAGTGGGATTTATATCGCTGGAATTCGGCTTTGGTCATGGCGATCAGGTCGCTGCGATTGCCGTTGGCATGATGATTATGTGGGTTGGAGTCAGGGTTATTGGCGATGCGCTGCGAGAGCTGACCGAAGCCGGCGTCGATCCGGACACGATCGAGCACATTAAAAATGTCATCAACTCCAACTCTTCTATCCGGCAGTGGCACAAGCTGCGGACCCGCACGGTCGGCAGGGAAGTATTTCTCGACTTGCATATTCTTGTTGATCCGGATTTAAAAATCACCGCCGCCCACGAGATTGCTGAAAGCCTGGAAAAGACCCTGGATGAGAAGATCACGCGCCCGATTAACATCACCGTTCACATCGAGCCTGACACGCCTGAACTGAGAAAATAACGCCTGATTTCAAGCTGTGTACGGTGCAAAAAGAGACAGTAAGACAGGAGATGGAAATGAAAAAGGACGAATTGGATTTTGATAGTGTGTACGATGAGTTTCATGCAAGAATCGGCCGATATCTCGAAAGGATTGTCGGTAAAGGTGAGGCAGAGGACCTGACTCAGGAAGTCTTTATGAAAGTCAATAGGGGCTTAAAGGGATTCGAGGGCAAATCAAGCCTTTCCACATGGATATATCGGCTGGCGACTAATGCGGCTCTGGACAAACTGCATAGCCGGCCTTTTCGAGAGAATAAGCAGAAGATATCGTTGGGTAACATAGATGACGAGCCCGAAGCAGGAGATAAGGACATCTGCACACAGGAAAAGGAGCTTTCTGCTGAACGAGAGGCTATCCGAAAGGAAATGAACGAGTGCATTCGGGAATTTGTCGATAAGCTGCCGGACAATTATCGAACTGTTATCATACTCAGTGAGCTGAAAGACCTTAAGAACCAGGAAATTGCTGAAATATTGGGCATCAGTCTTAACGCTGTCAAAATCAGGTTACACCGCGCCAGGATAAACCTAAAAGAGGAATTTGAAGCAGGCTGTGATTTCTACTATAACCAGGACAGCGAATTGTCGTGTGATAGAAAGCAAAAATCCGACGAAAAAACGTAAAGCATGTGTATCCTTTCTTGCCTGGCCCTCGTCTATAGGGGTAGAAAGGAGCAAACAAAATGGAAAATGAAGAAAAAAGAAACAACGAAAACAAGTTTGCGGAAAAATGTTGTGATACATCCTGTTGCGAAGGCTTGGGTAAATCGAAGATGGCTGAATGCTGTGAGAGTGCAGGCGGCGACGATTACCACTCCAAGATGGGCGATTGTATGAAAAAATGCAGATGGTTCCCCTTGGTGCCGGTGATACTCGGAGTCGTCCTGTTGCTGCTTGGCTACTACTTGAATGCTGAAGTAACAAGGATGCTGTGGATGATAGCTGCCGGATTGGTGGTCTTAGCGGGGACTTTCGGTTTTATAATGATGAGTATTGCCGGCAGGATTTGCTGTGGATCGGAGTAGAAGGCCAGGGGAATACTTAGGCCGAAAATGCCGAGGATACCATACTTAATTCTAGCCGATCTCTGCGTCCCAAAGTTCCGCAGTAATGCAGGGTGGGCTTTAGCCCACCGAACAAAGCTAAAACACGCCGCCCCTCGCCTTTTACTCTGTTCTTCATGGCTATGCTTTTTGTTCCGATAATACAATTCTGTCGGAGATGCGCAAAACGACTAAAACAGGGCGGCTTTTTGTCCGATATATGTATGATGATGCAGCCGCGAAACAAAATATTGGCCGTCGATGATGATGTTCTCGATATCGCAACTATCGAGAAGCTGTTGGGCGAACGCTATGACCTCATGACAGCGACAACTGGTGAGGAGGCTCTGGAGATAGCGGCAGGTTTTCAGCCCGATATTATTTTGCTGGACAATATGATGCCGGGTCTCGATGGCGGGCAGGTCTGTCGTCAGATACGGGCGGATTCGGCGCTGCGTCATACGAAGATCATCATGGTATCGGCCAAATCGAGGGTCTCGGAACGCATAGAAGCGTATCAGGCCGGCGCGGACGATTATATCACCAAGCCCTTTAACGAAGATGAGCTGCTTGCAAAGATACGGGTCTATTTGCGTCTGAAATCGGTCGAGGAAGTGGACCAGTTCAAGACGAACGTTTTGACGCTGCTCAGCCATGAAGCGCGTACCCCGCTGAACAGTCTAATCGCGCCTGCTGAGATGTTGATGTCCGAGGAGGAGGTTGATGCCGAGCAGCGTAAGTTGCTGATCGAGGTGGTGCATTCGGCCGCCAGGCGCCTGCACTGTTTCTTTGAAAACGTTATGCTGCTCAGCTCGCTGAAATCGGGGAAGTGGCAATTCAACCCGGAGCCGGCGGATATGTGTGATGTCGTCCATGAGGCTGTTTGCGAAGTGGCAACAAAGGCGGCGGAGCGCAAGATAAAGATCGAGGAGAAATTCAATGCCGGCCCGACGGTTTGTCTCGACCGGCAGCAAATCAAGAGGGCGGTAACAGCGATACTGGATAATGCAATCCGCTTCAGCCCACCGGGTTGGAGGGTTGATGTTTGTGTTTCCGGTGACGATGAGTATATATGCGTGAATGTGACTGACCGGGGCGAAGGAATCGATCCCGATTATCTGCCGTATGTATTTGAGGAGCTTTCGAATCCCGATATTGACCACCACTCACAGGGCCAGGGCCTGAGCCTGGCTATAGCTCGTCAAATCGTACAACAGCATAATGGTACTATCAGCGCAGAAAGCACAAAAGGCTCCGGCACAATCTTCACGGTGCAATTGCCCTTGACTGTACCATCTGAATTGGCGCATTGTGAAATATGAGAAATCGGAATATGTTTTTCGCCGGTTCGGTTTTGCGTATGCCCCTGCACATTTCAAAGTGCCGCCCAGTGTGCTTGCCGGCTGCCGGAAGGTAATTGTTGCCGTCGAATAGTTCAATAAGTATGTTATAATGTGCCGATAATATATTAGATCGTTGTAATATTAAGACAGTCAGACAAGAAAGGATTCTGAGATATGTCATTCGCAGAGGACGTACTGAGCCGGAGCAGACCCGAGAGCGTTAACGACATTTCATGCCGGCCCGAACGCCAGAGCTATTTTCCCTCTCCTGTGGACTGGAGAGATGAGGTGCTGTACTTTCTGCTGGTGGACCGGTTCAGCGACGAGCAGGAGGATTCACGTGAGCTGCTGGACAGAAAGAATCGAGACGCCGCCCGCCCCGCATTGCCCAACGGCGAGCAATGGCGCTGGGATCGATGGGCAGAGTCAGGCCGGCAGCGCTGGCAGGGGGGCACGATCAAGGGCGTGCAATCTAAGCTCGGCTATTTAAAGCAACTTGGCGTTTCGGCGATATGGCTCAGTCCCGTATTCAAGCAGCGGGGACATCTGGACACATATCATGGCTACGGCATTCAGGATTTTCTGGAGGTAGATCCCCGGTTTGGCAGTCGGCAGGACCTTGTCGAGCTGGTGGCCGCGGCCCACGCGAAAGATCTGCGGATCATCCTCGATGTTGTTTTCAACCACTCGGGCGCCAACTGGCTCTATCGCCCCGATACTCCCGGCGGGATTTATGAAGCTGTTTATAAGCCCGATGGCCACTATCCGTTTGGTTCGTGGCGCGACGGCAGTGGGCAGCCCGTTCCCGACATCGCGGCCGAAGAAGACGGTGTCTGGCCGACGGAACTGCAGCATCGGGACTGTTACACGCGGGCGGGAACCGGTGACATAGGTAAGGGCAGGATTGACGATCCGAACGCCGAGCACAAACGCTCCGACTTCTGCGACCTGCGGGATTTCGATCTCGACCAGCCGTATGTATTGAGCGATTTGTCACGATGCTACAAATACTGGATGGCTCTGACGGACTGTGATGGGTTCCGGATCGACACCCTCAAGCATGTGACGAAGGAACAGGCGCGGAATTTCTGCGGCGCCGTCAAGGAATTCGCAGAGAATCTCGGCAAGCAGAATTTCTTCCTCGTCGGCGAGATCTCCGGCGGAGATTATGCCCAGGACTACTATCTCGACGCTCTCAATCGCAATCTTACCGCCGCGCTGGATATCGGAGAGATGTGTCCCGTCCTAAACGACGTTGCCAAAGGCCTCAGATCCGCCAAAGACTATTTCAGCGGATTCAACTCCGGCGGCTCAGGAATGGGCTCGCACCGAAACACGGGGGGCCGGCACGTTTCCATTCTCAATGACCATGATCATATTTTCGGTGATAAGATTCGATTTTCAAGCGACGCCTCATGTGACCACCAGGTCGCGGCGGGTGTTGCCCTGCAGCTTTTCACCCTGGGTATTCCGTGCATTTATTATGGTACCGAGCAGGCTTTTGCCGGCCCTGAGCCATCTGAGAGGAAATGGCTGCCGGGATGGAAGACTTCGGACCAGTACCTGCGTGAAGCAATGTTTGGCCCGGAGCATCCAAGGGCGTCCGGAACGGCCGGCCTGCATGAGCCGGATATGAATCTGCCCGGTTTCGGTCCTTTCGGGACTGCGGGCCACCACTGCTTCGATGAGAATCATCCGGTTTACAAGCGGATTGCCGCGGCTGCTGCGCTTCGGAGTAAATATCCCGTTCTGCGCTGCGGCAGGCAGTATCTTCGCTGCATCTCCTTTTTGAACAAGCCCTTCGATCTCTACGGGCCGGGGGAAATCGTTGCCTGGTCGCGCATCCTGGACGATGAGGAGTTGCTTTGTGTCATGAATGCCAACGGTACCGAACTGCGAGGCGCCGAAGTAATCGTGGACGTGGCTCTCAATTCAGGCGGTACCGGCACGATGACGGTTATTCTCAATTCGGCCCAGTCCGCCGAGACGCCGGACTATTCAGGTACGCATCCGGCCGGCTCAGAGGTCGCCGTGCACAGGACAGCAGACGGCAGGGCGTTTGTCCGGATTCAAGGTGTCCCGTCTGCTGAGGTCATTGTACTGGCAAATCATCAATGACCGGTTCACAGCTAATAAGAAAAGCCGCTTTTATATATTCTTCGGAACTGGAGAAGTATCTTTATCCGCCGGAACATCCCTTTAATACTATCCGGGCCAAAAGGGTCCGGGACATTGTAAGCTCAATGGGATTGCTTTTAGGCAGTGGCGGTAGGGAGGTCGCGCCGGTAGCCGCCGAGAGAATAGTGCTCAAAAAATTTCACTCGGCACGATACCTGCATGCGTTGAAAACCACAGCAGGGGGACGTTGGAGTGCCGAGGCTCTCGATATGGGAATTGGCAGCCCGGATTGCCCGATCTTTAAAGGATTGTATGAGTACGCGGTTTTAGCTGCCGGAGGCACACTGACCGCTGCGAAGATGATTCTCTCGGGCGAGACCGAGCTGGCATTCAATCCTTCAGGTGGATATCATCATGCAGGTCCTGAGCTTGCTGCGGGCTTTTGCTACATCAATGATGTGGCGCTGGCCTGTATCATGCTGGCAGAGCAGGCCAAACGGGTCTTATATCTTGATGTTGACGTTCATCACGGCGACGGCGTTGCTAATGCGTTCTACGATCGTTCGGATGTGATGACTATATCGCTTCACCAGAACCCCAAAACACTGTTCCCCGGCACAGGATTCGAGCATGAAATCGGAACGGGCAAGGGAGAAGGCTACTGCGTGAATGTCCCGGTTCCCGTGGGCACTTATGACCAGGCGTATATGATGGCATTCGAGGCTGTCGCTCGGCCGTTAATTGCAGCTTACGATCCTGATGTGATTGTCTTTGAATTAGGCGCCGACGCTCTGGCGGGCGATCCTCTCGCGCATTTGTGTCTGACGAACAACGTTTATGTCCGGATTATAAATTATCTAATGGGCCTCGGTAAGCCGATCCTCGCAACCGGTGGCGGCGGATACGACGTCGGCAACACGGTGCGGGCCTGGGCGTTGGCCTGGAGTGTCTTTTGCGGCGATGAGGATTCGAATCTCTTACCCGACAGCGCCCTTCGAGACGGCACAATCGAAGTAAGCGATGCACAGCGTGAAACAGTCCTGCCGGCAGTGGAAGCGACAATAGAAAAGATCAAGGCGAAAGTTTTTCCAATCCACGGGCTTTAATAAATGACATAGTAGTCTGTCAAATATGTTTTAAGAGTCTGGAAGGGTGGCAGCCTCAAGCGGCAGTCCCTTGGGGACGCCTTATGGCGCTTGGGGATGGCTTCTGGCGTATTGACCATCCCCAAAACCTTCGGCTTTGAGGCTGCCACACAATTACAAGCAAACAACCTACATATCCAAATATAACAGACCAGCGGGAACATTTTAGAGCCTGCGTCCGCATATCATTCCGTAATTTTGCCTGCTTTTTCTTGCTTTGTTTTGCAAATTGGCTTAAAATGATTTTTAACGTTTGTTTGCAGGAAATGTTTAAAGTTGCGAAGGTAAAGGATGAGCCAGAAAATCATCGACAATTGGCTTTCGTTGGCTAAATATGATTTGGCAACAGCACACGATATGTTAAAGGCAAAGAAGTACCTGTATGTCGCTTTTATGTGTCAGCAGGCTATTGAGAAGATACTGAAGGCCTGCTTTGTTAAACAGCATAAGTCAACGCCGCCGTACACTCACAATCTTCTTAGACTCATCAAAGAATTAAACTTCAAGGACGAAATGGATAATGAGATGATGGCGGCGATTGAAGAATTAAATTCGTACTATATCGAGTCTCGGTACACAGAGGATATCGAGGAATTATCAAAGTTTCTAACAGAGGACAAAGCCGTTTCTGTTTTGAATTCAACGAAGGAGCTTTTCGAATGGATCAGGGCCAAGCTATAATCCGTGAGAAGGTGTTAAGATTCTATCAGTCTGCTAAGCAGCTATTTCCGATAAAAAAGATGCTGCTATACGGCTCTCATGCCAAAGGCCTGGCTACTGAAAATAGTGACATTGATGTAGCAGTCGTTGTTGATGAGACGGATCATTCGAAACGTATTGAGATTACTGCCAAACTCTTTCATGCTGCTTTTGATATTGACGCCGCCATCGAGCCGAAGTGCATCTTCTGGGACGAATATGTAAATCCCGAGGAAGCAAGCATCCTGTCTGAGATCATCAGCAAATCTATTGAGATTGCATAAGTTAACGATCTTTTGGTTGTGCACCGCACAGTACATTGGCCCGTTTTGTAAAAACCTGCGTCCGAGTATTATTCGATCATTTTACCGCTTTTTTCTTGCTTTGCCTGACAGATTAGCTTAAAATCAGTCTTAGCGTTTGTTTGCGGAAAAATTTGACGCCGAGAAGATGTTCGCGAGTTTTAATGTTAATATCAACTTTGGAGTGTTATCGAGAAAACCGTATAATAAATAATCAACGGAGTGTAACAATATGGCAGACGAACAGAATGCATCCAAAACAAATGTAATGCAAGTAGTCACCAATATTCGCATTTACCAAGGAAAGCTTAAAGCCGAATATGCAGAAGTTACCTTCGCAGGCGAAGTAGAAATCAAAAAGCTAAATGATAAGTATTTTAGCATGCACAAAGATGGCCTTGGGCTGCGTTTTCGTTAGAATTAAATCCATTACAAAAACAGCGGCTAACATGCCGCTGCTCCGAACTGCGGGTACGCCCGCGGCCCGAGAGTTCTGCGTTAGCTTTGCAAGGCCGGATGGCGGAACTGGCAGACGCGGGAGCTTGCCAGAATTCTCTTTATAGAGAGACTTCTACAAGCTCCTTCTCGAAAGAGATTGTGGGTTCGAATCCCACTCCGGCTACAATTTTATTTGTAGCAGAAATATATCTTGCTTCATCTTTCCAAGATAAAGCAAAAAGGGGCAGGTTGTAAATCGTAAATTAACACAATTAACACAAGGGGTCAGGCTTATCTTTTTGCGTTTAGACGTTTACGCCACAACTCTCTGCGTTCTTTAGGCCGCCTATTCTCGACGGACTTCTTTTAATAGATTCCTCGACTGTGCTGCGATTCAATCGGGAATCTGCTCCTAAGGACAACAGCGTTTTTCGGTGAAAGACCAACGCGTTCCTTAGGAAAGGATGTTGCCCACAAGGTAGGGGCAACTCCGTGTGGTTGCCCTGACTACCGTAAGCATCAGGGCGGCCACATGGGGCCGCCCCTACCTTCGGCATCACAAAAAGTCAGGAGCTGCGAGATTTTTCGAACACAATCCGCATGGACAGAGAACCTGCCCATACTACATGCTATCTGCCACCCTTTCGCAATGTATCCATAAGTTCACGTGTTATGCGAAACTACGCGCTGATTTCGTGGGGCTCGCTGGCGCCTTTGGGGATTCTGATGTTCTCTACGAGGGCCTGCACGTGGGCCGGGGGAGGCGGGGTAAAGCGCGATACCGTCAAGGCCACCGCGAAATTCAGAAGCATACCTACGGTGCCGACTCCCTCCGGTGAGATGCCTAAGAACCATCTCTCGGGGACGTTTGCGGCCGGATTGACGAATTTGAAATAGATTATATAGGCGGCGGTAAACGTGATGCCTGTGAGCATGCCCGATATCGCGCCCTCTTTGTTCATGCGTTTGTAGAAGATGCCTAAGAGGATGGCAGGGAAGAAAGACGATGCAGCCAACCCGAACGCAAACGCAACCACCTGGGCGACAAATCCCGGGGGATTAACGCCGAAATAACCGGCGAGAATTACGGCAAGTCCGGCCGCAATTCTCGCAAACAGCAACTCCTGTTTCTCCGTGATGCCGGGGATGAATATCTTTTTCAGAAGGTCATGCGAGATCGAGGTTGATATAACCAGGAGCAGGCCGGCCGCCGTTGACAGGGCCGCGGCCAGGCCGCCTGCTGCGACCAGTCCCACCACCCAGTTGGGCAGTTGGGCAATCTCGGGATTGGCCAGCACCATGATGTCACGATCTACAAAGAGTTCATTGTCGCCGTCGGCAGGTTTGTTACCGACACGCCGCTGGCCGTGCGGTCCGAGTTCCCCGTCGAATACAGGTTTGCCCTCGAATGCGTCCCCGTAACGGTACTGGACTTTGCCGTCTTCGTTCTTGTCGATCCACGCGATAAGGCCGGTCTTTTCCCAGTTCTTGAACCAGGAC
>SDBT01014151.1_pt1 | contig 12735 bp, 35 predicted proteins | sample 2277101 | NCBI WGS metagenome assembly SDBT01 (sample SAMN10404973, study PRJNA504765) | marine sediment metagenome | isolation source: marine sediment core GS10_PC15, 103 cmbsf | place: Arctic Ocean: Southern Knipovich Ridge | collected 2010 | reverse complement strand
GGATGGTCCGGTATATCTGCAACGTAGTTTTCAAACCCTTCCATTGTTAAACAGCGTTCTAATTCGTAATGAACGGTTGTTACTTCCTTACCTTTGAAGTCCATCTTTTTAATTGGATTCGCTTTTGTGTGCTTTGTGTACTTTTTAAAGAGATCCCACATTGCTTCAGGTGTTTTTATGTATTTATGTTTACCCATTGTTCTATTGTTGAGCGTTTCTAATATTTGTTTTGTAACGCCACTGTGTTTTTGTGTCGTCTATTAAAGGCTTGTTGCTTGATACATATTGGCAGATTCCACATATCTTCATTCCTGATATTTCAATCCAACCTTTTCCGTCTAAACTGCGACCACATTTGTCACAACAATTTGTTGTTGATATTCCTGTTCTGCTTTTCCATTTAACTGTTCCCATTAGTTCAGTATTTCTTTATTGAACACAAATATAAATTGACTGTCTGTGATCGTTGTGTGCATTGATGTGATACGATGTTCCTAATGACCGCAACCATTGACAAGTTCTTCTTGTGCGTTTGAATATGTTATTTTCATTTCATCCATTCAGTTGAGTATTTCTTTTCTAAATACAAACACAAGCCTTGCTTTGTAGCTTGTTTGATTCATTGCGCTTACACGTACACGCATTGCCCTTTCACCAAAATAGTGAAGAAGTTCTTCGTGAGCGTTTATGTATTTGATTGTTTCCATTGTTGTAAATATAGTTAAAAATATTTTATATTAAATCAATTTAACATTTTCAATGTTAAAATGACCAATCATAAATTCAGGAATCCAACCAAGTGTGCAATCAAAATATGCTGTCAGTTCTGTCATCCAAATACATTCACCGTTCTGTTCAACTGAAATGAATTTGATTCTGTGTATTCCTTCGCCTGTGTTCAATGGAAATGACAGGATTGTTTTGTTGACATATTCAAGTGATTTGCGTGGATTTTTACGCCAAAGTTCCTTTGTGTTTGGAACATTGATTGAATTGTAACCCTGATACGTTGTTTCTTCGCCAACTTCGTCAAGTAGTCTTAATGTTAGTTTATTCATAATCTAAATTTAATGTTTAACTCTTTTGCTGTACGGTTACACAAACAGCACCTTGACCTGCTTCTTTTCAGCAACCAAGAGGTGAAGGTGAATTCGTGTGTGTGTCCTTTCGCTGAAATTGATGCTTTGGTTGTGTAGTCCATTGTTCTATTGTTTATTGTGTGTAGGATAAAGGTCTTGCGTATAATTCCCACAACGAAAATCATTTATTGCTTTTTGTAGCTCTTTACCCTTTAATCCTTTCGTTAGTTCCTTATACCTATTAATTGCTTCTGATAATTTAGCATCCATAGTCTATTGTTTTAGTAGTTTGTTTTTAAACATTCAATAATCATTTTGTGCATTTCGTGGATGTATTCTTTATTCTTATATTCCTCACTTGATGTTAATTCTAATATCTCTAATGATTTTTTTTGAATATAATCATCACTTATAGCATTAACCTCGCTTTGGTGGTAGGCTTCCATTAATTTTACAGGATTCAATAAAACCGTTCCGCTATAAATTGCATTTTCTTTCCAAAATTCTTCTGCTTTGTTCATTGGTCATTTCTTTAGTAATTTAATTTTATTCCCACAATTCGGACAATGTTTATATCCGTTTTCCTCAACTCCATCATTTATAAAACAAAATGATTCGCCACATTTAGTATCATACTTTTCATAAGGGTCGTCATAAATCCATTCACACCTTATAGCATTAACTCTGCTTTTAAACTCATTGTCGCTTTCACTTTGGTGGTAGGATTCTGCAAATTCAAAAAGTTTATCGCCACTTAATTTTGGTTTATCAAGTACAGGTGAGCGAAAAGTTAACTTTATTACTTTCCATTCTTTATAAAATTCTTTTGCTTTGCTCATAGTTTTTTAAGTTTCATTAAATTGTTCCAATAGCTTGTTGTAATGTTTTGAACGACGCTGTAAGCCACATTCGTTTCTTTTGTGATTTGCGTGTCGCCAATTCCTTTTGAACCCAAATATTCAACGTGCCTTCTTTGTTTAGCTGTGTAGGTTTTATGCTTTCCCATTACTTCGCTGTTATTTTTGAAAGCTGTTCCGTTACCGTCTTTCTGATTTCATAATACGGAATGCCTTGACGGTTTTTTTTCGCTCGGTAAATTTCAATCTTCTTGTCAAACTTCAGAATCATAAACCTTTTGACCTGTGATGCGTAACTTGACAAAGGGTTTTCCCTGAAGGAACTCTTCACTCTGCGTTCAATCAGTTCTTGTTTTTGCTGTGAATTATGTCTGACCTTGTAGCCTTTTAACATCAACCACCAATCACGCTTCTGTTTGTTGGTTCGTGAGCCTTCCATCTTCTGAACGATTTCTTCCATCTTCTTGACCTCTCGTTTTGTGATGTCGTCCTTTGTTCTGAACAGGTTTAAAAACCACTGATAAATTTGTTTTAGTATTTTCATTTTAAAATGTTTTATTTGCCTGATATACTAAAGAATCACGAACCGTTGTTATTGCATTTATCCTTTCGTCTAAAGATTGAATATACATTCGACATTCATAATGTGTTGTTGCAATATAATAGCCTTTTGATGTGCCGATAAGGTTTTCAATCAATCCGTTAACTCTTATGTGATTTATTATTTTTCTCCATCTTGCGCCTGATATTTTATACCCTTTAGACTTCATCATTCGCATTGCTTTTGTTGATGTGATAGCATTTATTTTTCCAATCTTTGTTTTTAAACCATTAATCATTGCGGGTAATATTCTTAATCGTTCAACATCTGTCAGTTCGTGTGTTTGTTTTTCAAATCCTGTTATCATTGTTTTTATATTAATGTTAGTAAAGATAATATCAAAGCACCAAGTACAGTGCCGTACAAAAACGCCTTGAATTTTCCTTTGGCTTTGGCTTTGTATATTTCAATATCAATTCCAAACATCTTCTTTTGTGTTTCAAGCCTTTCATCTGTCTTGTCAATTATTAATTTTAATCGGTTGTTGTCAGTAGTTAAAAAATCGTTTGTAAGCCACGTTCTTTCTAATTGTAGTGTAAGACTATCAATCTGCAATGAAAGTACGTTAAACGTCGCCTTGTACGTCTTATATCGCAACAGACGAATAGATATTGAATCCATTTGTGGCACTGAAATCAATATTGCGTTCTCACCTCTGAATTGTGTCTGTTTCGGCAATAAGGTTTGTGAATATAATGAAACGCTCATTGTAAGTACTATTCCGATAATCAAGAATCTGTAATTCATATCTTCTGACTTTTATATTTGCTTGTTGTAATTCTATTGAAATGGTTTGTAGTTGAATATCCTTCTTTTTTAATTCTGAATCGAATCTGTTTTTATCTATCACTCGCAGATTAAGAATTGAATCAATTTCTGTCTGTAATATTTTATCTTCTTCCTGTAATGATTCCTTAACACCTTTCAAAATCTTAATCGGTAACGCAGGAAACAAAACAAAATAAAACACTGTTATTGCTACAATTGATATTATTATTTTGGTTGATGTTTTCATTAATTACACTAATTTTGTATTTGGTTTTTAATAAATCCTTTAATCCTATCGTCAATTATAAATTTTTCTGATATTATTTGCCCTAATGAAATTAACCACCAACTATCAGACTTATTTACGCCTAAAACAATTTCTTTTAACGGTGTTGTTATATGAATACAATGAGTTTCAAGAGGTGCTTTTTCAAAGACTTTATCTAATTTTCCTAACCATATAGTTCTGTCTTCTAAATGAGTTTCTATTTGTGCAATTTTTGTACACTTATGCCCTTTTAATTTATAATCAGTCATATTACACTTATTAAGTTATTCAGGACAAATACAGTCCTCACAAGTTTCTAATTCATCATACATTAAAGGCTCATTGCATTCATCACATCTTCCGTAATTCAAAGCACGTTCAAGACGCTCTTTTTTGCTTTCAAAGCTCTTAATCATATCGTAGCACACTTGTAATTGCCCTCTATCGTATTCTTTTGATGTTTTCATAATTAGTACAGTTTATTAATTTCTGTTGTATAGTAACCAATTAAATAAGCAAAAACTTCGTCTGACTTCTTACACAACTTAATATTTACTCTCCTTAACATAAATTCAACAACATGAAATATCTCGTGTGCTAACATTCCTATCTGTTCAGGTGATTTGGGATAAAAATTTAACCGTAATACTAACTGTCCTCCATCGAATATTACTGTCATCCCTCTATCTGTTTTTGACGTATCAAATGAGTATAGAATATCGTTGTTAATTTCATTTTTAAATAGTTCAATTTTTTTAATAAATTTCTTATCACTTTCATTAAATGACACCATAACATCATATGGAAAAATAGGATTAGTTATAATTTTGTTTATTGTTTTCATATTCTACTCTTTATTTGACATCAGTATATCCGCATTTTGTGCAACGCTTCGCATATTGATGAATTGTTTTTCGTTTACATATTATACATTCCTTTGCGTCTTCTCCTGCTTGTTGTTCAGGAGTGCAAGGATGTTCTTTTCTTTCTTCAATCAGTTCATGATAATGTTCTGTTTGAGATTTCATAGGGTCGGTATCAATTCTCATATAAGAATCACTCCAACATTTTTCACAACTTGCCATAATTTTTGTTTTAAATTAATATTCGATTAGTACAGTATTAATGATTTACCTTTATCGCTTATGGTTATTAATCCACCATCGTGAACATCTATTAATCCTTTTCGTTCTAAAGAATAAAAAGTGATATGATGAATCCACGCTTTATGAAATACTCTATCGTCTTCCGAGATGTATTTTAAAGTTGCTATATCTTTTTTTGTTGGTTTTGCCATAACTACACTAATTTTGTATTGTTATTAAAAAGTGTTGCTGCTTGTGTTTCATTTATAAATCTTTTTTCTTGAGTTAAAAAATATTCGTTATCAATTTCAAAACCGTAAAAATCAAAACCTAATTTCCAAGATGCTATCCTACTTGAGCCACTGCCTAAATGTGTGTCTAAAATCTTATCTTTCTCTTTTGCATATTTCTGCAATAACCAACCATATAATAAAACTGGTTTTTGGGTTGGGTGTATTCTTTTTTCATTTAGTTTTTTATTGCCTTGCATTATATGACCTTCTTTAATTGATTTGCCTTGAAACATTCCAGCCCACATATAATTAAATTTTCGTGTTGATTTATGTTTACTGCAGAACGCTATTTCACAATCTGAAAAATCATTATCGCCATTATGCTTATCCCAAATAATCCTACCAGAAGTAAATGGATAGTCGTAATAATTTACACCCCAAATAATTTGATGTTTAGAAACCCTAAATAATTCTTTAAAGTATTCTTGCGTAGGTGGTTTGTTATCCCATACCTTACGTTTGTAATTATTATTTGGTGCATTTAAATTATTTCCGTTTTTTTGTTTAACAGGCCTATTCCTTGATTTAAAATCTGCATTACTTTCATTTATACCGTATGGTGGATCAACTATTGCTAAATCGAAATAATTATCTTCATAAAGTTTCATGGCGGTAATACAGTCTATATTTTTAACTTCACTTATTGGCATCGAATATTACACTAATTTTGATTTTAAATGTTCAATTCGTTTTCTATATTCCTTCCCCTCTTGAATCGCTTTTTTATTAGGGGTATAACCACCTCTGTTACTCATAAATGCTTCATGGTTTCCTAAATGTTTTCCAAGAAATTCAATATAATCTTCAAGTTCTTTAATCAGTTCTTCCATAATTACAGTTTAAATATGTCGTTATAATATTCGTCAAATGATTTATGTTTAAATCCTATCGTTGGGTGAGTTTTCCTTGACTCGTTAAAAGCATTTTTAATTATTTCTTTTTCGGGTTTTATACAAGTTGTATTTATAACTGATACAATTCCCATTAATGCTCTTTTTACTTCTGTACTTAAAGTTTCTTTTGCTTGATGTTCACAAAACGTTGCTAATTCTTGCATTTGTGTTTTCATAATAACCCTTTGTTAGTTTTTTGTATTTTGTGTCTGTTTAAAATAATCCTGAAGAACCAAGCGTTTTGCAATATTCTTCACATCATTTTTTTGCGTTGTGTTAAAATTACTAATTATTTTTTTAAGCATCCTGTCATCTTCAATCGGTTCATTTTCGTGAATTAAGACAGCGTGTGTGAAAACTTCTTCTTTATACTTTTTATCTGTCGGCAGTTTTCCCAACTCAAACAAATGGTCATAAACGTGGTGACACATTTCTGTTATGCAACCGTTTTGCTGAAAATCCTTTTGAATTCTGTCAACGGCTTCATCCATTATGAACTGAATTTCGTCGGGTGATGTGTAATGTTCCACCTGTTTCTTTCTTGGTTTCTGTTGCCTGTAAACCTCGACAATCTTTCCTAAAAGTATCGTGTCAAAGTAGTTCGGAATAGGTTTGATTGAAAGTTTGTTGTCAGCATACATTTGAAACATCTTTGTGATTTCTGCAAAACCCATCGACCAACAATGTTCTTTAACTGACGGCATTGCTATTTCCAAGCGATTTGCCGACACTTCGTCTGTAAGTGATAGTAAACCACTAATGAAAGGCATCAGTTCTGTCAGTAAGATTGTGTTCAATTCCACACCGTCATCGTCAAACTCCTTCATCGGTAACACCGATTTTAATATATCATACTTTACTAAATCCATATCTTTGAAGTATTATTGTTGATGCATCTGTTTTTTGACTTGGTTTTGGAATGTATATTTTATTCCAAAACAATCCCTGCCAACCGTTTTCAATTGATTGAAGTATCACTTGCTTTGATTTTTCGTCGCCTTCTCTTTTTATTCTTTTTGCCAACGCAATAAATGTTTTTTCTGATTTGATTGGTTTTTTAATTTCCTTTCTATAATCAACCCAAACCCCAAACAACTTTTTTGTTTCTTTTTTTAAAAGAATATCATTAACAGTTACATTAACAATAACACTATCATTAACATTAACAGTTGGATTTGTTGACACGCCCTTATCCTTGTTGACACTTTCAACACTTGTTGATTTTGTTGGCTTTTGGTCTGCTTTTAGCTTTGAAATCTGTCTTTTTAACGCACTGATTTGTCCTGCTTCTGACCGTTTTTCTTTGATAGAATTCCATTTAATCAGCGCTTGTTTTAGATTTTGTTTGATGGGTTCAAAGACCAAAAGGATTTCACGGTCTTCGATTTTAGGATTCCTGTCGTTGACATATTCCAAGATAAATTGAAACAAGATTCCTTTTTTAATGTTCGGCAACAACTCCACTGTGTGAATGATGTCACGATATAATAAAAAAGATTGCTTATTTTCTGCCATTTGTTTGTTTTTAAGTTGTCGTTAATATAATAATTATTTTAATACATTCAACATCAGTGACGGCTTTCTTCTTAACTGTTTTCTGAACAACATTCTGTAAAGCAATTGCAAATGTGCGATGTTATTCAACGGTTCATAAATCGTCTGACCGTGATATTCTGCGTAATACAAACCATCAAGACATAAAACCCTGAAGTCACGATTGTCACAACAATAAATGCAACCACCGACAAGACCTTCTGTGACATTGAATCCAAATTCCTGCAACGAATAGATGTGAACTTCTTCTTTCCGTTTTGCCTTCATTCCTTTCCGTTTTATTTAATCTCTGCAATTCTCTTGTATATCTGCCTTTTCGCAGTCTTTTAAACAGTAAGTTCCGTGACATTCAAAGCCACAATACTGACAACTGTTTTCTTTCATTTCGGGTTCTTCAAAATAGTTCATAACTTATGGTTTAACACTCAAATAAATAGTGTTTGTGATTGCTCATTGTGTTACATTGACAAGGGTTTGTGTTGCCTTGTTTAAAGTTCTTTCTTTTTGAATGTTCCCATCCGTTCACTGTTCCTGTTTCGTTGGTTAAATTAACCCAAAGTGTTATTTCTTCAATTGTAAAGTCCTGATGACAACACACCGAACAGAAAACAAGTCCATTTGAATAAATTACAATGTCGCTTTCTTCTTTTGTTTTTAGTTTTTCCATAATTCTTTATGTTGTTTAGTTAATAATCTGACGTGTTTTCTGATGTCTTTCATAACATCTTTATTCCATTTGAAATCTTCCTGTTTTGATTCATAAGCCAACCTGTTTAATGCGATGAACTGTTCTTTGCCGATTCTGTTTGGAAGATTCAGTGCATAGTCGTTCAGGTTGCCTTCCTTGTAGTTATTACACAACGGACACTGACTGTGAATGTTGTCAAGATGAAACTTCAGCGACGAAAACAATTCAGCCTTGTGATAATGACCTGCCTGAAAAGAAGAATTCCAATCCCGAAGACAACTGACGCACGGTCTTCCTTTGTCTCGCAGTTTAACAAAGTTGTGAACCACCTGAACCGTTGCTTCAATCGACCAACGCATATTTTTTCTAAGCCTTAATGACTGTCTTCGCTGTTCAAGCTGTTCTTTCATCTGTTCTGCCCTTATCTTTTTCTTTTCAACATCCTTCAAAGCACAATCCCAACTGCAAACTGTTTGTGTTGTTCTGAAGGGTTTAAAATATTTCCTGCAGGACCGACACATTTTGGTTTTTGTTTTCATTGTGTTTTGTTTAAGTTTTCATAGTTCTGCCCTTATTATTCCAATCTCTGAACGCATAGAGTTCAAAACCCTGTCCGCTGCCTGAAGAATCTTTCTTGTCTTTCGTAGTTCAGGAACTTTCAGTTCTGCGAATCGCTGACCACCTGCATCTGAACCCTTGAAATTATAGATGACCATATTCCAATCCTGTGCGTATTCAATGTTCAGCTTGGTCAGGTGATAATAATTCGCTGACAGTTCACGCAACAGTTCACGCAGTTTATCCGAAGACAACCACGCACCTGATTCATAAAGTATTATCGCAGAATCTATTTTTTTAAGGATTTCTTTCATCTATTTGCTTTGAATAACTCCCAAAAATCATTTAAACTAAATGCGTCGAGCGGATGTAAAGCACTCCATATTTCAAACGCAGTGTTTGTCTGAATGTATGTTCTGTATTCTGCACGTTTCAGTTCGTCTAAAATAGAGCGATAGGTTGCTTGTAAATCTTTATAATGTTCAGCCAACTTTTGTTGGTTGTCTTCTGTAAGCTGTTTAAATAATGGTTTCATTATTCTTGTTTTTAAGTTATTTTTAAGTTCTTGATTTCTATTAGCTGAACGCCGTCAATTTCCTGTCCTGATTGTATGGCTTTTTTCAACGCTGTTTTGTCTGCTGATTCCGTCACCTTGACGACCTTGAATTCTTTCGGCAAACCATTAACATCTTCAACCTCTATTCTTGACGACTTACGTGTTCCAAACTTGTGCGTTCCGATTTCAAAGTCACCAAAGGTTTTAACGGCGCACAAGAGCGTTTCTTTTAGTCTTGTTATGACGTTACCATTTGCCTTTTTAAGTCCCTGCAGGCGTTTAATTTCGCCATCTATCAATGTATTGAATGATTCTTTCTTGCTGATAACTGAAAGATATGCAATTGATTTGTGTTCCAATTCTTGTTTGTTAATTTCAAGAGCCTGTTCCTGCTGTTCTGTCAATACGCCTTCTGCCATTTCTATTTCGTTAATCAGTAAGCGTTGTTCGTTTGTTATTTCGTATAAAGTTCCCATTGTTTTATTGTTTTAAATTATATCTTTCTCATTTGAGAATATTTGATGAATATTAATCAAAGCTTGTATATGAAAAAGTTGTTTTTCTAACAATAACTTTTCATTCTCTAAAGACTGTTGAATAATTGGAATTGAACTTAAAGGTATTTCTACTGTTTTTTCTTTTAAAGGGATATTAATAGATTTGATATTTGGTTTTTCTTTGTTTGTTTTTACATAAACAAACTTAAAATCATCACCTTTAAATTTTTTATAGAGCTGATAGATACTTGAGTGTCCTCTATTAAAAATACTACCCATCTTATCAAATGTAAATTTATATTTATCATGTAATATAATTACTGCTCTTGCCCTTGCTTCTACAACGTGTTTCTCTCTCGATGTGCTTTTTAATTGTTCAATATCCACACCAAATTCTTGCCAAATATCCTTGATTGTGTTAGTAGTTCTAATATCCATTGCTATATTTTTTAGTTTAATCCGTTTAGTACATAGTTGGTTAAATTTTCTGCTAACTCTTTTAGACGTTTTCTTGTAAATTCATCTTGGCTCATATTAGGATCAACGTTCATGAAATCTAATGCAATTTTTAAACTTGACTGTCTTATGATGTAAGTTTGCACTTTGTCGCTTTTTTGAGCCGAAAAGGAAGCTTGTTCTTTTTGTACAGCCTTTGCCTTATTATATTCGTTCTGACCGTCGCCCGTTTCTTCATAGGTTAGTTCCCAACCAACTTCTTGTTTTTTGGATTTGCCTATGTTAATTTTATCGCCGTTCTCCATTTCTAAATTATGGTAATAAATACCGTTCCATTTAATTCCGTCGCCTGCAATACTTTGAATGATTTTGATTTTACTTGTTTTCATTTTATTTGGTTTAATTTTTTGTTTGTTATTAATAGATAAGTCACTATAACCATAATCTAACATTTTATTATCCACATCAATTAATGTTTTCATAATGCTACTTATTTAAGTTTAAATATAATTCGATTTGTTCGTCCTGCATATCTATTAAATATTGAAATAGATTTTTATCTACTATATCAGTTGCTTGATCTTTTAAGTGTGAAGCTACATTTATAGTTAGTTCGCTATTTTTCATTAATAAGTCTATTACATCTGGTTTCATATTACTTCTTTTAATTCGTTAACTGCTCCTTCTTCGTTGTAATCAAAAACTTTAGTGTAATCCATTACATTGTCGATTCCATCTAACTCACATAGGTATTTTATAACCGCTTCCAATCCTTTAAACTGATCTTCTTTGTTGCCTTCTCTATAATAACTAACTGCTTTGTTAAGAAACTGATGTGACCTATACCCACTCATAAACAAACATTCAATTTCTATTATTTCTAAAACAGAGTAGCCTGTTTTTATAACTACTTCTAATCCCCGTTTATAAGGCATTACTATTGGCATTTTTGTCATAAGATTTCTTGCTCCCGTCCATAAATAATTACCATCACATATATTACCTACGGCACATTTACTGCAATCTGTCATAATTAATTCCCCATTGTGAAAGGCGTTATAAAGTTTAGTTACTGCGTTGTCAAATCTTTTTGTTGTTTTCATAATTGTTTGGTTTTAAGTTAATAATATTATTATAAACAATCCAATAGATACACCTATTAATATTATCCAAAATGGATTTATATGATATATTTTATATTTCATTATTTAAAAGTTAAAGTTTCTTTATCTTCAAAAATAATATCAATAGAATTTTGTGAATTGTTTCTCAACCAATCTTCACACTCTTTTAATCCGTTTAAATTTGTTCTTTTAGTTTTCCACCCCATTTCTGTAGTCATACCACAAATAGATAAAAAATCTTCTTTAAGTAATGTTTGGTGTAATGTTTTCATAATTATTTTCGTTTTAAATTAATATTGGGTGAATTATAAACAGATCCGACACGACAATACTTGCTGTCAACAACTATGCGTTTGCCGTCCTGATTTATAGTGAGTATTCTCTTTCTTAAATTTGGCTTATTCATTTCTTTACTTTTTGTGCCTCTAAAAAATCTAAATGGTCTCTTAATAATATTCGAGCCATTGGATTCCACTTCAACATTTTTTCGTCTGCCAATTTCTGAATTGTATTGAACATTTCCATCGGTATTGTGATGGTTGTTTTAGTGTTGTATTTATTTGTGAATAATTCCTTTTCTTCTGCATTCCATACGTGGCTTTTATTCACTAAATTTTCTAAACCTATTTCTTGAATTAATTTACGTTCTAAATCTTTTGCTTCACGTTCAGGTAATTTATCTATAATTTTAATAGAATATCCGTCTTTTGATTTTTCTCTCCATTTTTTTGTTCTCGATGATTTATTAAGTGGTCTTGTATTACTACCTGAACCAATATAAAATACATTTCCATCATTATCTAAATGCTGATAAACTGTTTTTAAAGCCTTCATTTTACGTGCTTTTCTAAAAGCGTTTCAATATAATATTTTAGGTTCTTACCGTCTTTAGATGCCATTTTTGACAACTTATTAGCCACTGAACCTTCTTCTAAAATTTCGCCTTTTATGTCTATTAGTTTTCTCATAATATACGTTTCTTTGTATTAATGTTGTGCAATATACATATATATATTTATATACGCAACATTTATTGTAAAAACTTTTAATTTATTTTTTTGTACCTTTACAGTACTTCAAATGATTTTTCATAAGATTTTCATTTGTTTGGTTTTTAAGTTAATAAAAGAAACCCTGCTCATTTACTTGAACAGGGTTTTCTTCAATCACCAAATATAAAAACAAGCTACCTAAAGCCTTCTAAATTCCAATAGTCTGTTTTGGTTGTATGCCTTGATACAAACCTGATTTCCTTGATTTCCGCCTAAAGTGTAAATGACACCGTTGCGTTGTGATATAAAGAATCCAACGTGACCACGCCAATCATTTAAACTGACACGCCAAAAGACAACAATATCACCGACCTTTGGATTTGTAACCTTTTCACCTACATTAAGCCAAGACCGTGCGTTTAATTTACCACTCATTGACAGGTTGTTCTTAAAACAAACCCAATTC
>SDBT01014149.1_pt1 | contig 12736 bp, 9 predicted proteins | sample 2277101 | NCBI WGS metagenome assembly SDBT01 (sample SAMN10404973, study PRJNA504765) | marine sediment metagenome | isolation source: marine sediment core GS10_PC15, 103 cmbsf | place: Arctic Ocean: Southern Knipovich Ridge | collected 2010 | reverse complement strand
ATTATCTTCAACAATTAAGATTGTTTTTGTTTGGTCGCTAACACGAAATTTTGTCACGCCAATCCCTCCAATGTTTTGAGTAAGTTTATTTCGGTATCGAAAAAAAGAAAGTAGCCCCCTTGCCCTTTTCCGATTCTACCCATATTTTTCCTTTATGATTGTCGACAATTCGTTTTACGATGGTTAGTCCGATCCCTGTACCTTCTACGTCCTTAACCTCCTTTAAAGATTGAAATAATTCAAATATTTTTTGATGATAATTTGGATCTATTCCGACACCATTATCTCTCACATAAAAAATATAGCTATTTTCATCTTCACGATGGCCGATTTCCACCATGGGATTTGGCTTATTTCCCATATATTTGATCGAATTACTTATCAAATTTGTGAATACCTGAAACATACGATCGCGATCACACATTATTTGGGGGAAATCATCCGGAGCGATCAATTTTACATCCGTGTCAGCAGCTTGAAATTGCAGATCAGAAATTACGGACTGTATTACTTCATTAATCTCGGTTAATTCAGATTTATTTACGACACGCCCAATACGGGAAAGTTCCAAAAGGTCCTTAATCAGGCGTTCCATTTGGGTAACATTACCTTGAATTCTCTTCAAATAATGAACAGCTTCCTGATCAAGCTGTTCAGAATAATCATTCAGTAATATCGATGAAAATCCCTGTACAGAAACGATAGGTGACTTCAAATCATGAGAGACGGTAAAGACAAAATTTTCCAATTCGGAATTTGCCTGAGATAACTTTTCAGAATTTAGTTTGGTTTCTTCAAATAACCTGGCATTTTCAATAACGCTTGCAACCTGGCTGGCCAGTGCTTCAAAAGCAAAAAGGTCACGGTTATCAAAAGAATTCTTTTTATCTGAAAATAAAACCAGAGTGCCGTTAATGCGCTTTGCCACCTGTAAAGGGATGCAGAGCAACGCACCATCATGAGGATATCCCCGATCAATTTCTTTTTCTTCTTTTAAATCCTGAATTAGCAATGTTTCAGTTGAAGATACAGACCGGGCAATAGGAGTGTCAGGATTTTCTATTTTTGCCCCATCTTCCAACTGCCCTCCCAAAGCTCCTGCCTGGGATTTTAAGGTTATCAGGCCGGTTTCCACACCAACCAGATAAACAGCAACGTGATAATGACCGAAAATTTCATGAATAACTTTGGTGACGGTATTTAATAATTTATTTAAATCCAATGTTTTTGTAATTTTTTTACCTACTTCATTAACCATACCCAACTGAGCAGCTCTTCTACGCTCCTGCTCGTACAATTTGGCATTCTCGATCCCTATAGCTGCCTGATTTGCAATTGTGCCAAGCAGTTTTATTTCCCGGTCATCAAAACGATGATTCTTTTCTTTATAAACACTTAAAACAGCGATTGTTTTATTTCTTGAAATAACCGGTACTCCTACAAATGATCGCAGCCTGGTGGCTCGCAGGTTTTCCGGCAATTCGGGAATATTTATACTCTCATTCTCCAGATCTTCAATAACAAGAGGTTGCATCCGTTTGACAATTTGATCCAATTTTTCTCTGATTGAAGATTGTAATAAGGACACGTCATCCCCATTTGAAGAATATTGATTGGGCTCAACATCTTCACCAACAAACCAAATCGTACAAATTTTTGCATGCATGGCGGTGGCCGCAGCTTTTACAATGAGATCAAGAACTTCCCTAATATTCAAGCTTGAGGATATAGATTTACTCACATCGGCTAAAGCGGAAAATTCGGTCAAACGTCTTTTAGCTTCCTGATATAATTTTGCATTTTCAAGGGCAGTTGCCATCTGACCGGCAATCTGCTGAAAAATATCTTGATGTGTCTTATTATAAGCCCGGGATTCAAGCTTGCCGACGCTTATTGCTCCAAGATATTTTTCTTTAGAGAGCAGGAGTACATTCAGTTTTGATTTTAACTCATTTTCCAACAACAGTTTACTTTCGTAAACAAAATCATAGTTCTCTTTTTCAAGTTTTGCACCTGTTCGCAATTCCGGACTAAGTTGAAGCCAACCCAGAGTGGATTTTTCAATCTGTTTCCATTGTTTATCCTGAAGTTTTTGACCCAGAGCTTGGGAAGCTAAAGAAAACATTTGTAAATTATCACTATCCTCTTCGAACAGAACAATCGAGATATAGTCAAAATCAACAATATTTTTCACCTCGAAAGCGATGGTTTTAATAACTCGTTCAATATCAAGACTGGAATTAATGGATTTGGTTATTTCGTTGATCGCGGCAAGTTGATCTGCTTTCTCTTTATATTCCCGGTATAACCTGGCATTTTCAATTGAAATAGAAAGATAGGTCACCGCTGTCCGAAGAAAATTTATCTCTTCTTGAGAAAATTTTCTGGGTTTTTCAAAATATAGATTGAATATTCCAATTGAAACATCCCTTGGAACCATAGCCATAGAAAACACCGCTCCATAACCAATTCGCTCCGCAATCGGGCGCCATTTTTGGTAAATATCGTCTATAAAAACATTTTCGACTTGTAGAATTTTTTTGTTCTCATCAACCAAATTATGAGGCCCCTCTTCAATACCTACACGCCACGGCCGGTCAAAAAGTAAAATGTCTTCCGGGGGATTTTTATGAGCTTTATAAATTTTAATCTGGTCGTCTTCATCCTTGAAAAAGATTGAAACAAATTTTGCATTACACACAGAAGCAAGTTTCAGCATAGTAAGATCAATGATCTCGTCAAGATTTAGAGCGGAGGCTATTGTTTGACCTACCTCCATTAAAGTTATTAATTCCCGGTTTCGTTTTGAAAAAGTATCTTCCCAGTTACCTTTCGATTCTCCGCGATAAATCGCAACAAAATATTTGTGAAGAAAATTTTCCTCTTCCTTAACCAACCTGGTAAGATTGATATCTACGGGAAATTTCCAGTGATTTTTTTGAACCAGTGTGAAATCTTCAATACTTGTACTCTTTTCAAATTCCAGTCGTTGTATTTCCAATAATAATAAAGGCAATTCTTCAGGTGGGTGAATATTATCAATTTTGAATGATAATAATTCCTGCTCTGTGAATCCGGTTAACCTTGATGCTGCTTTATTTACCCTAAGAATTTGCCTGGAATTGGCATCAACTACCAGAAATGCCTCATCCAGGTTATCAACAAAATTATACAGACGGTCTGTATATTGGGTAATAGAAAATTCAGCTGATATTTTTTTATTTTCATTGGTATCATCATTTTTTGCAGAGGCTTGCTGATCTTGAAATTTTATATTATCAGGCTTTTCAGATCGGTTTTCTGTAGACTCCCCCACCCTGTTCTTTTTTGAAGATTTATTACTCATAAACTTCATCCAGTTTCTTTGGCTCCGGAATAATTTTGGGGAATGAAAAAAAGAATGTTGAACCCTTGCCTTCTTCTGATTCAACCCAAACCTGCCCGTTGTTAAACTGTACTATTTTTTTAACCACAGTTAAACCTATTCCGGTTCCTTCCACACCGTCAATTTTTCGTGATCGATAAAAAACACTAAATATTTTTTCCTGTTCTTTTGTAGTCATACCTATGCCATTATCTTTCACATAAAAAACATAGTTGTCATATTTACGAATGTAGCCTATTTCAATAAATGGTTTTTGCTGTTTGCCGAAAAATTTAATAGCATTACTCAGCAAATTGGTAAAAATAAGGAAAAGGTTATTGCGATTACACTTTAAACGGGGAAATCCTTTAGTGAGAATGATTTTTATTTTTCTTTTATCGATTTGGAAATAAAATTCATTCAAAACATCTTTTAAAATACTTCCAATGGATTCCAGCTTAATCTGAGCATCTAATTTTCCCAGGCGTGAAAGTTCTAAAAGGTCATGTATCATTCTCTGCATTAAATTGACATTACTTACTATTCTATCAAAATAATGTCTGTTAGAATCATCAAAATTGTTATAAAAGTCCTCTTTTATTAAAGCTGAATAACCTTGAACAGATACGATCGGAGATTTTAAATCGTGGGAAACAGAATAAACAAAATCTTCTAATTCTTCTTTATTGCGATTTAATTTCAGTTCAGCATTTTTTAATGAAGTCATATCTTGAATTAACCATAAATATACTTGACGTTTACTGCGATAAAGTTGTAATCGTGTCAATGAAGCCCGCAAAAATAGTTCTTTTCCACTAGGAAGTTGGATCCTTCCATTTAAATTGATCAAAGATCGGCGACGCCGAACCTGTTTTAATGCCCTTTCCATAGTCATATTTTGAGAAGTATCAAATTGAAAAATGTAATCACCAATCAAAGATGAAACTCTCTTCTTAAATAATCGGGCGGCTTGCTTACTAACATAAACGATTTTTCCCAATTCGTCGGTTAATAGGATGGCATCGGTTGTAAATTCAACAACATTTTGAATCAATTGTTTTAATTCAAGTATATCTTCATAAAGAACCGACTTATGAAGCACGAAAGCAAACATCCTGGCAAATAATTGTATCGATTGGATTTTAGCCTTGGAAACCAGATTAGCACGAGAAAAATGAAGACTTAATACCCCAATACATTCAGCATCGTTTATTGTCAAAGGCAGGAAAACAGAACTTTTAAAACCTTCGTTCAGGTATATGTTTTTCCTCCTTAGGGAAAGCTGTTTGCTATTTTGAATATTAGGCACTAATAGCGGCTCAGAAGTTTTTATCATTTCACGAAATATTTTATCAATTGGGATTGTTTGATCTCTCCGCTCCGGATTTTTATATCCAACACTGGCACCTCCGGTAAGTTTATCCTCTTCTAAAAGATGAATACCGCAGGCAGAAGCGTCGAAAGATTCCTTTAACATACCAAGCAGGTTTTGCATGAAAATATTTTGTTGTGTAAATACTTCAATCTGCGGTAAAAAGATATTAAATAAGGGAGCTTCTTTTTCGTCAAACATTAGTTATTATCTAGTGTGTTTTGAGTAACTTCTCAGGCTTTTAGGTTCACCGTTCAAGGTTCCCAGTTGAGAACCTTTCGTTCTTTATACTTTTTCAAATAATAGATAATTAATTGCGGTTCAATTTCTTCCAGTTTTTTTGGAAACTGATTTTTTTCGGATTGATTATAGCGCTAATTACCATAGTTGAACATTCTTCCATTTTTCTTTCCCGCTATATCACTGACCGGCCTGCCCCCTCGATCGCTGACGGGCCTACGCACCGTCTTTGTGATGGGCGTGTCCACCGTCTGGCAGAATTTTTTTTACTTAAACCTTGAACCGGGAACTTTTGAATCCTGAACCTGAATGGTTTGCATTCTTTAATTAACTTACAGATTTTCAATCTTAAAATCAAGTTATAATCAGGATGTTAACATAATTTAACATCCTTCTATATTCAGTATTTATAGTTATTTAGAAAAAATATCATATTGGGGAAAAAGAATAAGAACCAAGAACGGTCGAAAACAGGGATCAAAACAAAATTTTTCATATAGCCCGCTACTGAATTTTAGCTCCTGGAAACAATTTTTGCTTATAATATAGACAGATTTTTTCAATTACTTCGTTAATTGTACTTTCTAACGATTTCCTGACCATCGCCCCTGAGGCGAAAGGATGACCGCCACCTCCTAGCCGCCTGGCAAAACCATTTATAGGAAAATCTCTGGCGGAACGGAAGCTTACTTTGGTGGTCAGATCATCTATTTCCATGAACAGAATGGAAATTTTTATTCCTTTGATACGACGGGGAAAATCAGAGATGCCTTCTATTTGGTAAGGTTCCAATTTATGCCGTTTCAACATTTCCTGTGTAATTGTATACCATACAATACGAAAATCACATTCGAACCTGAGATTGGTAAGGAGTTCGGCGAGCAGTTGAATTTTAGAAACCGGTTCCTGATTATAAATCTGATGGTTAATTAAGTTATGATCAACGCCCAGGTTAATCAAAAAACCGGCGATAAAATGACAAGTAACGGATGTATTATTAAAACGAAATGAACCGGTATCAGTTAAAATAGAAATATATAATGCATTGGCAGCTTCAATAGAAAAGGGGATATTCAGAGAATTTTGTAATAAGAATAAAATTTCCCCGGTTGATGACGCATGAGGAAAGATTATGTCATAGTCCCCTATTTTTTCATCAAGAGGATGATGATCAATACAAATAACAGTTAACTTATTACCAGTTTGAACCCGTTGATGGTTGAGATCCTCTCCTACTATACGAAGACGCTCCCAGTCACCTATATCAAGCACAAAACAGACATCTATTTGGGATAATAATTGTTTATGAAGTTCTCTTTTATAGGTTTGAACTACATTTTCGGTATCTAAAAAATGATAAAGCTCCGGAATAGGAGAATTATTGATGATCGACACCTGTTTGCCAAAGGATTTTAACAGATAATATAAACTTAATTCAGATCCGATAGCATCGCCATCAGGATGCACATGAGTAGTTAAAAGAAAGGTTTGATTGTTGTTAATAATATCCTGAAAATACTCTACCTGCTCTGAGAGTAAGTAATTATCAACCAGCCCGTTTTTAGTCATCTTTACCCAGATCTATTCTCCTTTTACAATAATTTTGTACCATTTATTACAAGATTAAATTTACAGTTAAGAAAAGAGGCTGATTTTTGCGATATTAGCATTCTTTGCAGAAATAGTTCAAAATAGTCCATAATCTGTGAGATTTCAGTATTGATACTCAATTCTAAAGTAATATTATGATTATCATGATCTACCCTTAAAAATGAATTTTCCACAGCATAATTTACACGATCAAGGGCAGAGAATGAAGCCAGATCAGTGCTGCGAATTCGCGAGCGGTGGACATCAGATTTATCTGCCAGCACCAGGGCTGCAGTTATACTGCTTACCGGATCGAAATGTGATTCATCATGATTTCCGATGGCAGCAATAATTTCAGCTGTTTCCGGGAAATCCAAACCTATATTATTTAAAATTTGATGGGCGAGTAATGCCCCGGTTTCGGCATGGTGATGACGATTTACCAAACTCCCGATATCATGCAAATAGCCGGCGATTGCAGCCAACTCAGAATCTCTCTCGGATTTACCTAAGCGACGAAGAATATTATGTGAAATATTGGACACTAAATTTGCATGACGTTTTCCATGCTCTGTGTAACCAAGATAAGACATATGTCGATCGGTTGCTGATAAATAACTTTCAACCAGAGGATTTTCTTTTATTTGTTCAACTCTTATTACCCCATTTTTAACCGGGACTTTTTCTTTTTTCTTATCCCGGTCCAATAATGAAGAAAATATCTCTCTCATATTTCACCTCTTAAGAATGGATTATACTTCTTTTCATGACCAATGGTGGTTTTTTCACCATGACCGGGATAAACAATCATTGCATCAGGGAGAGAGAATAATTTTGTTTTTATCGAGCTGATAAGAAGCTCATGATCGCCACCTGGAAGATCAGTTCTTCCAATTGAAGATTCGAACAAAGTATCTCCGACAAAAATTTCTGAATTAAAAAAATAACAACATCCTCCCGGAGAATGCCCGGGAGTGTGTAAAATTCTAAATTTTAATCCTGCAATTTCAATCACATCTGATTCCTGAATCCAATTTGAAACCTTTGGTTGTTCAAACTCGGATAAACCAAACATTTGGCCTTGAATCTTTATATTTTCGAGCATCTGCTTGTCATCTTTATGGGCATAGACCGGAACCGGTATTTTTTTACTTATTTCAGACAGGGCTATCACATGATCAATATGGCCGTGGGTAATAAGTACAGCCTGAAGTTCAAGATTCAACTCCAGCAATTTATTTAATAGCAGTTCAGCATCACCACCCGGATCAATTATAACACATTTTTGTGAATCACTTTTATTAATAAGATAACAGTTTGTTGCAAATGGACCTACAACAGTTCTATTAATAATTACTCTGTTCATTACATCTTCTCATTGGTATTTGTAATTGTAACAGAAGACATGCCTTTAATTATTTCCAATTTTTGTTTCATATCGTCAACAAATTGATATGGCACATTAAATAATCCCATCATCTCCTGCCCCTTTCGATTACCATGGCAATCAGAACCACCGCTAACCAGAAGTTCATGACGTATCGCAAACTGGTAAAGTTCATTCACCTTATGTTGTGAATGTTTGGGATGACGAATTTCAATTCCATCTAATCCCAGTTTAATATAGCCGGCGATAGTTTCAGTTGTTATATCCAGGCCTGGGTGAGCCAAAAATGACAGTCCGCCGGCATTTTGAATAAGTTCTATACCTTCCGACGGTGATATTTTATATTTAGGGACATATGCAGGTTTATTGTTGCCAAGAAATTTATAAAAAGCTTCATCATAGGACAAAACGTAGCCTTCTTCCATTAAAGCGTCTGCAATGTGGGGCCGGCCGATGGATCCGGGTCCGGCATTTTGCATAATCAAATCCAAATTTAATTTCATCCCCAAATCATATAATTTAGCCACAATTTTTTTTGCCCGGCGTACTCGCTCCTCTTGAAAAAGCTGGATATAATGAAGCATCCTTTTATTTTTTATATCTATGAAATATCCTAATATATGGACATCAAGCTGCCGGTCCACAGTGCTTAATTCGACTCCCGGAATAATCTCCAGGTTATAAGATTCCGCTTCTTCGATGGCCGGTTTGATACTTCGGACAGCATCATGATCTGTAATACCGATAGCGCACAGGCCTTTTTCAACAGCCAGTTCAACCAGCTGTTTTGGAGTATAGAGTCCATCAGAGGCATGCGTATGAAGATGTAAATCTGCCCAATATGTTGGTGATTGAGGGAGATTGTTTTTTTCGGTAGACGACATTAAACACCTAAACTTTTGGTAAAGTTACCCCGGTCTGTGCCTGGTATTTTCCCTTTTTACTCGAATAACTAACTTCACACGGTTCATCTCCTTCAAAAAAAAGAACCTGGGCAATCCCTTCATTGGCATATATCTTTGCCGGTAATGGCGTTGTATTTGATATTTCCAATGTTACAAAGCCCTCCCAGCCCGGTTCAAAAGGAGTTACATTGGTGATGATCCCACATCGTGCATATGTCGATTTACCGACACAAATTGTAATCACATTTTCCGGTATACGAAAATATTCAAACGACCGGCCAAGTGCAAAAGAATTTGGCGGGATAATACAAACATCACCCTTAAAATCCATTAATGATTTTTGATCAAAATGTTTGGGATCTACTATTGTAGTGTTTATATTGGTAAAAATTTTAAATTCATCGGCAAGACGTAGGTCGTAACCATATGAGGAAACTCCATAAGAGATTACTTCATTTCGAACCTGTTTTGCTTCAAACGGATCGATCATTTTGTTCTGTAGAGACATCTTTTTTATCCAATGATCGGCTTTTATGCCCATCGTTCCTCCAATTTAAGGATACAATAATAGGAAAACTGCTGTCAATTTTCAAATTTTTCTTTTTCCTTTTCCTTTTTTCGATAAACAAGATAAGAAATACCTATACTTATCTCATACAAAATAAGAAGCGGAGCTGCCAGTAATAATTGACTACCCGGATCAGGTGGAGTTAATAAAGCGGCAAGAATAAACATCACCACAATCGCATAACGACGGAATTTACGCATTATCGCAGGTTTCAACAGGCCGATCTTGGTCAAAAAGAATGATACCAGGGGCAACTCAAACACTAAACCCGCTACCAGAATAATCCTTAGAGCAAAACCGATATATTCGGAAATATTTATCGTCGGCTTAATTGTATCTGTGCCTAAACCATATAAAAAAGGTAGAATAAACGGCAACATTAAAAAATAGGCAAATCCAACGCCTACAATAAAACAAAAACTCGAAAACAGCACCACAGGTAAAACAACTTTTTTTTCCTTTGACAATAAACCCGGAGCTATAAATTTCCAAATTTGATAAAAAATAACAGGAAATACAGCGATTATTCCGGCAGATATAGAAACGCCAAGACGAACCATCAACATACCGGCCGGTTTCAGAAAGATCATCTCCGGCGGAAATTCAAGCCGATTACTCGGCAGTGTCAACAGGTCGATAAGAGATCCTGAAAATGGAAATGCAGCAGACATTCCGATCACAATAGCGATGACAATTTTAATAAGACACCACCGCAACTCCTCAAGATGGTCTAAAAAGGACATTTCTCTTAATACAGATCCCCTTTTCTCATTTCCGGACATAAAATCAATCCTAATTTTAAAGAAATTAAAACATTAAATATAACAATTTCCTGGTTTAAATACAATATAAATGTCGGGATAAAAGTAAAACCTCAGTTATTATTGGGGAAATATCACAAAAACCGCTACACTAATTTCTTGAGCTTGTTGCCCTCCGGTTAGTGACATATTACGGCTAAAATCAAGAAACAGGTTTTTTGTAGGGACGAAGGGCCTTCGCCCCTACAATGAACAAATAAATTTTAGGTAAAAGAGAAGAATTTCAGTATAAATCAGCTACAGGGATGATTTCTTATAATCCTGATATAGCTTTTTTATTGCCGGAACATATTCTCTTGTTTCTTCAAAAAGGATATTGTCATCCTTACCGCTGGCCAGCCACAGTGCGGCACGCCGTTCTCCACCATTATAAGCAGCAAGTCCGCCATCCAATCCGTACATTTCGATGAGAGTAGAAAGATAGCGGGTGCCTAATCGAAGATTGTAAATCGGATCGAAAAGAACGTTTTCTGCACTGCTCCAGGTAATCCCCTCCTCCGCAGCAAGATAAATACCGGTAATCGGCATAATTTGCATTAAACCCATTGCACCAGCTTTAGATGTTATCATGGGATTCCAGGTTCTGGCGCTCTCGTGACTGATTGTTGCACAAATCAGGTTTATATCTAAATTAGAATATTTTAAATTCAAACGATAAATTTCGTCCGCAATATCATATCGTGTGCTTGAAGGTAAATCGGTATTAAATTGGTCAATAATTTTCATGATTTTCTGAATATTATATTGCCTTACACTATCAATATTCATTGCGGCCTTTAGCTCCATGAGTGCCTGCTCCAAGCTCGCCACTTTTTTTTGATTTCTATCCAATTGAATAAACTTTACAGAGAAACCAGCCAACGTGACAAATAACACCAATATGACACCAACTAGAAGAAATTTTTTGTATTGGGTAATCATATTCACGTTTTTTCCTTTCATTTCAGTTCCAAATAAATTTACACTATACCATTTGATGTGGATACATACGATTAGGTTTCAAAATTTTTTCTATTTTATACAACTTTTTTTTTCATATATCCAACACTAAATCAGTCAAAAAACTAAATTCAACCAAGATAACCCTAAAAACAGATAAAATCCAATTTAATTGCATAAAACAATGATAGAAATGTCAAAATATAGGATATTACATTTAAAGAACATCTATATATTGATAGTCCCGGGATTAACACCCTGGGCTACATGCTTCCGCCCCGCTAGGGCTGACGGACTGCCGGCTCACCGTTTCTCTATGAATAAAAAACATTTTGGATTTCCATAAATTTTATGTTTATTATAGTTTTAAATACCTATTCGAGTAAATTCAATGATTGGTGGGAAAAAGGAAAAATTAAATGATAAAGTTTTTTTATTCTGATTATTCCGGAGGATTAGTTTATTATATCCAATTCACAACAAAAAAACAATCCGTTCTTCAGTGATTGGGATACCCCGTTTCAAACACCATCCTTTGACGATATAAAAGAAGAGCACTTTTTGCCGGCCTATCAGGAAGGGATGGATCAGCAGAGATTGGAGATTGAAACAATTGTTAAAAATCCCCAAGCTGCAACCTTTGAAAATAGTATTGAAACCATCGAAAAGAGTGGTGAGCTATTAACAAGAGTCAGCAATGTTTTTGACATTTTAAAATCTGCACACACCAATGAAGAACTACAAAAAATTGCCAAAATGGTTGCCCCCTTACTATCAAAACACAAAGATGATATCCGATTAAATGAAAAATTATTTCAAAGAATAAAAACTGTTCATGAGCAAAAAGACAATTTAACCTTATCGGTTGAACAAAAAAAACTCCTTGAAGAATATTTCCAGAATTTTGTCCGTGGCGGAGCAAACCTTTCCCCAACAAAAAAGGATAAGTTAAGGAAAATAAATAAAGAGCTGTCCCTTTTATCGCTGCAATTCGGTGACAATGTTTTAAAAGAAAATAGCGCCTTTGAATTAGTTATAGATGAAGATGTGAACCTGAGCGGTCTACCGGGACCTGTTATTACCGCTGGGAAGGAGGCAGCCAACGAAAAAGGATATGACGGTAAATGGCTGTTTACTCTAGATAAACCAAGCCTTATTCCATTCCTGAAATATTCGCAAAAACGTGAACTCAGAGAAAAGATGTTCAAAGGAGATATCAACAGGGGAAACAATAACAATAAACTGGACAACAAAGCCATTTTGTCAAAAATGGCCGCACTGCGGGCCGCCAGGGCCAAGCTGTTAGGGTATGATACTCACGCACACTTTATTCTCGAAAAAAATATGGCTAAAACAGCAGACAATGTTTACGATTTGCTGAATCAACTATGGAAACCTGCATTAAAAATGGCTAAAATAGAAGCTTCTGAAATTCAGGCAAAAATTAACAACGAAGGCAAAAACTTCCGGCTTGAACCCTGGGACTGGCGGTATTATGCCGAAAAGATCAAAAAAGAAAAATATGCCCTGAATGACGAATTGCTAAGACC
>SDBT01014148.1_pt1 | contig 12736 bp, 3 predicted proteins | sample 2277101 | NCBI WGS metagenome assembly SDBT01 (sample SAMN10404973, study PRJNA504765) | marine sediment metagenome | isolation source: marine sediment core GS10_PC15, 103 cmbsf | place: Arctic Ocean: Southern Knipovich Ridge | collected 2010 | reverse complement strand
CTTAACTTAAATTACTATCCATTAAATATGAAGCGAGTAGAATTATAAAATCCGTAGTGCCCCATTGAAAGCCACAACTTCTTGTTGTCAAAGAACTTAGCACCTATGAATGGTAAACTTGGGCTGAGTGATTCTTTCCGGGAAAAAGAAAAACAAAACTGGTTAAAAACCGGTATGGCGGAATTGAATGACCGGATGCGCGGTCAAAAAAACATAAGGTCATTAGCCGAAAATGTTGTTAACTATCTTGCTGTTTATCTGAAGGCTCAAACCGGCGCCATCTATATCATCGATGAAGAAGATCAACTGAAACGAACCGGCAGTTATGCCTATAAAAAACGAAAAAGTATTCCCGACTGTTTTAAACTCGGAGAAGGATTGGTTGGTCAGGCTGCCCTGGAAAAACAGCCTATTATAGTCAATGATGTTCCCGGAGATTATATTGGAATCCATTACGGAGCAGGTGACATTGTTCCCCGTTATATGATTTTTATTCCGGTATATTATGACGGAATAGTAAAAGGAGTTGTGGAGCTGGGTTCATTCAAAAAATTCACCGAGGTACAAATTTTATTTCTGAACCAGATTACTGAAAGCATTGCTGTCTCTTTCCATTCTTTGCAGTCAAGTGTAAAAACTGAGAACCTGCTTGACAAAACTCAACAACTTGCGGAAGAATTACAGGTTCAACAGGAGACCTTAAAAGAAACAAATGAAAAACTTGGGCAAAAGATGGAAGAATTAAATTTAGCTAAAGAATCTGCAGATATAGCAAATGTAACCAAATCAGAGTTTTTAGCCAATATGAGTCATGAGATCAGGACACCGATGAACGGTGTGATCGGTATGACCGGTTTACTTTTGGATACAAAACTGACATCCGAACAAAAAAATTATACTAAAATAGTTAAAAATAGTGCCGAATCCTTACTTACTGTCATCAATGACATACTCGATTTTTCAAAAATTGAAGCTGGGAAAATGGATCTGGAAATCCTCGACTTTGACTTGAGAACAACATTAGAGGATATGGGGGATTCATTGGCAATAAAGGCTCAGGAGAAAGGACTTGAGTATTTAACTCTCATTGATCCGGAAGTTCCATCACTGCTACAGGGCGACCCGGGACGTTTACGCCAGGTATTAACCAATCTGATTGGCAATTCTGTGAAATTTACCTCGGAGGGAGAAATTAATGTTGCAGTGGCCGTAGAAAAAGAGACGGAAAAGGATGTATCGCTCCGGTTTGAAGTAAAAGATACCGGGATCGGGATCCCGGCAGATAAACTGGATAAACTATTTGGAGCGTTTATCCAGGCGGATGGATCCACAACCAGGAAGTTTGGCGGAACCGGACTCGGATTAACAATTTCGAAACAACTTGTAGAGCTGATGAGAGGAAAGTTTGACGTGGAAAGTAAAATAGGAAAAGGATCAACATTCAGATTTAACGCACTTTTCCCAAAACAACCGATCGGCAAAACAGTAACTGCTCTGAGAAGAGAGGCTGAGATAACTTTAAAAGGTAAACATGTCCTGGTTGTTGATGATAATGAAACCAACCGGTTGTTAATGGAGAAGTTATTATCATCCTGGGGCTGCCGGCATGATGAAGCTCCGGATGGCAAAACTGCTTTACAAATGTTATCCGCAACTGTTGCCAATGATCCGTTCCATATTGCTATATTGGACATGCAGATGCCTGAAATGGATGGCGCTGTTTTAGGTCGAAAAATCAAAGAGAATCCCGCCCTCAAAGATATTTTATTGGTGATGATGACTTCAATGGGTCAACGTGGTGATGTAGCCCGCTTAAAAAAAATCGGCTTTTCCGCATATCTGAATAAACCGGTGAAACAATCGCAACTTTATGATTGCCTGGTTTTAGTTTTAAGCGATAAAGAGATGGTGGCAGAAAAAAGTCCTGATAAAATAATCACTCGTTATTCGGTGGCAGAACGGAGAAAACAAAAGGTTCGTATATTACTTGCTGAAGACAATGTTGTAAATCAGTTAGTGGCGGTAAAAATATTAGAAAAACTTGGCTATCATGCCGATGCTGTTGCTGATGGTTTAGAGGCGGTTAATGCGGTAAAAACCTTACCTTATGATCTTGTTCTAATGGATGTTCAGATGCCGGAGATGGACGGTTTAACGGCGACACAGGAGATTCGTAAATTGAAAAAAGGGACAAAAAATTATAAAATTCCAATCGTTGCTATGACCGCCCATGCGATGAAGGGAGACCGGGAGAAGTGCCTTGAAGCAGGTATGGACGATTATGTGTCTAAACCGATTAATCCAAAGGAATTGGCTGATGCAATTGAGCGTAGTGTTGTTGGTTTTGAACGGGTCAGACAAGAGGTTCAAAAAGAGAATGATGCTGTTGTATCATCAGGAAATATTTTCGACAAATCGGCATTATTGGAGAAACTTGGTAACGATGAGGAGGTTTACACGGAAGTGATACAACTATTTTTAGAAGATATACCTCTAAAAATTGAGCAGTTACAGGAAGCCTTTGCTAACAACGATACCGCAGTAGTTAAGCGTGAAGCACACACGATTAAAGGGGCAGCCGGTAATGTGGGAGCCCTCGCTTTGCAGGAAACAGCCAATCAAATTGAAAATGCTGTCAGAGAGAATCAGGGAACTCAGAAGGAAGAAATGTTATTTAAAATCAAAGAAGAATTCGGAAAAGTGAAAAAGATTCTTGATCCTGATAGAAAATAAAATTTATTAATTATACATTCTAATAACAGGATTATTGCCTCCGTAATAATATTTTGTTTGACATTTTTTGATTCTTTTCTTAAGATATAAAAAAACAGGTCTGTCGTTATTTTTATTGCTATAAAATATAAATCATCTATACTGTCATAATATTTTAATAAGTGAGGGTAATATGAAACGAATGATAATATTGATTCTCATGTTTGTTGTTAGTATGGGACTCCTGCCGTTTGTAACGTGTACATCAACTATATCCGAGGGAAAATCTCCAGCTGAGGTTCTCGATGATTTTCACGATGCCGCATCTAAGGCTGATGGAACCCGTTATTTCAGCCTCTTTGCCGAAGGCGCGATTTTCTTGGGTACGGATGGGACCGAAAGGTGGACAGTTAGAGAATTTAAAGCGTATGCTAATCCTTCTTTTGACCAGGGCAGAGGCTGGACATACACAAAAAAATCCCGGCATATCTATTTTTCCCCGGATGGCAATACGGCTTGGTTTGATGAGGCTCTGGAAAACACAAACTATGGTGAATGTCGCGGTACTGGTGTTTTGATCAATTCCGAGGGCGCTTGGAAGATCACACAGTATAATTTAACAGTCCCAATACCAAATTCCCTGGCAAGCTCGATTGTCGACATGATAAGGAATGAAAACAAATAGCACCCTGAGAAAAAATATAAATCGCCGTTTTGCAAACCACTCTATGAACAATCTGTTTTTTTTGTAATATCTCACTAACCAGGGGAAAGCTGCGTTTTAATAATATTCCTATAAAAAGCAAAAGCTTATCAAAAAACCGGGCTTATTACAGACCGGGAACATCCCAATCCTTTAAAAATTACGGAATCAGTTTGTCGTTAAAGCGAAAAAATAATTGCCTTGAACATTAATTGACTGAGGTTTTACAATATTTCATTTCTTTAATGATCTATTACGAAAATCGCTACAAACTGTTGTCTTTCTGCCCACATCTTTCTGTTCAATCTTTGACATAAAAATCAATCAATGATCGATACCAAAATATTATTAATTTTGCAATATTAAGAACGAAATATTTTAAATAGGGTGATTAAAAGTTTATTGGAGAACTTTTACACAATTTAATAGAACTTTTGTAACAATTCATATGTCCGTTGACAAACAGAGAATAATCCTCCTGCGGATAACTTGTTCTGCTTCTGTGAAATTTGAAACTTCAATTTTCGGTTCAAGGAAGAATCTGCGGGAGGACGCTTCACAAAGATTAGCTGAGTAGTAACAAAACTTCAGTTATTTGTTCCAAATAAAACTTAAAAGGAACAAGTTTATTAATAATCTCTTTTTAGTTAAAATTTTATGATAACATTTCCGATAAATAATTAAGGGGTATAAGTTTTTGAAACAGCCATTAACTAAAAAGAGATATTAAAATGCAAAGATGTAGAATTTTTTTGTACAGCAGTTTTTTAATAATTATATTAACAATAATTCCTTTTTTATCCGCCGATGGTGAATTCAATCCTGGTTTAAACGGCCCGATCCCCAAACAAGCCAACACTAGCTATGGATTAGTCCAGCAAGTTCCGGCAGCTACGGCGGGATATATGCTAAATTTTGACGGAGAGAATGACTATGTACAGGTAGAAGATAGTGAAATCCTGAGTGGCGGTGTTGGTAAAAGTCTAACAGTAGAAGCCTGGATATGGCTAAATAGTGTCACCGGAACTCATCCGGTAGTGATGAAGTTTTTAAACTCCAGCTGGAAAGACTGGGGGATGCAGATAAATAATGGAATTTTACAGGTGGCAGTAGAAAATTCAGCGGATGACTGGGAGATAAAGGGCGGTGTAATACATTCTGGCGAATGGACCCATGTTGTTTTCACGTTTGATAATTCAGTCGATATAGTGAAATTATATGTGAATGGGATCGAAACAGGAAGTAAACCGCTGATAAACGACATGCCTGATACGGACGCACCGGTTCGAATTGGCCGTCATGGTTATTATGACAATCATTTTAGCGGGAAAATAGATGAGGTGCGGGTATGGGATTTTAGCCGCAGCCGGGAGCATCTAAGATCAGATATGTACCGCCGGTTGTCCGGGGCTGAACCGGGATTGATCGGATACTGGAGTTTTGACAGCGGGAATGGACAAATTGCCGTTGATGTGAGCGGAAATGGCCAAAACGGTCGTTTAGGTTCACGGGTGACAGCAGATAACTCTGATCCCCAATGGCTTGAATCAGATCTGTTCCTGCCTGTTGAAGCGACGATTCGAATAATCAGTCCCAACGGCGGTGAAATCCTGCCTGTAAACAGCACCACAGAAATAAGCTGGATTTCCACAGGTGCAATAGCTTTTGTAAAATTGGAATATTCCATTGATGGCGGAGACAATTGGCAGATAATCGTTGAAAATGTTGTGGATGCCGGCAGCTATAATTGGCAGGTTCCGGTTCCGGAATCAGCCAGTTGTCTGGTGAGAATTTCCGATGTCCCGGAGTTCCTCATTTCTGATGTTAGTGACGCGCTATTTTCAATTATTAAAATTTCACCGGCCACTCTAACCTTTACTGATATTACAATTAGTGCAGGGACCGGAGGACCGGAAATCCCGGGCGGTCACTCTGCCATTTTTGCCGATGTGGATAACAATGGATATCCCGATCTGTACATAACCATGTTAGGAAGAGGAGTAATGGAAGATCTTTTTTTCCTTAACAACGGCAATAATCAATTCTCAGATCAAGCAGCCTCCCGGGGGATTGCTGATTTTGACAGCGGATCACATGGTGCTTGTTTTGCCGACTTGGATAACGATGGTGATTTTGACCTGATAAACGCTACTACATACGGTTATAATGGTTTATCAGCAATGAACAATATTTTTTTGAATGATGGAACCGGCTATTTTACCGATGTCACCTTATCCAGCGGAATCCCGGATCGTGATTGGCCGACACGGGCGGTATTAGCATTCGATATGGATAACGACGGGGATTTGGATATATTCTGTGTAACCAATTATTTAGGAACAGATGATCCCCCCGGGGAAAGGAATGAGGTTTATCGCAACGATGGCAATATGAGATTTACACCAATAAATGCCGGAGACTTAAATATCGCCCCAGCCGGTCAAGGCGCCACTGATTCTGATTATGACGGTGATGGTGATATCGATATTTTCGTTGCCAACCGAACCGGTGATATGAATATCCTGAATAATGATGGTAATGGAAATTTTTCCTTAATTGAACCGGCAGCTATCGGTATTTATCACCGGGCACGAGACGGTATGACACTTGGCGATGTCGATAATGACGGTTTTTTAGATATACTTCTACTTAACGCCGGCTTTTCCGGCCATCTGTATTTAAATAACGGAAACGGTACTTTTACATCAGTTAAAAATTTTGATAATGTTTCCGGATATATGGGTGGATTTGCTGATTTGGATAATGATGGGGATCTGGACTTAATTTTTGCCGGAGATGAAATATGCTATTTGAATGATGGTTTTGGTAATTTTTTTATAGGACCCGGTATCCCGGTTGCAGGAATTAATGATCCCCGGGCGATAGCGTTCGCAGATATAGATGATGATGGCGATCTTGATTTTGCTGTCGGTTGTAAACGCTCGCGTAATTGGCTGGTTCGAAACAATTATGATTATGGAAATTGGTTAAAAGTAAAACTGATCTCACCCCAGGGACAAGCTGGTGCCTTTGGCTCAAAAGTACATATTTATCCCGCCGGTCAAACTGGAGGGGCTGTTTTAACCTGGCGGGAGTCGCGCAGCAATTTTGGATATTTGGGACAAAATGATCCCACGCTGCATTTTGGTCTGGGTGAATATCCGGAAGTTGACTTAGTTGTTACGTTCAGCAATGGATTCCAAATAATAAATAATAACGTTGCTGCGAATCAAACTTTAATGATAGATGCCTCTATATTTTTTCCAAAAATTTCAATAATAAATCCAAACGGCGGTGAGCGATTTGTAACTAATAGTATTACCGAGATAATTTGGACATCGACCGGCAAGATTGATAGAGTTAAGTTGGAGTACTCCATAGATGGTGGCGTGAGTTGGCTTGCTATTGAGGAAAAGGTGTTAAATAGTGGTAGTTATGATTGGGTAGTTCCACAAATAGAATCGGATAGCTGTTTAATAAAAATATCTGATGTTTCGGATGGCGAGCCCTTTGATGTGTGTGATGGATTGTTTTCCATATTATCAGCCGATACAGCAGGTTATGGATTACGATTTGATGGAATCGATGATTATGTTGAGGTAGAAGACACAGAAATATTGAGTGGTGGGATTGGCAAAAGTATCTCTGTAGAGGCCTGGATCCGGTTAAATAATGTGTCCGGGGTCCATCCGGTTATAATGAAATATTTGAACAGTACCTGGAAAGACTGGGGGATGCAGATCGCTGACGGGGTATTACAGGTAGGAATAGAAAATTCGGCTGATGATTGGGAGATGAAGGGTGGAGAGGTAATTTCAGGAGAATGGACCCATGTAGCGTTTACGTTTGATAATTCTGTTGATCTGGTGAAGTTATACGTTAACGGCATAGAAGTGGCAAATAAAACGATGTCAAAAAACATGCCTGATACCGAAGCCTCGGTTCGATTCGGCCGTCATGGTTATTATACAAACTATTTTAGGGGATTAATAGATGAGGTGCGAATCTGGAATTATGCCCGGAGCAGTGAGGAATTAAAAACTGGGATGTTTCAACGTATTGTTAAACCTGTGGCTGGTTTGCTCGGTTATTGGAATTTTGATACCGGAACAGGTCAGATAGCCTTTGATATGAGCGGTTATGGTAATAACGGCCGGTTAGGCCGCTCTGTCTATACTGATGTTGAAGATCCCCTTTGGGAAGTCTCTGACTTGCCATTATCATTTGATCCCTATATTGACATAACCTCATTCAGCGGGAATGAAAGGTTGTTGTCCGGCAGCTTGTATGAGATTATTTGGAATAGTTCGGATTTAATAACTGCCGTAAATATCGAATTTTCAAGTAATGGCGGCATAAATTGGGACATTTTTGAACAAAACCTGGCGAATACCGGCTCTAATTTTTGGCAGGTGCCACAAATTTTATCGGATAATTGTCTGATTCGAATTTCAGACTCCGGTGACGGGGAAACAGCAGATATAAGTGAACAGTTTGCCATAATTGACCGGGAGATAGAGAAGTATGAAATATTTGAGGTAACTTTATATACGAATAATTTTTATTCTAACCCATATGAACAAGTCTGGCTAGAAACGACATTTATCGGTCCTTCTGAAACTAAAACCATCCCCGGATTTTGGGATGGCGGGAATACTTGGAAAATCCGTTTTTCTCCTGACTCTACAGGAGAATGGAGTTATACTACCAGCTCTAATGATAGTGACTTGGTTAGCAGCGGTAATTTTTCCTGTGTAACGTCAAACCGAAAAGGTGGCATAAAAACAGCCCTAAACAGTGGGTATCATTTTATCTACGAAAATGGAACGCCCTTCTGGTGGTTTGGTGAAACCAACTGGGCTGCTTTTCGCAGTGACCCTGCTGAGAATCTGAATTATGAGACATTTAAAAATTATGTTGATGTCCGGGCCTCACAAAGATTCAACTATATTCACGGAAATGTATTGGCCGGCGCTAATGAAGGTGGAGAACCTTTTACCGGTGCAATGGGAACGCGAATAAATCCGGGATTTTGGCAGGAAATCGATAATAGAATAAAATACATGAATGATAATGGGATCACGTCAGGAATCCTGTTAGCCTGGAAATCCGATAAACTCGGACTGGGAACCGGTAATCCTGTTTTTGATTTTGATTGGACAGATTTTCCTGATCAGGAATCACGACTAGCTTATTGTAAGTATTTAGCGGCAAGATATGGCGCTTTTAATGTCGTGTGGATAATCTCAGGAGAATATGATGAAGCTCCGGGATATCAACCCGGTACGGCTCCGGAATGGGAACAGCTGGCCTTAGAGATTAAAAATAATGATCCCTATAACAGGCTTATAACAATTCACGGCACCGGCAAAGTGGGAAATTTTGCTAATGAAAATTGGATGAGTTTCGGTGATTATATGCAGATCTATACAAACCTGTCAAACGCTGTTTTGACAGCGAGAAATTTTAACAAGCCGGTTATCAATGCTGAATACGCATATTTTTTAAGAGATAGTGATGGGGATGGTGTGGTTGACAAACCAAACAGTGCAACTATTGAAGAATTTCGTCATGCCTCCTGGGATATTGTGATGGCAGGGGGATATTTTGTGACCGGATTTGGCAGCACCTATCTGGGCGGCAGGCGCGATCCCGGTTTGTTCAATGTTAATGCTTCCCGGAATGATCCCGCCGAGGTTGAACTCGGGTTGATCTTTGAATTTTTTAATTCCTTTGAATGGTGGAAATTCCAGCCATTGGCCGATCCTTTTAATGGCAGTGGAATAAAATATTGTCTAAGTGATTTTGACAGTAATTATGTTGTCTATATCAGAAATACCGCCAGTCCGGTACATTTACAGTTGACTAACACCGGGCTGAATTATTATACAATCACCCGATATGATCCGCGAACAGGGGTGTGGTTAGTGTTGCCGGGACAAGCAGATGATAGTTCCCTGGAGTTGGTAAATCCGGATAATCAGGATTGGCTATACTTCATTAAAAAAGAAACAAGTTCTTTAAAATTGGAATCCCCTAATGGCGGCGAGTTTTTGTTTGCCGGAGATAATTATAAAGTCCTTTGGTTCCCCGGCGGCAGCAGTAAATTTGTCAATGTTGACTTTTCTTCCGACAACGGCGGAACCTGGGAGACAGTAGCTGCCTCTGTTTTAAATAATGGAGAATATGACTGGATAGTTCCCGGGATAGAATCGGATAGTTGTCTAATGAAACTTTCAGATGCTTCGGACGGAGATCCTGTCGATGTCAGCGATAGCCTTTTTTCGATATTGTCATCAACTATAACCGGTTATGCGTTGCAATTTGACGGAATTAACGATTATGTTGAAATTGAAAACAGTGAAATATTGAGCGGCGGGACTGGAAAAAGTATCACCGTTGAGGCCTGGATTTGGTTAAATAATGTGTCCGGGGTCCATCCGGTTATAATGAAATATTTGAACAGTACCTGGAAAGACTGGGGGATACAGATCGCTGACGGGGTATTACAGGTAGGAATAGAAAATTCGGCTGATGATTGGGAGATAAAGGGGGGTGAGGTCAGTGCGGGAGAATGGACCCATATTGCCTTCAATTTTGATAATTCTGCAGATATGGTGAAATTATTTGTCAATGGCGCAGAAGCAGGAAATCGGGTTTTGTCAAACAATATGCCCAATACTGAAGCTGCGATTCGGATAGGTCGTCATGGTTATTATAATAATTATTTTGAAGGAAAAATAGATGAACTACGGATATGGAATTACGGGCTCAGTCAGGAAGAACTAAGTTCAAATATGTACCGTCATTTTCTCGGAAACGAACCGGGATTGATCGGTTACTGGAGCTTTGATAGCGGAACGGGACAGGTTGCTGTTGATGTGAGTGGTAATGGCAATAATGGCCGGTTAGGATCAAGTGTGGCTGCAGAAATCTCAGATCCCCTCTGGCTGGAATCGAATTTAAATCTGGTTACAGAAGATCGGTTAAAAATCACATCACCTAACGGCGGAGAAAGATTTTTAGTTGCCGGCAGTATATCAATAATTTGGCACTCAGCAGGTGAGATAGATAGTGTTAAAATTGAAGCCTCATTGGATGGCGGTTTAAGTTGGAACGTTGTATCTGAACAACTGGTCAATTCGGGTAGTTATGACTGGGTATTGCCGGATGTTGAATCCGATAGTTGTCTGATCCGGATCTCCGATGCTGCGGACGGGGATCCTGTTGATGTTAGCGACGGTTTGTTTTTTATATTATCATCAGATTATATAAATTATGCTCTGGAATTTGACGGGACTGAAGATTATGTAGAGATCATGGACAACGAAATATTGAGTGGCGGTTCCGGCAAGAGCATCACTGTAGAGTCCTGGATCCGGTTAAATAATGTAACCGGGGTCCATCCGGTTATAATGAAATATTTGAACAGTACCTGGAAAGACTGGGGGATGCAGATCAGCAACGGGGAGTTGATGGTTGGGATAGAAAATTCGGCAGATGATTGGGAGATCAGCGGCGGTGAGATCCGTTCGGGAGAATGGACACATGTGGCTTTTACATTTGATAATAGTGCCGGTCTGGTTAAGTTGTATGTGAACGGGGCAGCAGCGGCAGCTAGAGAGTTGGTAAAGGATATGCCGGATACTGATGCACCGGTACGAATAGGCCGTCATGGTTATTATAACGACTATTTTGACGGCACGATAGATGAAGTGCGCATCTGGGATTATGTGCGCAGCAGGGAAGACTTGCAGGCCGGGATGTCTCAGCATTTAGTCAGTGTTGAGGATGGATTAATAGGTTATTGGAGCTTTGATGAAGGAAGAGGCCAGTTAGCTGTTGATCTGAGTGGTGAGGGTAATGATGGCAGCCTAGGTTCTTCAGGAGGGTTTGATAATTCTGATCCGCTGTGGGTGATATCGGATCTGGTTTTTGAAGAAAATTCTCTAACTAAACAAATTATTTCCGAACAATATTTTGAAGTTCCTAAACCGAAAACTTTTGCCTTATCACAAAACTATCCAAATCCATTTAATTCGGAGACTAAAATCCCCTTTCAGGTCCCGGAAGCAATTAACGTAAAGGTGAAGATTTATGATATCACCGGACGTGAAATCATAACCATATTGGATAATTACAAAGAGACGGGCTATTTTACTACCATGTGGAATGGGGTTGATAATTATGGTAAAAAAGTAGGTTCAGGAGTCTATTTTTGTAAAATGGTCGCAGGTTCGTTTGTTCAGGCAAACAGTATAATTCTGCTAAAATAACTTTTGATTCAAGTACTACTTCAGTTATACTCAGTAACCGCTGATTTCGAATAATCGATTAAGTTTAGTCACAATTGGAAAAATGTCGGTTCCCAACAGGAGTTAAAAAAAACATGCCTATTTTTTAACCTCTGTGAGGACTTTTGAATCGTTTTTCAAATGAACAAATTCGACTCGTCTATTTTTTGCCCTGCCCTCTCTTGTCGTGTTTGAAGCAACCGGATATTGTTCGCTAAAACCTTGTGAGATCAATCGATCCGGTTTAATTCCATTTTTAATAAAGTAGCTCCGGACTGATTCCGCTCGACGTTGTGATAAACTTAGATTATAATCATAGACACCTATTGAGTCGGTGTGTCCCTGAATTTCGATATTCATCTTAGAATCAAGATTTAAAGTATTGATCATTTTGTCCAGGACTTTTTGTGAGTTATTTACTAAGTACACTTTGTCGAAACCAAATGTTATTGCCTCGAAATTTATTGTTTTTATTTCTTCGGCCAAAACATTGTTATCGTCATCCGGCGATTTGTTTTCGGTAACACCAGACTCTAAAGTATTGGAATTTGTCACAGAATCGGTTTTACTTGTTGAAAATTCAAAAGAATTTTGGGCAATTATTTTAAGCTTATCAAGGAATTCCTTGTCATATTTTTTGTCATTATCAAAATTATATGCAATACCTGTCTGGAAGTTGAAATATCCGTCTTTTAATCCGCCAACAATATTATCAAAATCATCGCCAGTTGTATATCTCATGTCAGCTGATGTAATTAATGTAAATCTTGAGCTCATCGGATAAGAAAATCCGGCCCCTCCAATAAATATTCCATCATAATATTTTGGAGAACCGTTTTTAGAAAAACTAAAAGCTCCCAATCCAGCGTGAAAAAAAGGTCGAAAGTTTGACGTTTGTTTAAGAGTAAATATTCCCGTCAGCTCAACCGGTATAAACGAAGTGGAAATGTTAGTATTTGCAAAATTTACTCCTAAATTACCATATCCTGCCTGAAGTTTAAAACTTAAAAAATCCGAATATTTGAAT
>SDBT01014147.1_pt1 | contig 12736 bp, 6 predicted proteins | sample 2277101 | NCBI WGS metagenome assembly SDBT01 (sample SAMN10404973, study PRJNA504765) | marine sediment metagenome | isolation source: marine sediment core GS10_PC15, 103 cmbsf | place: Arctic Ocean: Southern Knipovich Ridge | collected 2010 | reverse complement strand
GATCAGCGCCCCCAGCGTTATCGCATAAGCCGGGAGCCCGTGCCCGCGCAGCCACCAGACCATTGCGACCGCGGCCAGCGTACCCGCCGTGCCGGAAGCCACCGGTGAGTATCCGAGGAAGAAGACCGATGCAGCGAGCCTGATAAGTATTCGCATATAGCGTCCGCCGGTGCGAGAGTAGCGCCGCAAACTCCGGAGTTTGCTACGCAAACTCCACACTCCAAGGTCAGCCTGTACAGTTCCTGGCAATGCTGACCAGCGCGGGCACAGTATAACCCGCTGCCGCGGCGGGGGGCAACGAAAATTGCGCCGCAAAATTGCGCCGTAGTACTTCCCCGCTTGCAGCCAACGGTAGTTCCATGCATCAGCCTCATACCCGAGTTTGCTCAGCCTATACAGTCCCTGGCGAGGCTGAGCCGCGGGTGGAGAGAACGGGGGGAAAAAACGCTTGTCTCGCCCATGCCGCTGTGCTACCGTTACTTGCGCATGAGTAGCGACCCGGGCTTTCTGGAGGAGAAGGACCCCATGAGCAGGAAACGGCGGAAACTTTGCATCCTCATCGTCTGCATCGTGCTGGCGCTGGCGCTCAGGCCGCTCTACCGTGCAGCGGCAAGCATCGGCTACTCCGTATATGAGACCAGCACGCTGGAGGATGCCGCCATCTGGATGGAAGAGAACATCCCGCCCATGAGCCGCATAGCGCTGGAGGCCCACTGCCCGAGGGCCCGGCGGGGCAGGTACGTGTACTCCTTGTCAAAGGTGCTCGGCGAGAACGGAGAGACGCCGGGCGGCCTCGCCTCGGACGGCGTAGAGTTCGTCGTGACCAGCAGCAAGGCCCATGGCAAGCTTGTGAAGTCGCCGCGCCGTCATCCAGCTGTGGCTGAATTTCACAGGGAACTGCAGGAAGAATGGCCGCTGGTCAAGTCCTTCCGGCTTACCGGCCCGCCGTGGAAGAACCCTGTCATCCGCATATACGGCCTGACCGGTCGCGGCGCCGGCGTGCCGGGCCCGGCGCTCCCGCGCATCCCGCTCGCCGGGGCGCGGGAGTCAAAGCGTTACGAGCACACCTACATCAACAATATGCGTTTCGGCAAGGATCTGCTGCTGATGCGGATGAAGGACGAGAAGAGGATGAGTCGCCTGGCAGTCTTCGAGACAAGACCGCGAGAGGCGGTGTTCTTCTGCCTGTGGGCGTCCAAGGAATCGCCGGCACGTGTCTCCGCCGGTCCCGGCACCGCACGGATGCTTCCCACCTACCCGGGTGTTCCCACCTACACGAAAGTCCGGGTCAGGCCATCGTTCTTCAGCCCGGGGTGCTACAGGGTGCGTTTCAGCGCGCAGGTGGATAAGTGGGCCGACTGCCTGCTAAAAGTGGCCGTGGAGCCGGCGGAGATCGCCCGGACGTTCCTGGATATCGGGCAGTTCTCCGAGGCGCTCGCCTATCTTCGCCTGGCCGTCGAGGGAGATCCCGGGGACTATAGCAGCCGCCTGCTCCTGGCCGGACTGCTCTCGGAAGTCGGCGATGCGGGGGAGGCGGCGGACATGTTTGCCCGGCTTGATGAGGAAGCCCCATGGTACACCGGCTGGCTTGATGGTGCCGGGAGTGAGGGGAAGGAAGCACGCGTGCTGCGCGAGCGGGCCGGGTTCCAGGCGCGGCTTGCCATGCGCTACTTCCAGTCGGAGAACACATTCGGAGGGTGGCTTGTGCACTCCGAGAGGAGGGCTGACGTCCTCTACCATTCTTCCGAGGGGAAGGAAGAAAATATCTTCCTTTACGGCCCGTACTGGTCCGTCGAGCCGGGGCCGTACCGGGCCGTCTTCCGGCTCCGCGTCAGGGGAGCGAAGCGCAGCGGTCCTGTGCTGAAGCTGGACATCACCAGCGAGAAAGGCCGGCGGGTGCTGGCCGAACATGTTGTGACTGGCAAGGAAGTGGGTACAGGCGAGAAGTTCGTCTCGATCGCTCTCCCGTTTGTAAGCGGTTCGTGGTCCGAGAAGTTCGAGTTCCGTGTGAGGGCGCTGGCGCGCTGCGACACACTGGTTGACTGGATCGGTATCGAGCCCGATGTCGAGAGCCTTAGGGCCGCGCAGGCTCAGGTCTCTTTGATGGCCCGGGCCAGGGCGGCGCGGCGAGCAGGGAAGCACGCGCTGGCGCTTTCGTTACTCGAGCGGGCGAGTGACCTGACGCGCTCCTGCGCGGAGTACCGGCTCGAGTTCGGGCTGGCGGCAGCCGGCGCTGGCGACGCTGCGGCCGTGGAAGCGCTTCGCCAGGTGGTCCGGGAGGCGCCCGACAACCGCGGCGCCTGGGAAGCCCTTGCGGTCGCTTACGAGAAGACCGGTGACGAGGGTGAGGCGGCCCGGACCCGGGAGATTGTCCGGGAGCGCTGGGAGCCTGCCGAGGCCATCGGGCCCGGCGAGCAGCTGGTATTCGGCGGGCAGTTGAGGCTCTATGGCTACGAGCTCGTGACGCCGCGCGTGGGTCCGGGCGGCGAGGTGGAACTGAAGCTCTACCTCGAGTGCCTTGCCCCGATGGAGCCGGGGCTGTACCTCTTTGCCCACTTCGAGACCGATGGCGACTTCTTCACCGGGGACACGGACATAGAGAGCGCCGGGTGGAAGAGGGGCGAGGTCCGCGTTGTCACGGTCAGGACGAATGTGCCCGGGGCGTCGTCACCCGGTGCAAGAACGGTTTCGGCCGGCATCTGGCAACCCGTGCGCGGCACCCGGCTTGCCCTGAGAAAGGGCCGCGCCCGGGTGAAAAAGGGGAAGGCTGCAATAGTCTCCCTGGAAGTCGCTGCTCCCTAGTTCCGGGCACCTTCGCACAGGATTGGTTGTTTGCAGTGTTTCTCGACCTTGCGCTGCTCCTTTCGTGGATCCTGGTGACTGGTGAGTGCGCGGCCGGAAACCGGCAGCCGGAAACAGCGTTGACAGATGGGGCGGGCGGCCTGTAAAATCATGGGCCTGTGTTGTCTGCAGTGATGCAGAGAGGGGGGAGGCATTGGGCGTTGACGTATCTGTAGTCATCCCTACTTTCAATGAGAAGGACTCTATTCGTGAGCTGGTGGAGCAGCTTGTCAGCGTGCTGGGAGGCACCGGCCGCCGGTACGAGATAGTGGTGGTGGATGACGGGAGCACCGACGGCACGTTCGAGATCCTGAAGCAGATCCGCAAGAGCGTTCCGGCACTGCGTGTTGTTCGCCTGCGGACCAACTTCGGACAGACCGCCGCGACCGCGGCCGGGTTCGACCACGCACGGGGGGAGGCCATCATCACCATCGATGCCGACCTCCAGAACGACCCCGTTGACATTCCCGCCCTGCTTGAGAAGTTCGACGAGGGCTATGATGTCGTCAGCGGCTGGCGGCGGAAGCGCTGCGACCCCTTTTTCAGCCGTCGCCTTCCTTCCATATGCGCGAACTGGGTGATATCGCGCATAACGGGCGTTAAACTTCATGACTACGGCTGTACACTGAAGGTCTACCGGCAGGAGGTCATCCGGAACATAGAACTCTACGGCGAGATGCACCGTTTCATACCCGCCCTTGCCAAGTGGGTGGGGGCCAGCGTGATCGAGATCCCGGTCGGGCACCATGCGAGGAAACACGGCCGGTCCAAGTACGGCATGGGCCGCACCACCCGCGTCATCCTCGATCTGATAACGGTACGGTTCCTGCTGAGCTACATGACGAGGCCCATTCACCTGTTTGGGCTGCTGGGGCTCGGTTCCGGTTTCGTAGGGTTCGTGCTGGCAGTCGTGCTGGTCGTCCAGCGGCAGTTCTTCGACAAGGTGGCTCTTGCGAACCGCCCGATGCTGCTGCTGGCAGTGCTCCTGATACTGCTGGGGGTGCAGTTCATCAGCATGGGGCTCTTGAGCGAGATGCTCGTGAGGACCTATCACGAGTCACAGGGAAAGCCGATATACGTGATGAGGGAACTATTACAGGAAGAGGAAGAACCGGAGGCTTGAGGCGCCGGCGAGCTGCAAACAGGAGGAATACTGATGCGAGGACTGAGAGTGATGGCAGGGGTGCTTGTGGCGGCGGTCGCCGCGGTCTGCTTGCCGGATGCAGAGTGTGATACCGTCTACATAGCGTTCGGCGACAGCATAACCAAGGGCGGCGCCCATAGCGGGTACGGTTACGAGGACGAGTTGGAGGCCCTGCTGAACGCCCGGTTCGGGGCGGACACCCAGAACGTGGTCACAAAGGCCCAGGGAGGCGAGGAGACGAACGAGGGCGCGGACCGCCTGCCCGGGGTGCTGCGGGACGTGGACGATGCGGACTACTTACTCTTGATGGAAGGTACCAATGATATCGGCTCAGGGCGGGAGCCGCACGACATCGCCGACGACATAGCAGATATGATAGACACCGCGCAGGACGCCGGCTTGATCGTCGTGCTGGGCACCGTCATACCGCGGTTTGATTTCCGCAACAGCTGGATCCAGTCGCTCAACGACGACTACCTGAAGGACCTGGCGATGGCAAAGGGCGTGGCGCTGGCCGACCAGTACGCCTGCTTCGCTGCCTTCGATGACGCCGAGGACGAGCTGTACGAGGATGACAAGCACCCCAACCGTGCCGGCTACGATGTCATGGCCGAGTGCTGGTTCAATGCCATAGTGGTGGAAGATGCCCCGACCGGCGTCACCGGCAGTTCCGGCGACACCACGGCCGAGATCACCTGGGACCTGAGCATCGACCCCGAGGTCGTCGGCTACAACGTCTATCGCCGGACCGATGATACGGGCTACATCAGGGCCAACTCTGTCCGGATAACAGAAGCTTATTTCCTCGACGAGGGACTCGAAAACGGCATCACCTATTTCTTCGTGGTGACTGCCGTGGACGACTCCGGCAACGAGAGCGAGTTCTCCGTGGCAGTCACCGTCATACCCGACGCTGACAGCGGCGGCTGCTTCATCGCCACCGCGGCGCACGGGACGGCGATGGCGCCGGAGGTGCGGGTACTGAGCGATTTTCGCGACCTCCATCTTCTTTCGAGCGAGCCCGGCCGGAAGCTTGTGGACGCTTACTACCGGCTAAGTCCGCCCCTGGCAGGGCGGCTGGGCAGGCATCCCGCGTTGAAGGCAGCGGTCCGGACCGTGCTGATGCCGGTCGTAGCTGCTGCCCGCGCGACCGTGGAAAAGGGGAGCGATGAGCTCTGAGGCGCCGCCGCTTCTTTCGGTGCTGATGCCCGTCTATAACGAATTGGCCACCGTGCTCGAGGCCATCGAGCGGGTCCGCGCGGTGGACATGGAGAAGGAACTCGTCATAGTGGATGACGGTTCCACCGATGGCACACGAGAGCTGCTGCGGGAAAAGGTGGACGGCCGGCTGGACGGCGCGATGGTGCTCTACCACGAAGAGAACTCCGGCAAGGGCGCCGCGCTCAAGACCGCGCTGTCCCATGCGCGCGGCTCCTACGTCATCGTCCAGGATGCCGACCTGGAGTACGATCCCGAAGACTACCACGCGCTGCTTGCACCCCTGCTCAAGGGCAGGGCCCGGGTCGTCTACGGGTCACGCTTCACGGGCGAGCACCGGGACATGTTCTTCTGGCACTGGGTGGGAAACCGCTTCCTTACTTTCCTGACCAACCTGTTCTACAACACCACGCTCTCCGACATGGAGACCTGCTACAAGGTGTTCGAGCGGGAGCTCATACAGGAGATGGGCATCAGGTCCGACCGGTTCAACTTCGAGCCGGAGATCACGGCCCGGCTGCTGAAGCGGGGTGTGCGCATCTACGAGGTGCCGATCTCTTACTGCGGGCGGGAGTTCTCCGAGGGCAAGAAGATAACCTGGCGGGACGGGGTGGTAGCCCTTGGCTGCCTCATAAAATACCGCTTTGTCGGCTGACGCTCTGCCCGGGGCGGACCGGGCGTAAGCAGTACCCGGAGCCGGGGCGCTCCTCATTTAGGGGGCGCGAGTCCGAAATCGGGCTGGCGGCTGCATTGCAAAATGCGCCCCGGGTGTGACAGGCAAGCTCATAAGTTCCAATGCGACAAATACTTGGTATGTCCAGGCACGTTGCAGCACGGCCGGGCTCCGGGTGGCATGATATTTGCTTATAGATGAAGACCACTCCGGGTGCCATCGGCCGCCGGAGAGTGTGAGGGGGCGGGCCCCCTGGGGAGCAGGGCTCCCCGGGAGCCGCTGGCACTGCCGGCATCCCTAAAAGTATTGACAGGCATCGTGATGCAGGCATACAATGCCCTGCACTGGTAATGCAGCGGAGTTATCGGGAGTGTGGAAGCGAATGGTTAGGAGGAGGTCATGAAGAGGGGACTAGCGGCTATATTGATCATGGTCATCTGTGCTGCCGTGGCAGGCGAGGCGGGAGCCATCAGCGTGGGCGTTCCAGGCAGGCCTGTTCTTCAGGGGCGGGTCGTCAGCGGCCTCGAGTACAGTTCTATCAAGGACCGGGATCTCGGGGACCCGCTGCTCGGACCGAACAAGCTCAAGACCGACTCGCGGCAGTTTTTCGGGAAGCTGACTTACGGCCTGACAGACCGCGTGACCATCTTCGGTAAGCTCGGGGTCGCCGATCTCCAGCTGTGGGACGAGAACCAGCAGGTGCTTTACGACCACGGCGGCGACCTGGCCTACGGTGCGGGGCTCAAGGTCAAGTTCTACGAGGACCTTTCCCTCGGGCTCACGCTCTGGGCGGGCGGGCAGTATTTCGCATTCGATCCCAGCGACGCCAACGGCGGCAGGAGTGCCAGCTGGGTCGAGTACCAGGGAGAACTGGGGCTGTCTCTGACCAAGACCATCATAGAGGCCGAGAGCCTGGTGGAGCCGTTCCTGCTGACCCATACGGGTTTCCACGCGGGGCTGAAGTTCTCCGATGTCAACGTCGATTGGACCACGCCGTCTCTCGGCGGGACGATGGAGGCGATGGACTCGGTAGGGTTCTTCACCGGGTTTGACGTTCTTTTCAATGATCTCTTCCTGATAAGTGCCGAACTGCGAGCTGGCGACGAGATGGCCATGGCGGCCGGTCTCGGCTTCCTGTTCTAGCCTGGCGGACATGGTGGAGGACCTGATATGATACGCTGGATCGATAAGCGTGGCGGCCTCGTGGCTTTCCTGTCGGTTGTCGTACTGGCCGGCGCGTTCCTGCTTGCCTCGGGGGTGGTGCAGGTGGGTCAGGAGAGCGGCTCGGGGTTCCTCTCCCGCCTCTCGATCGCGACGACCGCGCAGGCCCAGATGATCTACTACGATGTGATAGTGAAGCTTGTCTGGGACGACGTTTACAATGTGGACCTCTACGTCAAAGAGCCCTCCGGAGAGGTCGCTTCGGCAGCCAACTCCGTGACCGGCACAGGCGGCGAGATCGGCTACTACGACGAGGCCGGCGAGGAATGGACCGGCGGGGATGGCGACGGGACGGTGAGGCGGGAGACCTACCGCCAGAGAACCGGAGTGCTGGGCACGTACGAGATAACCGTGAAGTACCGTGACGCCTCGGTGGACGATATCGTCGCCAACGTGTTTACCCTCATCTTCTCCGAAACCCAGCACCAGGTAGTCGAGAGCTACGGGCCCCAGGAGATGGGCCCCGATGACGATGTCAGTGAGTGGGATGTCGGGGAGTTCACCTTCTCAGGGCTCAGCGTGGTGGAGCGTCCTTCCAGCAAGGGCTGCTTCATAGCGACCGCGGCTTTCGGCAGCCCGATGCAGCAGAACGTGGCCACCCTGTGTGCCTTCCGCGACCGCTACCTCCAGACCAATGCGCCCGGGCGCCTCTTCGTACGGGGTTACGAGTGGGCCAGCCCTCCGGCAGCAACATTCATATCCGCGCACCCGGCCCTGAAGCCGGTCGTGCGTGTCGCACTCTTACCTGCTGTGGGCGTTAGCAGCGTTGCAGTGGAAGGTTCATCCATACTCAAGTGGTCCATAGCCGGTGCGCTATTCGCAGCGTGCGGGGCAGTAGTCCTCGTCCGCAAACGCCGCCGGCAGACGAGCAAGAAATAGAGCCCGTGGAGTTCGCGTAGCGAACTCCTGGGCATCGCGTCAGCGATGGCCAGCTATCCCGGGCCTTAGCATAGATAGGGCGATAGAGTTTTCTTTCACGGGCTTAACGGATGCGAGGCGTAAACGTGCCCGCCGCCCGATTTCTTCGCGGCGGGTGAACTGTCTGCTTCACCGGCGCCACCTGGCGCCGAAACGGGAGGGGGAAGATAGATGCACAGCATATCCCTGAAACCAAAGTCTCTTCACACCGGTCTCCGCTGGCTTGGCGTACTCCTTGCGCTGGCCGTCATCTGCTGCGTCCTGCCGCAAAGGGCTGCCGCGGTGGAGTTCGTGGACCACGCGGACAGGGGCGCCGGCCTGTGGCCGTGGGTCGAGGTCGATGAATGGGGGAACGTCTACGTCTCGTGGCATACGACCTCCTCGAACGGGACCCTCCAGAAGTCCATCGATGGGGGCAGTACCTTCGTCGCGCAGGGCACTTTCGGCGCAGCCAGTTACAACTGGTACTCCAAGTTCGCTCTCGACACGAACGAGCAGATGTTCTTGATCTTCGCGGACACAACCGGTGACCCCTTTGTGGGTGACTGGGATGTTGAGGGCCTGGCGCGGTCGACTATCCCGGGCATCACGACTGCCTTTCCGGACATCCCTGACGGGGTATTGGACGTGTCTGACCTCGAGATGCGTCCTGACATCGCTGTCGAAGATTCAGCCGGCTCTATTCAAGTTTACGTCGTGTGGGCTGATGACTTGTTGGCGGCGGGCAGGCGCAATCTCCACTTTGACGTCTCGACTGACGGGGGCCAGGTGTTCACGGCCGCGGACGTCAGCACTGCTGATGCGAGTGACGTCAACGACTCGGCGGCGAACCTCTACTGCTTCTTCCCCGACCTTGCGACGAAGAACGTGGTGGGCGACGTCGACCAGGACGTACATCTGTTGTGGCTGGAGGTGAACGAGGGGACCGGCGCGCGGCTGGTCATGTTCGACACCTCGGCAGCCGCCGGAGCGACTACTACCTGGGGAGCTGATGTCACGGTGAGCGACATCGGCGGGGCGAATGCCTTCGGGCCGCCGCACCTGGTCGCCACCGACGACGTGCTGGACGTCGATGGGAACGACGAGCTGTTTGCCGTGTGGACCCACTGGAACGGCACCAACTACGACGTTTACTTCAACTACTCGATGGATGGCGGCGCGAACTGGGAGGGCAGTGCCCTGGTCGGCAACGCGGGCGCGGCCGCTTCGTTCGACCAGGACCAGCCGGAGCTGTCGGTGCGGCATGTGTCCGGCACTGACGACGTCATGGTCTCCATCGTCTGGCGGGATAACCGCTTCGGTGTGAGCAATGTCTTCATGCAGCAGGTCTGGATAGACGGCGCCAATGCGCCCGTTTACGGGATAGACCACGATGCTGACGACTCGATAACCGCCGGGGAGGTCAGCGTCGAGCTCCAGGTCGATACAGCGACCGGTGACCACGAGCAGACGCAGCCGTCGGTGGCATCGACTTCGGGTGACAATGTCTATGTTGTGTGGCATGACGAGGCGACCGGGAATGTGCGGTATGCGCGGCTTGGCCTGCTGGACGTCGGCGTACCGGATCCTCCTACGGCCCTTGCAGCTACCGCCGGAAACGGCTTTGTAGACCTCGACTGGACCGCGAGCGTCTCCACGGACGTTGACCACTACGTGGTGTACCGCAGGGACGGCAACAGGGGTCTGGCCGCGGCCAGCACCACGTTCACGGTGTCCGGTGCTGTTGTGGATCACCGGGATAATGTCACCAACGGCACGACCTACTACTACACGATGACCGCCGTGGACGGGGCAGGCAACGAGAGCCTTTTCTCGACGTGGGTCTGGGCCTATCCCAATGATACAGCGGACCTCGACCCGCCTGACGCGCTGTCAGCACTCGCGGCCAGTGCGTGGGATTCGACAGTGCTTCTCACCTGGACCGCGGACGATGCGCCTGATGCCGACCTGAGCGGCTTCTACGTGTACCGGGGGACGGACACCGGCGGGCTGTACTCTCTGATCGCGACCGTCGATGACCCGGCCGCCATCCTCTACGAGGACACTACGCCCACCAATGGCACCGCCTACTACTACCAGGTGACGCAGTTCGACGAAACAGGGAACGAGGGCCCGGAATTTGGCGAGGTCACAGGGACCCCGACCGAGGGGACATTGCCAGGCGACACGACAGCACCCGCTACGCCAACGGGGCTGACGGCGACCGGCGGCGTGGCTCAGATACTGCTGGATTGGGCGGACAACGTTGATGTGGATCTTGCTTACTACAACGTCTATAGGAACACCAGTCGCGATAGCGGCTACGTGCTCGTGGGTAGTCCTGCGGCGAGCGAGTTTGTTGACACTGGTTTGTCGAACTTGACGATGTACTACTACTTGGTGTATGCGGTAGACACGAGCGGAAACGAGAGTGACTTGGCGGCGGATGCGTGGGCGTATTCGACCGACTGGCCCGACCACGATGCACCGGATGCGTTGACAGCTCTCGCCGCCGCTGCGGGCAATACGGTCGTCACCTTGACATGGACTCCTGATGACGTGGCGGATGGTGATCTGGACGCCTTCAGGGTGTACCGCAACCAGAGCGGTGTGGGGGCACCGTGGACGTCGGTGGCAACGATCACTGACGAGGCACAGACTTTCTACAACGATACGGGGCTGACGAACGGTACACTTTACTACTACCTCGTGACGCAGGTGGATGAGACGGGGAACGAGGGACCCGATCTGGGCGCGCCGGTTTCTGCAACCCCTGCCGCAGGTGCTGACGTAACGGCGCCGGCTGCGCCGACCGTTCTTGCGGCCGTGGGTTCGGACACGAAGGTCAGCCTCACCTGGACGGCTTCCGTGGCAACGGACGTGGTGACGCAGAACCTGTACCGCGCCACCAATCGTGGCGTGTGGACTTTCCTGGCGGCGATCTCGGCCCAGTTGACGGCGTATGAAGATACTGCGGTAGCGAACGGTACGCCGTACTGGTACGTGATAACCGCGCAGGATGGGAATGGTAACGAGAGCGATTTCTCTGCGGATGTGCGCGCCACGCCCACCGACTCTGGTGACACGACCGCGCCGGCTGTTCCCACTGGTCCGGTGGCGACTGCGGGTAATACGACTCTGGGCCTTACGTGCACCGCGCCTGCGGACACCGATCTGGCGAGCTACCGCATATACCGCAGCCTGACGACAACCGGGCCGTACACGTTTGTGACTGGTGGGACGGTTGCGACCCCGGCTACGGCCTTCTCGGACACGGGTCTCACGAATGGTACCACCTACTACTATGTCATCACGGCACTGGACGTGAACGGTAACGAGAGTGTGGACTCGGCCGAGGTCAGCGGGACCCCGGCAACGGGAGCGGACACGACCGCTCCTGCCGCACCGACCTTGCTTATCGCTACTGCCTTGAACGGTTCGGTCTCCCTGGCGTGGACGGCAAGTGCTGCGACAGATGAGGTGTTGCACCGGATCTACCGGGGCACCGCGCGAGGGACCTACACCGCGCTTACGACTGTGGCTTCCCCGATAGTGGCCTACGAGGACGCGGCTGTCACCAACGGCACCACGTACTACTACTACGTGACCGCGGAGGACGGTAACGGCAACGAGAGTGGACCTTCCAACGAGGCCTGGGCCCACCCGAATGACACAGCGGACCTCGACCCGCCGGACTCGGTGTCCGCATCCGCGGCGAGCGCATGGGACGGAACGGTACTGCTCACCTGGACCGCGGACGATGTGGGGGACGGGGATCTCTCCGGCTTCTACATCTACCGGGGCACGCTCACGGGCGGTCCGTACACGCTTGTCGCCACGGTCAGCGATGAGGCCGTCGCTTCTTACGCGGACACGACGGTTATCAACGGCATCACCTACTACTACCAGATCACGCAGTTTGACGACTTCGGGAACGAGGGGCCGGACCTGGCGGAGGTATCCGGGACCCCGACCGAGGGGACATTGCCAGGCGACACGACAGCACCCGCTACTCCAACGGGGCTGACGGCGACCGGCGGCGTGGCTCAGATACTGTTGCAATGGGATGACAACGGTGAGGCGGATTTTGCTTACTACAACGTCTATAGGAACACCAGTCGCGATAGCGGCTACGTGCTCGTGGGTAGTCCTGCGGCGAGCGAGTTCGTGGACACGACGGTGCCCCTGGTGGACCCGGGCAGGGTGTACTACTACCTGGTGACGGCGGTCGATACTTCGGCGAACGAGAGTGATTATGCAGAGGCGTGGGCGTATGAGACCGACTGGCCCGACCACGATGCACCGGATGCGTTGACAGCTCTCGCCGCCGCTGCGGGCAATACGGTCGTCACCTTGACATGGACTCCTGATGACGTGCCGGATGGTGATCTGGACGCCTTCAGGGTGTACCGCAACGAGAGCGGTGTGGGGGCACCGTGGACGTCGGTGGCAACGATTACTGACGAGGCACAGACTTTCTACAACGATACGGGGCTGACGAACGGTACGCTCTACTACTACCTCGTGACGCAGGTGGATGAGACGGGGAACGAGGGACCCGACCTGGGCGCACCGGTTTCCGCTACCCCTGCCGCAGGTGCTGACGTAACGGCGCCGGCTGCGCCGACCGTTCTTGCGGCCGTGGGTTCGGACACGCTGGTCTACCTCACCTGGACGGCTTCGGTGGCTGGGGATGTGGTGACGCAGAACCTGTACCGCGGCACTGATCGTGGGATGTGGAC
>SDBT01014145.1_pt1 | contig 12737 bp, 9 predicted proteins | sample 2277101 | NCBI WGS metagenome assembly SDBT01 (sample SAMN10404973, study PRJNA504765) | marine sediment metagenome | isolation source: marine sediment core GS10_PC15, 103 cmbsf | place: Arctic Ocean: Southern Knipovich Ridge | collected 2010 | reverse complement strand
GCCACAGCGACCAGCTTGTCCGCCATACCTCCCAAACTCATGAACCCTCCCAGCATGATAAAGAAGGGAACGGAAAGGAGGGTAAATGATTTCAACTTATGAAAAGCCATGGGCAGTTGCGCCGAGGGCTCAAACCCATAGACATAAACCAGAAATACCAGCGCCGCCATGAAGGCAAAGGGGGCGGGCACACCCAGCAGGAGCAGACCAATCAGGATAGCCAGGTCAACAAATATACCCAGGTTTGGTATGCCAAATAAGGCAGTCTCCAATTCGCTCTATTCCTCCTTCCTTTCATATAGCGGAGGCTTGCCCCAGAATAGCTGGCGCGCCAGGTCTATCGTTTCTACCCAGAAGTAAAAGCCCCCCAGTATACCGGCGGCGAAGAAGATAGAGCACCGTCCGTAAATCATGGGGTATCTTAAGGTCGCCGTCTCCATATTCATTTTCAGGTCCCAAACGAAGAAGTTATAGCCCCACCAGACAAAAAGCATGGCTAATCCAAGTGTAATCAGCACCGAGATAAATCTGATTATCAGCCGTCGCCTCGGGCTATGAATCGCAATCTCTACTATGTCCACTCTAATGTGAGACCGCTCGTAAACCGCATAAGCCGCCCCCGTCATGTAGAACCAGAAGGCAGGGGTAATGGCGATTTCTTCCACCCAGAGCATGGGAACATGGAAGACATAACGCAGCCACACCTGAACAAAAACAAGCACCACCAGAGGGATGCAGGATACCAGTATCATCCACCACATGAGCGATGGTAACCAGCGAAACGCCAGCTTACTGGCTAAAGAGCTTATCACAGCCGCCATATTTACTCACATCCAACTGGTGAGGGAGCTCGCTGTGAGCTCCCTCACCAGTTAAGTAAAACGTGCCTGTTCCAGTCAATTATCCAGGACGCGGTATCCCCAGCGCATCATACAGCCCGTCAATGATGACTGTGCCAATGGTCGGGGTGAGCTTTGGCCAGACCTCCTCAAAGACGACTTGTTGCATGCGCTCCCACTCTGCATCGGTAGGTTCCAGTACCGTCCAGCCATAGTCTCGTAGCATTTGCATGTACTTCTCGTCCATAGTCTCGACGTATGCCGCCTGCTCATTCTGCATTTCCTGAGCGGTTTCGGAGATAATCTGCTGGTCCTCCTCGGTTAGCGAGGCCCAGGAATTATTGTTGACGACATACCAGATGGGCTCAATGTAGTCCTTGTAGTGAAGGTATGTATTCTGTATATCCTTGAAGATATAGGCCTGCATGGTGCCGCCGCCCTGCTGACCATCAACGATACCGGTCTGGATAGAGGTATAGACCTCGGCAAAGGGCATACCCACCGCCATATAGCCCAGAGCCTCAGCCGTGAGCTGGCAGGCGGTCAGTGCCATGACCCTGATTTTCATGTCCTTGGCTACATCAGGGTTCCATGGATCGCGGGGAACTTCACTGGTGGTTATCCCACCGATGCCAGCACCCCAGGCACCGAGAGCCCGGTAGCCCAGCGGGTTCATGATTTTGTTATTCAGGGTCTCATAGACGTAGCCACCCGGAGCCCATAGGCGTTGGGCCGCATCGTAGTCAATGAATACATACGGGATATAATAGCCTACGGCGATTCTGGGGTCAAAGGCGTCATCCAGGGCTTCAAACATCATCTCAACATCACCGCGGATAACCATCTCCTGGATGGCATCCCATCCCCCCAACACCCCATCGGCATAACTGGTAACCGTAACACGACCCTTGGTCCTTTCCGTTACCAGATCGCCGAAACGGAACATAGCCTCAGCGCCTTCAGAGTCGGTTGGGTAATTGCTGCTGTTTCGCCATTGATACTGGTACTCAGTTCCGGGTGGTGCCGCTGTCGGCGCTTCACCGGGCGCAGGGGCCGGAGCCGGTTGGGCACAGCTGGATACAATCAAGGCCATAATTAACACCAGTGCCAGTGAGACTAGCAGTATTTTCTTATTCACTTATTTACCTCCCTTTATAATTTCGGAAGCCACATCAGTAAGTATCTATTCCTTGAAAGCCATCACCTCCTCTTTTCACGATTTCAGATATTCGGCAGAATTTTACTTTGAATGTCTGAAACTTACGGCCCCTTTTGTCTAATTCAGGTAGGTATCTAAAATAGTTATACGAATTGCTACAATTATTGAACATAACATAAACGCTGTCAAGACATTTTTACCCGATTTTGAAGGAAGTCTGGTTAAATTCATGTATTTGACAGAATTTCACCCCATTGCTATTAATTATTTTGCACTGAAAGGAATAAAACTATATTATTTATAACGGCAAGATTATCTGATTGGTTTTAACTGCCGAATATTAGAAGGGGGCATCTATTTGGAAATCGATTTTGCCCAGAGAGGCAAAGAGAATAAACAGCCTGCGGCACTAAAAACGCTGTTAATCAGCCGACATGAAATTGAAAAACTGCTTACTATGGGTGAAGCATTAGAAGTTGTTGAAAATGCCTTCAGCCTCAAGGCTCAGGGCAAGGCCATCATGCCGGGCAAGATATATCTGGACCTGCCGGATTACCACGGCGATTTCAGGGCTATGCCCGCCTATATCGATGGGAGCGCCGGTATGAAATGGGTGAGCGTCTACCCTGATAACCGTAAGTACAACCTGCCAACTGTGATGGCTTTAATTATTCTATGTGACCCCAACACCAGCTACCCGCTTGCCATTATGGATGGTACCCATATTACCAACATGAGAACCGGGGCTGCCGGAGGAATAGCCGTTAAATATTTGGCCAGGAAAGACTCCTCGGTTGTTGGAATGATAGGCGCCGGTAAGCAGGCGGAAGCGCAACTGCTCGCTATAAGCAAGATTTTGCCAGGAATCGATGAGGTCAAGGTATATTCCCGACCGGAGGAAACCAGCCAGAAATTTTCCCGGAAGATGGCAGCAGAGCTGAATATAAACATTCATCCCGTTGCAACCGTCGAGGCGGCAGCGCAGGCTGATATTGTGGTGACCACGACCTACGCTACTGGCCCGGTAGTCAAAAAGGCGCATATCAATCCGGGAACCCATATTAATGCCATAGGAGCCGATGCGCAAGGAAAACAAGAATTGGAGGCTGATCTGCTGTCAGGCGCCAAGATTATCATCGATGAACTTGAGCAAGCATGTCATTCCGGTGAAATCAACGTTCCGTTATCGCGGGGGCTTTTAAAAACAGACGATATCTACGGCACTCTGGGGGAAGTAGTGGCCGGTATGAAAAAGGGGAGAGAAAACGATAATGAAATAACCATTTTCGATTCCACTGGACTGGCGATTCAGGACATAGTCTGTGCCAAGCTTGTATACGAAAAAGCAATGGCGAAAAAATTTACCGCTTTTAATTTTTCTGAATAGAAAAAGGAGGTTCAAATGTCTGGAGGTTATGTCGGAAAGATCGGTTTTATCAATCTATCCAATGGTGAAATCCGTGAACAGGAACTGGACGAAAAATTGGCCAGGGATTTTATCGGCGGACATGGACTGGGTGCCCGCATATTGCTTGAGAAACAGAAAGGTCGGGTCGACCCTCTGGGACCGGAAAACGTACTGGGATTTGTCACCGGCCCTCTGACCGGCACACCGGTACCGACCGGCGGTCGCTATGCGGTGGTATGCAAATCGCCACTGACCGGTGGTTGGGGCGATGCCAACTCGGGCGGTTTTTTCGGGCCCGAGCTTAAGTTTGCCGGTTGGGATGCGCTTTTCATCTCGGGGATAGCGCCCAAGCCATCATATCTGATGGTTACCAACGCAGGCATTGCAATAAAGGACGCCTCTCACCTCTGGGGAAAGGATGCCATTGAAACCGAGGAAGCCCTGGCGAGTGAGATTGGCGACCCCAGGGTTCGCGTTGCCTGTATTGGCCCTGCATCAGAGAAGCTCTCGCTAATCAGTGGTGTCTGCAACGATAAAGGACGGTATGCGGGTCGCTCGGGCGTCGGTGCGGTTATGGGCTCCAAGCGGCTGAAAGCGGTGGCGGTGAGGGGAAAGGGCAAGGTTGCCGTGGTGGACGGCGCCAGCATAAAAAAGTTAAATCAAGAATTCACCAGGAAAATGAAAGATGTGGGCTTCATTCAAACGTTAATCAAATATGGTACTTGCGGCAACACGGTAGCCGTTGTTGGCTCGGGTGTCAGTCCGGTCAAGAACTGGGCGCTCACCGGTACGGAGTCTTTCCCCACCGTTGAGAAAATAGGTGGTGATAACATTATCGCCTACGAATCGAAAAAATACGGTTGTTTTAGCTGTCCCATTCGCTGCGGCGGCATTACCACGGTATCTTCCGGGAAATATCCGGTAACTGAGACGCACAAACCGGAATATGAGACGGTGGCTGCCTTCGGCAACATGTGCCTGAACGATGACCTCGACTCAATATTTAAATTGAACGACATGTGCAATCGCAGCGGGCTGGATACGATATCGGCGGGTTCCGTTATCGCCTTCGCCATGGAGTGCTATGAGAAAGGCATTATCACCAGGGCGGACACAGATGGCATAGAGTTGACCTGGGGAAACTCGGAAGCCATGGTTGCCATGACCGAAAAGATAGGACGTCGCGAGGGTTTCGGCGACGTGCTCGCTGACGGTGTGAAGGTGGCGGCGAAGAAAATAGGTAAAGGTGCGGAAAAGTTTGCCATGCACGTCGGCGGGCAAGAGCCCGGGTTGCACAATGCCACGTTTTTCCCGGGACGCGGCACCGGATTCGTTGCCGACCCGACGCCCGGTAGACACACCGCAGCCGCGCCCTACACCCGATGCGATGTTAACGCGGCCGCCGGTCCGTATAAAGAGCTTCAGGTTTCCGGATTTGAGAAATATCAGTATACGGGTAAAGGACCGGCCGCGGCTGCCAACACCAATTACTGGCAGGTCTGTGCCAGCGCCGGGCTGTGTCTTATGCCCGTGGTATTCTCCGGTTGTTATCCGTTATTGGAACTTATCAATGCGGTCACCGGGTGGGATATGTCGCTGAGTGAAGCCCTGGGGACAGGCGCCAGAATCCAGACTCTCAGGCAGCTATTTAACGTCCGCGAGGGGATAACACCAGCAGATGTCCAGCTGCCGGATAGAATGGCCGGAATACCACCTCAGAGCGCCGGTCCTTTGGAAGGGGTAACCGTAGACATTGATACCTTAACCAGGGAATACAGAGAAGCTATGGAATGGGATACCAATACGGGCAAACCCACTGAGGCCTGTTTGACCAGGCTGGGACTTCTGGAGCTGGTAAAGAAATATGCTTGAACCATTGCAGGCCTGTTGTACTATCCTGTCTTCTTGCCGATGACAATCATACGGTTGGTCATGCAGCCGAAGTCTCCCAGGGCCTGACGGTTCATAAAGTTATTGAAACAGGTAACCGACGAGAAGCCGGTGGATTGCATTAGTTGCGTGATATTCTCCGGGCTGTAGAGACGGGTACAGTAAGTAATGTCACGCAGGCAGCCTCTTTGCCCGTGCGAGACCACTTCACGGCTGTATACGATGTCGTCTCCCAGCTCTCTGGTACGTCTGACCGTAATGTCTTCGTCGGCTTTGTGAACGGAAACCGGCCTGAAGCTCTGCAACACGTAATCTCGGTCGAGGAGGTCCAGCAAGAGCATGCCTCGAGGCGCGAGCAGGCGGAATGCTTCCTCGAGTATTTTTCTGTTTTCCTTCTCTTCCTCAAAGTAACCAAAGGAGCTGGCCATTATTATGATAATCTGAAAGCTACCCTCGGGAAGGCCTGTATTTCTGGCATCCCCTTTTATGAAGCTGGTACTGAGTCCTTCTTCTCCCGCTTTTCTTGCCCCGAGGTCGACAAGGTACCCGGAATAATCAAGCACCGTCACGTTTTTGAAGCCACGTCGGGAGAGTTCCAGGGAATGCCGGCCATGTCCGCCGCACAGGTCGAGGATTGAGGTGTTTTTATCCATGTCAAGGTTTCCCTCGAGGAAGCCAACTTCCTGTCGAGTCAATTCCTCATTGCAAACCGACCGAGCGTCTGTCAAGAGGTATATGTCATCAAATATATGCCGCCACCAGTCTTCGTCCACTCTCTGGCTCATGGTAAATGTGCCCCAAAGCTGAACAGGCCGTCTGAGGCGAAGATTGCCGGGGAACCTCTCCACGGCTGCGACCGTATGATTTCAAGCTCCTCAGCATCGATGCTCTCAATTAAACCCAATTCTCCAGACATCCACATTTTTTCCAGCGCCATGCAGTCAGCCCAGATACCAGCGCAGTACGTTTCAAGCGACTGCATCTGTTTATGAGTTATAAGCCTGGGTCGCAGGGCCATCTTAATGGGACCGAGCAGGTAGGTGAATTGATGGTCGAGGGCCAGCTTCTGCTGGAGTTCAACGGCCTCCAGTACGTCTCCGTAGTCCATGTCCAGGATGGCATTGTTGACCTTCTTTGTAGCCTCACCGACGTCGGTACCGGGGCGGAGCACGGCCAGAGGCTGGACACCTCCACCGCTGCCAACATTTGTCGGAACGCTGCCGTAGCGGCAGAGAAACCCGAATAGTCCGGTCGGGCCAAATAAGCACCGGAAATCGGTCTGGTGCTGAACCTCGCGCACAACCTGATTCTCGGTATCAAGTTCGGGAATTATTTCGGCCCATAAATTCAGAGGGATTTTCTCCTGTACGATATAGTTGCCGTAGCTGCCTTTTCCAAGCGCCTCGTTCAAGATATTATCTATATCAGCATTTAAACCACCGACAGATACTCCCTTGCCGGAATAGCCGCGCTCTGGTTTGAGCACAAGATTATCCCAGTTGGCACGAGTCCACTCAACCAGGTCTTTGATATATTCTCCACGGGGGCCGGTAGTCTGGCGGGGATAGAATTGACGCGTCCATGGCGTCCTTGATACTGTTCCCTTTTGAAAGAAGCGACTTTTATCTGGCTGAGTGATTAGTTCAAACATGCTTTTAGCGTTTATCGGCTCTGTTCCCCTGGGATTGATTATTCTGCCTTCCCGGACAGCCTGAAGCAGAGGGGCCAAATTGTGCTTGCGGTGCAGGTCAAGCAAAATGTTCGTGTTGAAGTCCACGAAGGCAACTGATACCGGTTGGCTCTGCCAGCAAACGCGGCCGGCATTTAATTCGAGCTCATGAGGCGCCATGAGCGCACTCGACAGTCCATCGATGGCATTTAAATGGGCTACAAGATTTCTGTTCTCTACTACGTCCTTGAGTGTCTCCTCTTCGGCAACAACCGCGATAAATCCGGAATTTCTGCCTTCCCGCGCGCGATGCACCTCCGTCAGCATCTCGACGAAACCGTATAACGGGTTCAGCAGCGGGTGGTCGAAGTCCACATCAACGTCAATAGCCTGCTTCCGAACGAGAACCTGCCATACCGCCTTGCCTATAATCTGTGTGGTCCTTTGATAGTCCCATCCACCCGGACTGCCCAGGTTCCATTCAGAATGATATCCCAGAAATTCTTCCAATTCCGCTCACCTTTCTCGACTTGACAGCGATGGATTACATACCACTAATTGTGGTGCAATCGGAGCACCTTTTCAAGGTCTGAGAAGTTTATTTCTCCTTGACCCAGTACCGTGTGCACAAAGGCGGGCAGGTCGCTTTGGCCGTAACGATGAAAAAGGTCCAGGAACCGTCGCAGACCCAGCGAGTAACAGAGTTGATATCCGGGATTCAAGGTATATTTACGCGCCATAAGCCTGGCCCTCTCCCTGTTGATTCCGACCTGCTCAAGATAGCCTGCTGCTGTCGACAAATCCATTGTCCCTGTCTGGAGACCTATATCCACTTTGGACCTGATTGCGTGTGAGAACCGACGCCGGGCGAGAATGAGTCCATCAGCCTCACTGACGAAGTATCCGGTCAACCTCATAAGCTCCTCTGCAAAGCAGGCCCAGCCCTCATAAAATATCGGCTGCTCCATAGGCCGGCGCAGCGACCGGTCCATACTCCAGCGCGAGGCGTCAAGCAGGTGATGGCCGGGATACGTTTCGTGGGCGCACGTCATCCTGTATTCACGAAGAGCCCCGGGAGTCAGCTTGCCTGTACTATGCCTGGTGTAAAGATAAAATTTACCGCCTTCTGGCGGATATTTGGGCGGGATACTGTAGCTTGCCCCGACACGGATGGCGGAGAGAAAATCTGGCATTGGCTCTACACTGACCGGACAGGAGGATAAAAGGCTCTGCTTCACCAGGCCATGGTGCAGGCAATGCGCAGCTATCTTATTCACTTCGCTCTTAAAAATACTGATTACGCTGTCTTTATCTATGGATGGCCCGGGGATACTGTTGTATACATCCAACCATGTACGCCGTGCACTTTTACTCGCAAATGTTACCGCTTCATATCTTCCGGCCTCCCGGTCCAAAACCTTTCGCACTTCTTCAATTTCCACATCCAGTTCCTCCTGAATCGTCGGTATATCCAGGCCGGAGCCGATGTGGACATTGATTACACGCTCCAGTAAATCCGGCGGCAATTGAAAGCCTTCACGCGTATCCACACATTTGAGGCTATCTTCAAATCGGTCGAGGGCATCCAGTGCGGATGGCATTTCAGGTATGGTTCTGCCAAGCAAGGCAAAGTAATCTCTGGTGTCTTTTAACATCTCCAGGCCGATATCGCGAAACGGGACGGGAACCTCGGTCAAATTACGGCTGGCCTGGTCAAGAAATTCAGGCAGGGTTCTGGCACGCTCGTGCCTGGCGGCCGGGTCTTCCGATTCCATAGCTTCAGCCAGACCAATGCCGGCCAGGGTGAGGTAAAAAGAGGGCTGGGATTCCCAGCTTTTGACTTCCAGAAACTGTTCCTGCAAGGTACGTGCATACTTTTTAAGGAGTCGAATGTCTATTTGTTCCGGTAAATCCAGATGACCTGAGGTCAGATTATCGAGTTTGTTTTCCCATAGGGACAGAAGATGAGCAGACTCAGCTACGGATTCTGCCGAGAATTTGTCCCAGACGTTCCATTGTGGCGCCGGAAGCCGAAACTGCGGGAAATAGTAGAACTCGTCACTGGCACACGAAATGGGGTAGGTACGTGCCAGAAATTCAAACATTTCATTGCCGATTTCCGCTACAAGCGATGAAGGATTTGTCACCGTCAACCTCGATAATCCAGTTTAGAATCACTTCATCATATGACCGAAGCCATAACGATAAATATTCATAATATCGAGTTAATTTTAATTACAGCTCCGCTTATCGCCACTGACAGGGCGATGCCCGCCGCAAGTTGGGCTGGAGTGTGTTCATTAATCCGGTACTTGGCCCAACTGACCAGAGGGATGACAGCCAGAAGAACAAGATAAATTTGCCCCCAGGTTAGTGCTGCCATGAGCACAAGGACGGTGACCGCGGCTAAGTGATAGCTTACCCTATAGAATACGTTGAACAGAGCGGTCACAATTGAACTTGCCAGCAATGCCGCAAGTGTGGAAAGCAGAAGCGGTGGAGCTTCAAGAAATACCAGGATTACCAAACAAGGCAGTCCCAGTAAAAGACCCAAAATCAAAATATCTCCAGGGTGCTGCTTCAGAAAAAGTGTTGGGTTAGCCAGCAGTTTTGTACCACCCTTGCTTTTGGAGGTTCTAAGATAAACGTAAATGAGCGGCAACAAAGCAAGGAATAAAAACACTATCGCAGCCCAGCCAATTAGTACACGCACATCAGTGGACTCAGTAAAGGCCATCAACAACAATACCAATACACTGAGGATACAGGGATTCGTAATTTTAGAAATTACTCGGGCTAGATAGGCCGACCGGCTTACTTCACCTTCCATTGTTTCTGGTCTCAATTGTCTTAGATAGTTCACTCTATTCTACCTAGTTTGGAATCGAACGGCAAAGTACCGTGACATCGCTGGATATGGAGTCTTATAGTTAACCTGGTAATAAAAAGCCAAATCGTTTACTCATTCAGAAAGCGGGCATTTGATAATTTAAGGGATTATTGAATTCGCCTATTGTTTGGTAACTTCGGCTGCGTTTTGGCCTGCTATCCGACCTGAAGCGAGAGCCCAGAGATAGCCGGTGCCAGTAAGATAACCGGGGCACGGATTGTCCGAAGTTGCTGCGCCGCCCAGGCTCGGTGTACTGTCACCGGCGGCATAAAGACGGGGTATAGGATGCCCCTGGCAGTGTATTACCTGAGCTCTGGAATTGACTTTAAGCCCACCCATAGACTGTATTACTATTGTCCGGACCCATGTGCCATATAGCTTCCCGGAGGGAAAATATCTGTTAACCGTTTTTTGGAGATTATCGAAGTCAACGCCGGTCTTATTCGCAAGTTCAAATGTCGTCTCACCATAATGAAATAGCCCCATTTCCAAATATTTATCGATATTCCCGTGTAACTTTACTACGCTCTTCATAATTCTTTCATCTAAGACTAGGAGTGCTATCGCATCTGGTTGCTGCATCACAGGCGGTGCGGTCAGCCCATAGCCTTTACTCTCATCGGTAAATCTCTGCCCATTTTTGTTAACCAGGATAGCTCCTTTTGCCATCGCTTCTGATATTCCCAGTATTCGAAGTCCCCTTTTGGCAGAACCTAACGAGTACAGTTCTGCGGCATCCATATTGAGAACCTCAGCTCCGATTTCCATTCCCATTCGTATGCCATCGCCTGTGCTTCCGGCACCGGAGACACATAGCATTTCAGCATATTTGGGCAGGTACTTGGCCATCATACCCTTATTTTTCCCGAATCCCCCGGCCGTTAGAATCGTAGCTCGCCTGGCTTTTATTATCCCCTTTTCCACTCCGTCAGAAGCCTGCACACCTTCTACTTCATTTTCTTCGTTTAAGATTAAATGTTCCGCCATCATACCAAGTCGAACATCAGCGCCTTTACTCATAACCCTTTTAAGAAGTAACTTGACGGTATTAGCTCCATCCAATCCTCTCTCTAAATGTACTCGAGGAACGCTGTGCCCCGGATAATGCATTACTTCATAGAATTCGGCACCGATTTCTGTCAACCAATCGTATAGCCGCCTGCCTTGCCGGGTTGCCGCGGCAACTATATCTTCAGGAATAGTATGGCGATTAGCCTTGAGAATATCTTTGGCTAATAGTTCTGCTGAGTCTTGAATTCCCTTTTGTCTTTGCAAGGGGGTATCCACAAAGGCGAAAGTGCCGCCCCCGAGAGCTGAGTTATTGGCAAGAGGATTGCGGCGACCCAGGACAATAACTTTCCCCCCGGAATTCAGCGATTCGATAGCCGCTGCCAGTCCGGCAAAACCGGTACCAACGACAAGTACATCACATTGAAGTTCATAAGTTTGTTTACGGCTCACTTCAAATTAACCCCTCTCTTCAGATTAGTAAAAATTGCGGTTGTATATATATTAACAAGTGTAAGTCTAGATTTACGAACGCGCTTTGTCAACAAAAGCTACTTTATGTAGTTCGCATTCTTTGACAGGAACAATTGAGCCTACTACACTATCAATAAATTATGTCTTTGCCTAGATTGAAAGTAAGCGAAATTCCTCTGGGGGATTCCGGGTTAAAGGATTTCGTCAAATTTCAGTGGCAACATTTAATCGCCCTGTTACCTTCTTTCCGATAATCTTGTTCGGCATTTGCCAGGCGCGTAATTCCAGTGTATGATATATACAGTAGTTTTGGTTTAGGTTGTAGCGTACTTAGACAGAGCAATTATCAAACTGCTCGATAGCTCAAGTACCGGATGACCAAAATTCAGGCCAACTATTTGGAAGAGGAGAAGTTACTGAATGGGTTTTGAAGAAAAGACACTGGAATGCTCCGATTGCGGGTCTAGCTTTACCTTCAGCGCCGAGGAGCAAGAGTTCTTCCAGACCAAAGGCTACACTAACGAGCCCAAACGATGTCCCAAATGCCGCGAAGCGAGGAGAACACAGCGTTATCAAGGCGACAGCTCCAACTACCGACCAGAACGCCGAATGTTCCCTGCGGTATGCGCCGAGTGTGGTCAGGAAACTGAGGTACCATTTGAGCCACGCGAAGGTAGACCGGTATATTGCAGTGCGTGCTACAGTAAGAACAAAATGTCCAGATAGCTACTGATTTGCCGCTCATAGGCTCATCTGCACCCACCACAAAGGAAAACTCCACCCGATATTCGATGTTCCCCAGGATTTCCCTTTAAATCGCCTTGCGCCCAGCTATATACAACAAAGAAGCCGGAACCTGGAGGACCATCCTTCTGTAAATCTGTGTGCCCAGTTTACCGTCCCGATTTGAGAATTCCATTAACGGTAAAGCTGCTGCGCCCCATAGTAGAATCTGTAAAATCTGAACAATATCGTTGTCAACAGAGGGGTTTCCTTATCCAAAACATCTTGACAAATAAGGTCATTGTGATTAATATCAATAACTAAATACCTCGACACTCAAGGTATGCAGAAGACCGACAATCTTATTTTAAAACGGTATGACAGAGCATAAGAAGACAGGATACCAGGATTTGAAAGCTGGTCAGGAGTTCCCTCCGGCTGCATTTCAGGTAGATTCGGCAACGGTGGCCGATTACCTGAAGGCAGTTGAGGAAGACAACGTTATCTACCAGAATACAGGGCTTGTCCCACCGATGGCATTGGCGGCCCTGGCATTGAAGGCATTGATTAATACCATCTCAATGCCGCCCGGAACGATACATGTTTCGCAGGAATTTGAATTCATTGATGCTGTCAATACGCGGGATACCCTGACCAGCCAGGCCAGGGTCAGCAGA
>SDBT01014144.1_pt1 | contig 12738 bp, 13 predicted proteins | sample 2277101 | NCBI WGS metagenome assembly SDBT01 (sample SAMN10404973, study PRJNA504765) | marine sediment metagenome | isolation source: marine sediment core GS10_PC15, 103 cmbsf | place: Arctic Ocean: Southern Knipovich Ridge | collected 2010 | reverse complement strand
ATAATTTTTGTGTACTCTTTCACATACTTGGGGTCACGGTCATCTTCACTAAAAGAATATGGTTCAAGCGAAGCAATTTCTTTGGAAATTATAATCTTGTTCAATTAGGTTTTCGCCTTGTTCTCATCGTTTTGTATCGCATTCCAATCTTAGGTCTTCTGCACATAAAAATTTTTTTCTAGATTTCAATGATACACGCACCCATTAAATAATTCTGCGGTGGGATTCGCACCCTAATTTACCAGTAAAATATAGTTATTTTAGAAATAAATGGTCGAGGAGAGATTTGAACTCATGAATCGGAGTTCTAGAAAGTCATAGAATAAAAAAAGGGATTCTTGTTATTGGAATTAAAGATCGAGGTCGCGCACATAAATACGCACGGAAATTCAATGGGTTACAACCTGACGGCGTTCATGTCATTATAATTTGACCGCGCACACGAACGTCTTAATCCACAATTCTAAAACTCTAAAGCTCTGGGAAACAAATTCGTCCCTATTACTCAGACCCGTCTGAGACTCTAGGTTTACCCTGAAAGGTTCCATTGCATTTCAATGCATGTTTACTATTTTGACTTTACTTGTTTAAACAACTTTAAAACGTGTTTAAATCTTGTTTAAAATGTGTTTAACATTAAAATGGGCTAATCTAACAACTAGCTTGTTTTTTATATAATTTACTTAATAAAAGTGTTTAAATCTTGTTTAAAATGTGTTTAACATTAAAATGGGCTAATCCAACAACTAGCTTGTTTTAAATATAATTTACTTAATAAAAGTGTTAAAAAAGAGTAAAACATTTAAAATAAACAAAGCTTGTCAACAACAACATTGGTGCGCATCAGTCTTTTTCCTGTTTCAGTTCTTTCATTATCCCTCGGATAGTTTTAATCTTTTTTTTCGATAGCTTCAATAACCATCATGGATTATTTTTTTCTTGGCTTGCTTACCCCCAATTTCTATACCTTTTATGCCTGCAGGTTTGAGTAATTCAGGTTTGGTTGGAGGAGCGAATGATGTCTTTTCTATTACTGGTTGGCAACCACGGCAAAGCGGTTTATCAAAATTCTTGTATGAATATTTTAATACTGCATAAGTTATGGCCTGTTTACATTCGTTACAATAATAGTGCATATTGTGTTGGGTTGTTTTTTGGGAACTATTTGCTTCCCTGTGATTAACATCCTTCTGATGATTCATACAAAGACCTTTTCCAAAATGTCTCAATGAATAATCATAGACTTTTTCGTTAATTGTCTTCTTACAACTGTTGCAGCAATAAGGCATATACCTTCATTTTGTAGATTAAAAAATATAAAAATTGTTAATCCACAATTCTAATCCCCTATAATTGAAAAAAGAAAATTTTTAAAGAACCAAATAATGTTTTGGTCCATGTCATGGAGTTGGGGACGGGATTCGCACCCTAATTTACCAGTAAAATATTCCCTAAACTCATTTTTCATGAAAAAAAGCTGAATTTGAGCTTCTTTTTAAGCCTAGGATGTTCCTTCGTCTGTGACGTGAGAAACCACTACATTTTCAGTTCTATCATTGGATAGTTTTTCTCTTTTATATCAAATTTTATTGGCAGAGACAGAGCTTTCACAAAGCGTTCACTTATTTCAAAGCTTTCTTTATCAGAAAGCTCATCATAGTTTTTTCCTGCAGATATATCTCCAATAACAGCATATATTTGGCAGATAGCATCATTTATACTGGCAACTAAAACTTTTCTAGGAGCCAAATATTTTTTTAAGACTGGTTTCTTGTTACCGATGCTCCCATTATCTGACCACTTTGTAACTCTGATGAAATTCATTCGAGTAGTAAATGGGACAAAATTTTTGCTATGTTCGAAAAATTTTATTTGCCTTAATAATGCCCTCTTTTCACGTTGAACAGCAGTTTTTTCGTCAAATTTCTTACGGCTCTTTTCTGAAATTCCAATTATGCCATTTTCTTCAGAGAATTGATAATGATCATACTCGTGAATCAATTCTCCACCAAGCTTCCATACAGGTGAAGAAATTACACAATCTTTGTTTGTGAATGGATTTTTAACTACGGCAAAAAAAAGATTCCATAAATTAAGAATTAAGATGTCTTTTTCTGCATCATATCCAGCGGGTAATTTCGGATCTATTGTAAGGTTAATTTTTTTAAAACATTTGGTTATGGAGTCCAATGATGTTTCATAAGATTGGAAGTATTGCTGAAGTTCAGTTTTTATGTTTGCCCATGCCTTCTCTAAAAGAATCTGATTGCCCGTTTTACTTAACAATCCGATATCTTTACATGAAAGCCAAATCAAACGTAACTTAATTTCCTCTAACTGGTTCATTCTTTTTCTAACCTTTCCATATATTTAAGAAAGCGTTCTCAAGAGCCTTCTTGGGCTTCTACAGGTAATGCAATGACGGTCAGTCAATTTGTTTGATATGCTGCAGTAATGGCATCCTAGACATTGACTATTAGACTCTTCGGAGTGCTTATGGAAAGTGTTTAAGAGAACAGATCGTTGATTTGTCTAGGGTTGCTTTTCCACGTAGAAACAGAGCCAGTCCACTTCCCTGAGTAACTGATGAACTCTGCTTAAGTTCTCTTTGTCAAGAGAGAGTGGTTGTGGTCTAGTGAACTTGACTGTATATTTTTCTGAAAGAAGATACTTAAATAAATCCTTCCATTCTTTTGCTGTGAACTGTCCACCTCTTCCCCTTACTTTGTCATTATCCTCTTCTTGAGGGCAGAAGGCTTCATAGATTATTACTCTGTCTCCCAAATGAAACAAAAGATCAAAGACCTTCTTTTCCTCAAATTTGTATATGCAACATTTTTCATCTTCTCTATGCCTATGCTTTGGATTACGTTTCTTGGCAACACAATCTCCACCTCTAAGGTGATGTAAAGTCTTGCTTACTAAAACAAAGTCAAATCTTTTCATTCCCTCTTTTTCTAGGATTCTATCAATTATTCCTTGATCAAACAAACTGCACGTATAGAATCTAATCTTTGTCTGTGTGAAGAGTTTAGAGTTCTTTTCAACGTCTGAGACGAAAGACATTGGAAATTCTTCGTTAATACCTACGATTTTAGTAGGCTCGTATTTGAGAGCAATATAGAGAGGCTTAACACAATCCGTTCCAACATCAAAAATTGTTTTTTCATGCAGCTTTTCTTCTTTGGCTGTGAAAGCATCTTCAATTTCAGATAATTCTTCCAACGAGTCAGTCCATGTTGCCACATCATCCTTATAATTAGCTAGTTCATCTTGACATGCTAACAATCTCTCAAGTAGATTGTTATCCTCACATGACATCTTCAAGCATTCCCAACACCAATATACAATTAAGAGGTTTAACCTTAACCTTTTTTAATTGTCGTCTCTCACACCTTCAACTTGAACAGAATCCCTTAATCTATTTTACTAAAAAACATAAAATACTGTTCCTCTAGTTCATCCAAGATTAGTTTAGGAAATTTAGTTTCTGAGACCTCGATAAATTTCTCAATTAATGCAGAAAATTCACTTCTTCCTTGACCTTCCAGAATGTCTTTTAATAACGGAGCTTTGTATCTTGCTATGTGACAGAGAAAAAACATCAAAATGAGATGAACGTTCATATCAGAAATCCTGTTAGAACTATTTGTTGATGTGATTAAAAATGGGATTTTGGTTTCTGATTGAACTAGTGGACTTGGGATCTCAATTTTATCCATTAATGTGCTTTCAAGGATAAACCTATCAGGATATTCTTTGAGGATATTATACTTACCAATTGTTGGAAATCCAGTTTTCAATGAAGCAAATTCAATTTTTTTTTCCACCGTCAAAAGATTATCGGTTTTACCATCTGGATGCTGACGAACGTCCATATAACACAGAACTAATAGATCATTTTTCATTTTAAAGTGAACGAAAAGGTCTCGTAGTTCAGGAATTAAGGAAAAAAGATCGTAGACCTTAAACTCAGAAGCCTTTAGAAAATCAGGTATTTTGCATTCATGGACAAAAAAGTCCGTATGCTGATAATCTCCTTCTCCATAGACAGTTTTCTTCAATAAAATGTTGTTCTTGGTTGTCCATTTTGAAAATTCAGGAAAGATTCCTTTTTTATTTTTTGGTATTCTATTGTCTAGAAATTTTTCAATTTTGTCAGAGATTCCTCTACCACTTAAACCATGATGTTTCAGATCATTAAGGTCAACATTTGGGTTTCTTAAGAAAATTAGAGCTTTTGCCAGTCTTTGCATACCATAATATAGAAGCACTGGTTTTGTCAAAAGGCTAGTAGACCTCGACGAGGAATATATCTCTCTTGCTTGACGAATACATGAAGTAATTTGATCAGTTGCTCTTTTTTCTTTTACTAGCTTGGAAACGTATGATTCCTTTGAGAATAATTGCAGGTATCTCCAAATCTCTCTTTCAGAATTGTTAGTTGTAACCCATTTTATTGGGAACATAAATTTTTCTTCCTTCTGAATCTTCACTTAGTATAGCTCTTATACTCGCATTTAGCTTTCTTGGTGATCCACATCTAACACAGGAGACTGCATCTAGGTTGTTGTTTGTAGTGCAGTATGGACAGATCCAGAAGTTAGTATTGGGTTCTAGGCTCTTCGTGGAGATCTGTTCTATCTCAGTCTTCTTTGGTGTTGATGGTCTGAAGAGACTGTAAGCCCTGAAGACTGCCTTCAATGCAAGTAATCCTATGACTGCTGCAGATCCTAGAACGGTTGTGAAGGCTATGACGTAGCCAAGACTCACAGATAGATCCAGTGCCTATTCACTTTTGTAAAATTAATTTCAGTTCTTTGTAGATAAATTCAATTTTCCCGTATCCAAACGAGATGGCAATGCATATAATTGCTAATGCGCCTAAGGCAACTCCCCCTACAACATTATTTTGAATAAGAACACTGTAAGTAGCTGCAATAGCCATAATGATGGCTACAATGCCTGAGATAATCTGAGGGAGATAATCAAGTAGGGATACTGTAGGAATAGGAACCGATTTTGCCACTTCTTCAATTCTTTCCTCTAATTTTGTTTCAGTCTGTTCAATCAATTCTTTGTTTTTTGAAGGTTTTACCTTAAGAACTTCAATCTTATACTTTCTAACTAATTCATCATCTACAACAGCGATTAATTGTTCTGGAGAATATTTGTTGTAATCAATTTTTCTTGTTTGAATGTGAATCAAATTTTTTGTTTTTATTCTAGCCGGCAAGGCATGAAATTCTGTTTTCATTAATAATGAAAAAGCTTCACTAGTTGATTCCATATCTACAGTTCCGCTTAAAAAAGGAAGCATCATTTCAATTAATGCCCAACATTCAATACTGGCGGGGAGTTCTTCTTTCCTATTAAGCAGCTGATTTATTTCTCGATCTGCACAAATGAGAGTTCTATCGAAAGTCAGAAAATAATATTTCGAACTTAGAGTTTTGACTGAAGTGCCAATTTCCCGAAGTTTTCTGATTAGCAATAAATGATATGAATCATGTAAAGCTACATCATCATTCTTTAAATTCCCCCATTTCATCGCGCAGCCAATTACTTTATCCTTAATAATTCCAATAGAATCGCTAGATGCAATCTTGATGGCAGTATCAACATCTGACCATTCGCTGATTTTGAATTGTTCAAGAATATTCTTAATCATACCTTTTTTTCTGATGAAATCTCCCCACTTTGAATGCTTTCCCTTCTGTTGTTCCGTTGAAAATTCAACTATAAAATCATCGTCCAAAGCATCCAACAGTTGTGACTTAGTGATTCTTAATTCTCTAAATCTTAAAACACTTTGATTTACTTGTGTATTATATTCCTGAATAGTTCGTGGAGTATATTTCAGTTCAATTCCAAGGTTATTACATAGCTTATAACACTGGAACGCCACTTTATGACCGATTCTACTTGGTAAAATTAAGCTCATTATAAAATTGGTATCCAACAATAAAGTCATTTTGGAGAATATCTCTTTTTGTAATGACTTACATTCTGGATTTAGATTGAGAATTTGAAAATATAGATAGTTACGAGCCATAATATTTAGAAATCTCAAAGATTTTTCGTCGGAAAAAATTTTAATAACTGTTTCACTGAAAGGTTTTCGCATTTCTTCCTGAGAGATGTTAGCTACAGTCTCACGCAATATTTCATCGGTTCTACTGTAATTTTTTATCAATTCAAAATCTTTCTTACTACAACGCAAGAGTCCTGTTACTAAACTTGAGTTATTTGAAAATAGTTTTACTGAAAAAGTGTAAAAGTAATCTAATGCAAGTTTTACCTCTTTCGATTTGAGGTCTTTTGCCTTTTCATAATATATTCTTTGGAATTTGTTATTTAGTCCTTTTAGTTCTGATTTTCGTGTTTTTATCTTTTTTTCAATAATTTTTTTCCTTGAATATTCTAGAAAATATCCACCTGTTCTATCATCTTTTATTGCATATCCATTATCAGCTAATGCAATAATTATGTCTCGAACCAATAATTCATCAAATGTTATTCCTGTTTTTTTAATTATTTCATGGTAAAGAGCCTTAAGGTCTAATGGTTTATGACTCAGATAAAGAACTAATTCAATAATTGATTGTTGTAGTAAATCTTTTACATCTAATGCTTTGTCATCAAAAACATATTGGATTAAATTTTCAAAAGACAATTTTGGTGACTGCATGACAATTATTTAGTATATATGAACTGTTTTTAAGGTTTTAATTATATTACTTTGATTTATTGGGTCAAAATTATTTTGTAAAAAAGGGGGGTTTTGCGAAATGGAACGTAGTGATATCACTACACTGGAAAGAACAGCCATTTCCATAGCGAGTGAGAGTTGGTTAGTTAAATATACATTTACCATTCTTATGCTTTGAAAGTGGACATGGCCCCCTTTTTCGTTCACTTTTTTGTGTTGTTGTCCGCTTTTTCTGTCCTTTTTGCGGACAAACTGTCCACTGCGGACACTTGTGGGGAACAGGCAAGGCGTTAATTCTCAAAAGTGGACAACTGACAGCAAAACGGACAAGAAAACGGACAAAATACATTGGAAAAACGGACAGTTACATTTGGGGGTTTGGTTGTATTACGATGTCTTCACCTACAAAATTATCCATAAAAAATTGTGTTACGTCTTCAAAGAAATCTGAAAGGCTTCCGTCCCAACCAAATCTTTTTTTGAAAAACGAGTACTGCAAAAGAGTTACGGGAGAAACCCCCACCTTTCTATATATCGTTTCGCCGTCTAGTTGAATAACCGTACGCCCGAAACTGTCATAATTAGCGTCTGGTTCCTCTTCGTCAGTTGAATCCAGAATACTATCAACAAGTTCCCTGTCTTCGTTATCCACAATTCTTTCAATATCCGTCCCTTCTGTGTGACCGCTTGAAACTATATGTGCTTCTGGTTTCCCATATTCGGGGTCAGCACATATTTTTGCGATTGTTGTTTTTCCGATTTTTATTCCTTTCTTCTTTAGTTCGTCTGCTATTTCTCTGTAACTGAAACCGTCTTCCTGAAGGTCTAGGACTTGTTTAATTATCTCGTCACTGAACATGCTTATCACACTTTCAAATTGTAAATTTTTCTCGACAAGTTAAATGGCATTTTCTGTCTTTGTTGATGGAAATACTTTTGTCTTCTTGGGGGCGTTTCTTCTGAACACACAGCATGGTAATCCTCACACATATTAATTATCTCTTTTAGTATAAAAAGTATCGTATCCACAACTAAAAACTAATATTGTTTGTTTTCTTATATTCTTATCACATCGAAAAAGCTATAAAACAAAAACAACAAATACAAATAACATGATGAGACCGCGTAACGCCCTTAAGACACCAATTCTCACATTCTTGCTAAATAGCCCTGAATCAACTGGAAGAGACATAAGTTGCGCTACCGGAGAAGAAATTCACAATGTCCATAATGCACTCTTACGATTGTTCATTAACCGTCTTGTCACAAGAGAAAAAGGAAAAACTGAAAGCGGTTGGCATAGTTATTTCATTTATTCAATCACACAGAAAGGACAAGATCGCCTAATTTACTATGAGACATTGAAAGATTGAAGATGCAAAAACATGAATGCTGAAAAGTTGAAAGGTTTCGCCGTCGATACCTACACAATCTTTACGATTTCTGCACAAGCGGTTCTTTTGGTTGAAACCATTCTAGGACTTGTGACCCTGTGAGCAACGAAGACATAGTTTCAGTTTTGAACGAGATTCTTGTCGAGTTGAAAAAACAGTCTAGACCCAAATCTTCAGCACAAGCTACAAACAGAACATAAAAAATGTTGGATTATCGCTTTGATGCCATGTGTTTGAAGCAAATACCCTTCCTAGAGAACAAAACTATCAAAGGCTTGTTTTTCAACAATGAATTAGCCCTTTTTTCTTCTCAGATTGTTGCTTTTCAACAATAGATTTGGCGATTCATCATTTCTGTGCGCTCTGCCGATTGCTGAAAAAATAATTCCACAATAAAATATATGCGTGGATATACTATTCCATATATTTTAGAACAAAAACCCTCTAAAAAGGGGCTACTATTTTAATGCCTAGCCCTTAACGATTTCAGTTATATACTATTAACCGCAACGGTTAATACAAATTGCTCATTAAGCAGCGAGAATACTGGTAACTTATGGCAATAATTTAAAGTCAAATTATGTTTTAGCTCATTTTTACATTTCTGGGTAACTGTTTTTTGTTTATTCATGATGTACCACTTTCGTTGTTTCAGTTTGCATTTGGGTATGCGTTTTTACAATTGTAGTTATGATTTTGGTTCTTGCTTCCATAGCCTCCACACACTTTCTCAATGAGTAAACAGCATCAACAGCAAAGCGATTCTGAAATTTCACAGCTTCACGTTCCAATCTTACTTCGTGAACCAACCTAAAAAGAAGTTGAGAAACATTATACTGATCAACACTCCCATGCAAAAGACTCAAAACATCTTTAACTTTGGTGCTTCCAACAACCTTAACTTCATCTCTAATTCCAAAACGCTTCTGATACACCCTCCTAAAACTACCATCAAAAGCCCTCAAAGTAACAGCTTTCACTCCATCAAGCCTAGCGCCCTCAATATCATTGTTGAACTCAAAAGACGAAACACTTACTTTCCCCCAATCCTCCAAACCAAGCTCTTTCATAACTAACTCAACCAACAAACGAAAAGCAACATAATCCAAAGAATAAGAGGCAACACAGTCCACAAAAACAGTAACCGATCCATTATTATGATGCTGAAAAACCAATTTCAAAGACCCAAAATTAAGCGAAAAAGTTCTAAATTTCCTAATAAAATCAACTACTCTCAACCTCAAACAATGAAGCCTAGGAAAATCACTCTTGACCACGGACATTCCAGATGTGAATAGGTTCTCGGTTGAGACATAATTCCCATAAAAAACTTTAGTGATGCGTTTCATTTTTTCAAGCTTTCTTACATATTTTCTTACGGTTGCAGGGTTGATTTTGGTTAAGGAACTTATTTCTTTGGGAGTAATTGGATATGAACTATTTTCAATCGTTTCCAGAATTTTTTCATACTTTTCTGAAGGCAGATCCAGATAGTTAAAGTGGTCACTCTTCTCGATTGTGGAAACCTGCTGAATTTCACCTGCTTTAGATGCCATCATAGAAGCTTACTCCAGCCTTTTTACTAGCCTTACAACCAGTGGAACCTCGGGGCAGTCTGTGCGAAGAATCCCAACTGTTTGATTTACAAACTCATTTTTTAGTTGGTGCCGGAGTATTTCTGCTTCCTTTGAGTTGCTGTCAAACACCAGCGTTTTTTTTCCAATTCTAACATAAGTGAAACGATCAACTGAGAAAATGCCTAAATAGAATCCAATGATTTCAGTCCAAAAATCTAGCCGTTCTAGTTTGGATGGTACATCATTCATTTTTTCTAGCCTCAAAAAGTCTTTCATCCAAATCGAGAAAATCTCGGGTCAATTTTTCTCGAAGAGCATCCCGTGTGAACTCGCTAAGATTTACGTGCATACTCAGTTTGAGGTGTTGGTTAAGTGCTTCTTTGAGTTGTTGTGGAATCCTAACATTAAGGTTGACTAGCTTCTTTTTTGTCATTGAATCACCATAGCAAAACATTTTAATGTCCAGATATATTACTCTTAACTGAAAGTAGGACGAAAAATGTCCGAGGTGTTTTCTTGAATAAACCATTAATTGATTGCTTAAAGCGTAGACCCTACAGTAAGAAAGAGTTGCTTGAGGTTCTCAAGGAAGCTTTTCCATCAGATTCAAGGGAGGCTTTGCGGAAGAGGCTTGAGAGACACCTTTCAAAACTTATCACTTTAGGATTAGTTGAGAAACGGGGAAACAAATACTGTTGGTACATCTACCTTAACTTTCTTGACGAGAATTATACTGTCAAGTTGAATCATTCCCGTGGATTAATTCCAGCTTTGAGGAGAATCTCTGGAGAATACGGATGTTATAATGATCAAGAGAAACCCATTTTGGGATATGCAAAAAATAACGATGAATGTGTAGAATCTCATTTACTAGCATATCCGGAGATTTTCGGGATTTACCAAGAATTTCAAAAGCTAAGACACAAAATGGAAGAGGAGAAGAAACAGTTTTTAACTAAATTGAATGGAAGAGTGAAAAAAGCTTTTAGAGAAATAAAAATAGCGGATAATTATCCTCGTACCTCTGAAATCTATGTAAGAAAACAGATTTCTTCTCTTATTTATCGATTAGTGGTAAGTAAAAGTTCTCCGAATCTTCGAGTGGTAGGAGAGTATGTTTTTGTTGGAGATATTCAGGTGGCAAGAGGTTTTCATCTCTTTGAGCGGATTAAGGAGTTTCTTAGGCGTGAAACTGAAGACGAATCTAATATTTCAATCATAACGCGAATTGAAAAAAGAGAAAAAGATTCTTCAATAATACAGAACAAGTTACGAAAAAAGATGTTAGAATTGATATCGAGAGTGAATTCTGGGGAAAAACTAAAATCGAAATGTAATAACTGTCCCGAAGTTTATAATATGCCCAGAAAATAACTTCCTGTGATGTGCCTGCGCACTAAATACCCAATTTAGGTATGCAAGCTAGGTATGTTTTTCTCAATTCTTCTTTGTCTATGTGATGGTAAATGTCTATAGCTTCTTTTCTTTTGTCTCCTCTTAGTTCTTTAACATATTCTCTGGACATGTCATTTCTTAGTAGCCATGTGGTGAACCAATGTCGGAAGCAATGTGGTCCAAAATGATCTTCAACTCTTGGAGAATTTGAATTGTGAAACCCCAATCTTCGGGCATATTTAACTACGGCTTGGTATGCTCCATTTCTGCTTAGTCTATTAAGAGTTTGATAACTAACAAACAATGCCCTAGTTGTTGGAGCAAGTTGCTCTCTGACCTTGAGCCATCTTTTCAACACCAAGGCACATTCATCATCAAAAAAGACTCTTCGGTTACTTCTCTTGGCAGCTGGTTTTAACATTATGGAATATTCATTCAAATTGATGTCATCGACATCTATCTTAAGCAGTTCTCCCCTTCTTACCCCTGTTTTAGCTAACATCAATACAATCGCTTTGTCTCTAGGGTCTAAAATGGAGTTTGCCAACTGGCTCATCTCTTCTACATTCAAAAGTTTTTTCTGAGGTCCACTATAATCGGTTTTATACATTCTAAGATACCTCTTTCTAAAAGGTAGAATTAAATTTTTGTGATTTAACCCAACAAAGGCTAGGTAATCATAAAAGGTGGAGAGCGCAGTGAACTCATTTTCAATAGTCCTATGTTTGACTTTCCGCTCATTTTGCATGTGTTCCAGATAATCTTTCAACATCTCCATATTAGGCTCAATCAAGTTAGCATTAGAAAAGTAGTTAGCAAACATGGTAATGCTGGATCTGTATCTTCTGATGCTTTCTTCTGTCATGCCTCTAAGCTTACAATCTTTGCTGAACTTCTCAATGAGTGAGTTGAAGTCTTGAATGAGCTTTAGGGTCATGGTTTCCACTTCCATCCTCTCCCGACATATTTCACCAAACCATAGGTCTCTAGGACTTCCAGCTGTTTGTTGACTGCTTTGACAAGGTCTGTATCTGAGTGATTGATGTCTAGGTGGGCTAGAATTTCATCTCCAGAATATGAACCCCCCTGTTTTAACATGTCAATAATTTCTTGATTATACCTTCTGACACCCCTAAAAGAATCATCTAGGAAAGGTTCAGCCCTAAGCCTCTTCGCCTCATTATCCAAGTTGTCAACAAGTTTCTTCAGCAATCTGTTGTCTTTTCTCAGTTGTTTTAGCTCTTCCTCTGTGTTGCTCAGTTTCTTAATAAGTTCCAGTCTATTGAGATAGCCTTCTTCTCCCTCTTCTTTTCTAATAGAATCTTCAACTTTGTCTATAACAAATTTTGAAATAGAAGTGCCAGATTTATCAGCTCTCCTCTTCCAGTTTTCAACCATTTGAAGTGATGGGAGATACACATAGATTGCTCTTTTCTTAATGGTCTCAGTCTTGCCTTTGTTGGGTTTTGGCATGAAACATCAATAAAACTTATAGTTTTGGAGCTATTTATATTTTACTAGTAAAATGGTGCGGGGAGTGGGATTCGAACCCACGAACATCATTTCACAATCAGCATTACATCTTCTGGTATTACACTTCGACATCACTTACGTCTTCTAAGTTTCCTGACTAAGACGGTCACAAAACCCAACCAAAACA
>SDBT01014143.1_pt1 | contig 12738 bp, 10 predicted proteins | sample 2277101 | NCBI WGS metagenome assembly SDBT01 (sample SAMN10404973, study PRJNA504765) | marine sediment metagenome | isolation source: marine sediment core GS10_PC15, 103 cmbsf | place: Arctic Ocean: Southern Knipovich Ridge | collected 2010 | reverse complement strand
GGCCTTTATTGGCAGCGAATCGGCTATGGATTTTGCGGTTGGGCTGTCATTCAATTCTGCCTGCACCTGAACGGTCCCTGCTGTTATTTTTATATTTTTCGGCATTTTTGGTTTCTCTTTCAAAAGTATCTGGGAATTTTATCTTAGCTTGATTGTATGTCTGTTGGGCTGCAAATCAAGGAAAAACAGGGTACAATATTGGTTTAAAAAGCTTCGCTTTAATTAGTGAATGCCTGGTCTGATATAACGAATAGCCGGCTTGTTTTTCAGATTTGCTGCTTTAGCTGGTTTTCGAAGACCTGGTAATCGGGCTGGCCGAATAGGACAAAGAGGACTTTTTGCAGGCCGGTTTGACCTTTTAGATAATCGGTAACAGTTTGCAGCATTATTTCGGCACATCTCTGGATGGGGAAGCCGAAGATACCGGTGCTGATTGCCGGAAAAGAAATGCTCTTTAGCTTATTTTCGTCGGCTAATTTAAGTGAGTTCAGCGTTGCATTTTTTAACTTTTGGTCTTCGTTTCCTTCGCCCATGCGAGGGCCAACGGCGTGGATTACGTGTTTTGCTTTTAGATTTCCAGCGGTTGTTATCACTGCCCCACCCACGAATGTACCTCCTATTTTGTCGCACTCTTTCTGGATTTTAGGGCCGCCCTTTTTTCTGATTGCTCCGGCTACGCCGCCACCCAAAATCAAGTTAGCATTGGCGGCGTTGACTATGCAATCGGTTTGCATTTCTGTAATATCAGCTTCGACCAATTCCAGGGTGGAATTGCCAATGTCAATTTTCATATTGCCGGCCTCCTTAACTTTCGTAATAGCTTATTTTGAGCGGGGCGTATTGAAGGCGAGATTTTCTGCGGTTTTTTTCCAGACGAGCCGGTGAATTAACGATATCAATATCTCGACATATCATAGACATATACCTCGTGAATTTCCCTGTCGTATCCGGTATAAAAGCCTTTGGGCATTCCGAGGATAACACGTGTTCCTCTGTTGAACAATACGAGAAATTCGCCTGTTTCAGGGTCTATCGTTAAGCCTTCTATTTCGCCTGTGCGCTTAAACTCGGTGAATGTTTTTTCGAGAATGACCTGGGCGGATGTTGTTTTGCGTAACGGGTCGAGTTTTACGCGATACATGTGGTCGTGCTCGTCATATTCGGCGTTGCCATCGTCAGCGGTAATGTATATGTGTCCGTCCCAGTAAAATATTCCCTGCTGGTATTGCGGCACCGGTTGCAGATGATATTTAGCGAAGTAGCTGCCTGTACTTAAGTCGTATTCATAAAGATATCTGCCATCGACCCAGTCGGCCATCCATACGGCTTTTCTCGCTGTATCTATGGTAATGCCGCAGACTTCGACCTGTCCTGAATCAGGATTCCATTTCATTGAGCGTTTGTAATCGAGTGTTTCAGCATCATAGATTGCAATCTGGATATTGATTCCACGTCCGTCAATAAACGTTTCACATCCGGCATAGATTTCACCGTTGTAAACGTCGATGTCGCCGATATGATTCGAGGGTATTTTGAAATCTGCAAAAGGCGTTTCGTTTTTCATTAGTAATTTTCCGTCTTTTGCATACTTATATAATGCCTTGCTGCCGCTTACATAATAGTATTTTCCGTCGGTTGCGATTCCCTGACGTCCTTCGACTTCAAATACTCTTTTGAGGCTATAAGAGTAGTGGGGATGATACTGTGAGGTTGTTTTTTTGCAGCCATGCCCAAGAATTGGCGATATTATCGCGAATATGACAATCACCACCAACGTTTGGATGAAATTGGAAGTTTTTTGCTTACGCCGCATAATTAATCCGCCGTTTCCCGGATAAGAGCTATCCAGCTACACAGCCGGACTTTACAGTTGGGATTGTATTCGAATCGCTGTTTAATACAAGAACTGTTCCGAACGACTGTTGTGCTGCGTCTCTGTGAAGTGTGTAACTGAATATCGCAAATAGAAAGAAAGAACATCAGCAAACCCGTCTAAAAGGGGCAGAAAGCTGTTTTTGAGGGATTGCAATCAGGATGGAGAAGAACAGGCGGCGGGCGGATTCGAACCGCCGAATAACGGTTTTGCAAACCGTCGCCTTAGACCACTTGGCCACGCCGCCAGCCGGAAAGAATTTCACTTAGTTTAGCGGTAATTAGCCGGTTTTTCAATAAAATTCAATGTTGTTTTGCGCTGAGCATTAACAGGGTTTTTAGCAATATTTTTACGGCCGAAAGCGTCTAATCTTATACGGCAAGGTCAATGGCGTGGTTACTGGGTTATATCTTTCAGATATAAATTGTTGGATTTAAGGATTTTACCGGAACCTGAGGTGTAGAACCTGCGACTAATGTCCAAAATTGTTACTGCTTGCAGATATGCTGGTCTGTTTTTGTCTTTTCTTTTGTAATCGTTTATTGTATAATGACATAGATACAGAAAAAGACGAATGCTGCGCAGGTGAGAGCTATTACCGGGGAAGGGTTTTTATGTTTTGTGAATTTCGGCTATTGGTATTGTTATGCTGGGTGCTGTGCGCCGCTGTTATCTTTGGTATGATAGGTGCGTGCAGCCCTGAGTACTATAAAGCTGAGGCCGATGAAGAAGTATATAAAATTATCGACAGCAAATGGCACGCCAGCTTCGGGCAAAAAGCCAATTACATAATCAGTGACAGTGATATACCGCTATCGCCAAATGACATCCAAATCGAAAAAGCCATACCGCCGTCTGGTGTTTTAAGCCTTGCAGAAGTGGTAGCTATTGCCACCGCAAACAATCGAGACTATCAAAGACAAAAAGAACATCTTTACTCGTCAGCACTTGCGTTAACAGGTATTAGATACGATTATGAACGGCAATGGTTTGCAACTATCGATGGCGCATACGTTGGTAAAAGTGTTGAGGATGACGAGTTTTCGATAGCTTCAGCCCTTGAAACCAAACAAGATTATGTTCTGGCTGGTGGTATCGAAATCGGCACCAAGCTGGCTATAGACTGGGCAAGATACCTTACCGGTGACCCAAGAACTACATTAGGCTCAGTGCTTAGCGCAAGCGTAACTGCCCCATTGCTCGGTGCCGGTGCAGGCAAACAAAAATGGGAAAATTTAGTCCAGAAAGAACGTAACGTTTTGTACGCCATTCGCACCTTCAATCGTTACCGAAAACGTTTTGTGGTCGAAACTGTAAATGCTTATTACAGTGTTCTGAAGCAAAGGGACGTGGTAACCAATACCGAAAACAACTATAAAAGAGTCCTCGAATCAAAAGAACGCCTTGAAATGGAGGCTCAAGCCGGCCGTAAAACGCGTGTTGACGTGGATGAGGCACAGCAGAATGTGCTCAGGGCACAAAATACACTTGTAGATGTCCAGGAACGCTATGAGCAGACGCTTGATAGATTCAAACTTAGGCTGGCTTTGCCAACTGATGCCAATATAGAGCTGGACCAGAACGAGTTGAAGGCGTTAGAGGAGATTGGGATAAGCAAACCCGATTATACATTAGATACGGCAGTTGAAACGGCATTACTGCAGCGTCTGGATTTAGCTAATACGGTAGACAGGATTGATGATGTGGTGCGTAACATTGTGTTGGCTGCGGACGGACTTGGAACTCAACTTAACATCACCGGAAATATTGATTATACCTCACCTGATGAAACAGAAACAGACTTTCAAAACCTGCGTTTCCACGAGGGCATTTACAATTTTGGTTTTGACGCTGATTTGCCGCTTGACAGAAAAATACAGCGTAATAATTACCGCTTGGCATTGATTGCCTTAGAGGATGCGCAGCGCACATATGACGAATTCGTGGACACCGTTAAGTTGGATGTGCGCGATGCCTATCGTGACCTGCAGGAGACAGCGGACCGGTACAATATCGAGAAAAACAGCCTTGCTTTGGCAGAACAGCGGGTTGAAACCAATAAATTGCTGCTGGATGCAGGACGAGTCAGCGTGCGAATTCTGCTGGCGTCAGAGGACGCTCTATTAGCAGCACAAAACGCAGTCACGGCTGCTTTAGTGGACCACTTAGACGCAAATTTGAGCTTTTACCGAGATGTTGGTATTTTGCAGGTCCGGCCGGACGGAATGTGGGAGCAAAGGACACTATGACCAAGAATAAAGAGAAACCCAGGCAAGAGACATCAGAGAATCGACATCAGGAATCGAGGCGATTTATATTCGCAGGCGGGCGACTGTGGGTGATTTTGATATTAGCTGCAATCGCCATCACAGTATTGGTGTTGTTGGTTTCTATGAGAAAAGCAGACTCGTCCGCCTCAAATAAAAACCTGAGTACTTTCACTGTTCGTCGAGATGATTTGCCTGTTACAGTTACAGAAGGCGGCAGTATCAGGGCCCGTAAGACAATAGAAATCAAATGTCAGGTTGATGCCGGCCGCGAGGGAGTAAGAATAACCAGTATCGTGCCTGAAGGCACTTATATTACCCGTGAAGATGTAAATAACGGCAAAGTGCTTGTGCGATTGGATTCTGCCCGTGAAGAGGAACAATTAACACAAAGAGAGATTGATTTTGCCAGTTCCGAGGCAAGCCTTACCCAGTCAGAAGAGGCGAAAGACATTCAGGTAAAGCAAAATGAAAGCGATATTACCGCCGCTGAGCTAAAGGTAAAATTTGCCCTGATGGATTTTAAGAAATACCTGGGTGAAACTGTAGCGCAAAAATTTCTAAAAGACACAAACCCGACATCAAACCCAAATGTTGACATAGCTTCACTGTTGGAACACCCACAATTAGGCGGTGATGCCCTAAAAAACCTGAAAAAACTCAACAATGATATTATTATAGCTGATGGTAGGACTAAGCAAGCAAGTAACAAGCTGGGGTGGACGCGCAAGCTTAGGGAGAAAGGGTACGTCTCGCAAACGGAGCTGGAGAGGGATGAACTGGATGCGCGAAGTAATGAGATTCAAGAGGAACAGGCAGAGATCGAACTGGAATTATTTAAGCTTTATACGTTTCCAAAAGAGGTGGAGAAGAAGTCAAGCGATTACGAAGAGGCCAAGCGGGAATTAGACCGGACGTATGCCCGCTGTCGTTCAAAGCTGGCACAGGCCCAGGCCAATCTAAAAAGTGCACAATCAAGATATGAATCGCGAAAAGAGCGGTTGAACAGAACAAAAAGAAATATTGAGTTTTGTACAATCAGGGCATCGGCACCGGGCTTGGTGACATATGGTACAAGCGGTGACCACTGGAGAAGGATGCGTGGGAGCGGAATCATTGCAGAAGGAGAAACGGTTTATGAGCGTCAGACGATTATATCACTGCCTGATACGGCGGACATGATGGCTGAAATCGATGTCCACGAGTCCTCGGTTGATAAGGTTCGTCCGGGTCAGCGTGCAAGGATAGTTATGGATGCTTTCCCTGATAAAACGTTCCAGGGCGAAGTTCTTAAAGTTGCACCAATGCCTAACAAGGAACGCGGCTGGTTCAGTCCCGACCTTAAGGTTTATACAACGCAGGTCGTCATAGATGGGTCTCACGATTTTCTCAAGCCGGGGATGTCTGCAAAGGTTGAGATTCTTGTTGAGCGGCTGGAGGACGTCATAATCGTGCCTGTTCAGGTAGTAGCAAATCAGGAGGGTAAAAAAGTCTGCTATTGCCTAACCCCTGATGGAGTTGAACGACGAGTGGTGCAAATAGGTTCCTTTAATGATACGTTTGTCCAAATTATTGATGGTCTGGAAGTTGGCGAAGAGGTACTGTTAAGTCCGCCACGAATGACCGAAGCGGAAGCTGAGCCTACTGAGCCCGCTGAGTCCAAATCAGAATCGAAAGCAAAAGACCAACAACAACCGCAGAGTAGAGGACCAGAACAAAGAGAGCATGAACTAACAGATGAAGCAATTGAGCGGATAATGGGTTATCTGGCGAAAACGAACCCGGAAAAATCCGAAGAATTGAAGCAGCTTCGAGAGAGCGACCCGGAAAAGTTCAAAGCTGAACTTAGAAAACTTATGCGCGAGCAATTTAGAGGATCCAGGCGGGGCAGAGGCGATACAAATAGGGGAGCCGGCGATGCAAGAGTTCCAGAAAAACGTTGAGTTCAGGAGTGATACATCGACTTTAGTGATGGAACGATTGTGCAAGAGTTATCAGCTTGGGACGGTTGAAGTGCAGGCCTTACGCAACATAGACCTGGCAATCGAGGATGGGGAATACGTAGCCATTATGGGTCCCAGCGGCTCGGGGAAATCTACGCTGCTTAATATGATAGGTTGTCTCGACCGTCCTACCAGTGGAAGCTACCGGCTCGGCGGACAGGATGTTTCTCTGCTCGACGACGACCAAATATCGTTAATACGCGGGGCACACATTGGCTTCATATTTCAATCGTTTAATTTGATTAACCAACTCAATGTTGTAGAGAATATAGAGATTCCGATGTATTACCAGGGCTTTTCGGAACATAAGAGTGCCGAGCGTGCCAAGGAATTAGCTACGATGGTTGGTCTTGGTGACAGGCTTACGCATCATCCTTCAGAGTTAAGCGGAGGTGAGCAGCAGCGAGTAGCGATTGCCAGGGCTTTAGGGAACGAGCCGTTGATTGTTCTTGCCGACGAGCCGACCGGCAATCTTGATTCTGAAAGCGGGTCCGAGATTTTGAACATTCTCGTGCGCTTGCATCAGCAGGGCAAAACCCTTATCGTAGTTACTCACGATGAAAACATCGCCGCTCGAGCTGAACGAATCATACACCTTTTTGACGGCCGGATAGAGCGGCAGCAATACAAAGATAAATAGACGGTGATACGTTATGCTTTTGTTTCGTTTAAAACGCACAGTTAAATTAGGTATAAGAAGCCTATGGATGCATAGGCTGCGTTCTACTCTGACGGCATTAGGGATTATCTTCGGTGTATCCTCTGTTATTGCTATGCTGGCCATAGGTGAAGGAGCCAGCCGGCAGGCACAGGAACAGATTGCGCGGCTTGGCAGCCGGAATATTATTCTAAAAACAATGAAACCTCCTGAGGAGCAAAATGTCACCGGACAACAGCAAAGTCTGCTTGAATATGGATTGACATATGCCGATGCCGAGCGTTTTCACAACAGTATACCCGACGTTGAAATTGTAGTGCCGAATCGCCTTATCTCTCAACAGGCCTGGTACCGTAACCGCAAGGTAGCCATAGAAGTAGTCGGCACAGTGCCGTGGTATCCTGAACTGTCGCCGATTCAAATAAAGCAGGGGCGGTTTCTCAGCAGTGTTGACACACACTACAAACAAGGTGTTTGTGTTGTCGACGAGAAAGTTGTTACGGACCTTTTTGGGTTTGACTATCCATTAGGCCAGGACGTGAAAATAGCAAAGGATTATTACCGAGTAATAGGTATCGTCAGCGTACGCGATTCTGGCCAGGCAGCAAAAACTCCTAACAGTAGGGCTTCTGGAAAGCGAGGTCGGAGCGGCGCAAAAGCAGGTAATATCTATATCCCTCTGACCACGGTCAAGAATCGCTTCGGTGAGATATCAATACAGGTCAGCGGAAGCAGTGGAGTCAACATAGAAAAGGTCGAGTTACAGGAGATTATTGTAAAAGTTGGTTCAATAGACAAAGTGCTGCCGACACGCGATGTCCTGGAGACATTGCTGAGCCGATTTCACAAGAAAAATGACTATCAAGTAATCGTCCCCTTGGAGTTATTGCGCCAGGCGAAAGAACTCGCCCGTATTTTCAGTATCGTTCTCAGCTCAATCGCTGCAATTTCCCTTTTGGTCGGCGGCATAGGAATTATGAACATTATGCTGGCCACCGTCAGCGAGCGTACGCGTGAGATTGGCATTCGCCGGGCCCTCGGCGCCAGAAAGCGGGATATTATCATTCAATTCCTCTCAGAGACGCTATTGTTAACGTTTGCCGGAGGCGGTTTGGGAATTATATTGGGTTCTATTATACCATCTTTAGTAACCTATTTTGGCCGTATGCCTACGGTGATTACAGGCTTTTCGTTGGTGTTGGCCTTTGGAATTAGCGGAGCTGTGGGAATAATCTTCGGCTTGTATCCAGCCTATCGTGCCGCCAATATGGACCCCATTGAATCGCTGCGGCACGAATAAATCGATTCAGCGTAGCAAAAAATTTATCGTCTTGAGAAGAACGGTATATCTGGAGGGAATCTGCGATTTGTGTAAAAAACACATCGGAAAATAAAAAGTAACTGTTTTCTGCGAAAGAACCGCTGGGCATTGTTTCAATTTTTCGGACTGACTGCTCTGGCTTATATAATCACATTTGTCGTTTATCAGGTCGGCAGCTTTGTAGCAGGGTAGAGGTGCGCGGGGCTTAGACATTGACGATTTACAATTGGCGATTTGCAATTCCCCTAAGGGGCAGGCAAAACATACGGGAATTTTAACACAATTTCAAACAAAAGTCAAGGGAAAACGGCCAAAAATGCACCGGACACCTTTAATTATCCGTCATTGCGAGGAGCAAAACGACGCGGCAATCTTGCTATCGCTATTTAATTTTTTTAACATTACTTTTGAATTTATTAAAAAACCAAATAAAAACCACTGTACTAATGTCGAGATAATCAATAATAAAATCTCTCTTCATGAGAATGCCATCATATCGAAAGATTATAGAGTTTTTGGACTTATCTATATTATAGGCAATTGAATTTGAATGAAAGTTTGGATGAGCAAATTCACATAGATATTCATAATTATCTCTAAGCATCTCCTTTTTTTGATTAAAAAATTCTTTGTCGAGAATTTTGTCAGCATCATCCAACTGATTCATTATATTTTTTGGGTCCGGTGCTTTGTGCAATGATTAGTGTCCACATCCTACAGCTTGAACATATATATCATTTTCAAAATCATGAACTGAAATATGACCATTCAAATAAGAAGAAAGCCGCCTATATAAACGACCAAGAACTGCTGTAGTTTCATAGTGACCTCTTATACACAAAGCAAGCGAATAAATATTTTTATCAGACAAGGCTGATACAGCCCCTTCAAAAAGTAAAATAGCTCTATGAAGTAAAGTTTGAGAAACTACAGTGCAATTGCGTATAGGCCTTTCTGGTGAATCCGTATTGCTATGGTCAGGAGGAAAGTGCACGCTTTCTAATTTTAAAGCCACCAGTTCATTATAGTGTTCAATAAGGTCTTTTTGTAACGATACTTCATTGAATCGTTTGAATTCTTCTGTGAGTATTTCATTTGATAAATTCATGGCCATTTGTTGAATCCTGTATAAGAAGTTCCCGTTGCTTTTTCAATACTCGTCCAATCTCTTGCGTTTCTCCTAAGGAGTCCTTAGGACAACTAATTACGTCCTTTCATCGACCTCCAATATCCCTTCTCTTTCAAGAACTTGACGTATTTCCTCGAAAGCCGCTTTAATATTAGATTTAGGAAATCGAATTTGGCCTAACCCTTGTATGTTGCTAAACTCCTCGCACCCATCTTCAATAAGTACAATTGCCCTTGTGAAACTAAGCCTTCCTTGAAAAAGGCCTGCTTCGTGGACTACGTTCATTCGTGCTTGAAGTTTGCCATCAGCTTGTTCATCTTCACCTGTCATCACAAGGAATGCTATTGCTGCCGCATCTAACATTTCAGAAAGCCTCGCAATATTAGTTATCCCCGCCACCGGGACGCGATTAAATTCATCCCAAGGTAGGTTTAAACGATCTTGGATGAAGTCTTTAAGATCTTTCCAAACAGAGGACCCACCATGACCTATAAATACATTAGTTCCAATTTCTTTTGAACGTGCCGAACGACGCGTTTGGCGTGCCAAATGAGAACCTGCTCTACGGGCGATTTGACTTAACTTTTGGCAACATGACGATGCCTTCTGTAGCGCTATGACCTCAGAGAAAACTGAAATATGGGGAGGAGTACGAAGTCCTTGGTAAATTGCCAACGAATCTCTTGATATGGACTGACCCGAAGGACGAAAAACCGCGATTACTTGAGACTGAGAAAGAACATTAAGCTTTTCTAAATCATCTTTAAGATTTGAAAGGAATGAATCAGATTTTTCAGATAATGTTGTGGAAAGTAATGATAGGACTTCATGCTTTTCTGTATCAAAAGCATTCTCTGCTTTCTCCGACATTTTTCTTGCTGAGTCCAAGTCTGGATTACCAGCTAATGCATAAATGGCTGCAATAACGTCATCGTTTTTATACTCACGCCAATCACCCGTTGTCCCATAGTTTCCAATTGTATCCTCCATGCCCCACTCTTGGCTGAAATGAGCTCCTGGTGGAGGGACTTGAAGATCGTTGTAATATATAAAAGCATGATATCCAAGCCATGATCCACTCCATGCCTTGGCAACAGTGTTTGCAGCTTCCCCAAGCTTTGAAAGAGGTAGAATTATATTTTCTTGTTCAGCTTCTTGTGCATACAATTCTATCTTGTCTGCAATTTGTAGAAGTTCCTCATGTAATTCACTCATCGAAAGAACACCTTTACAATAATCATTAACCAATAATCAATTAACTCGCCTTCCCCTGTTGCTTTTGCCTCCACATGAGCAGTTAGCTATTCCTTATCCTTCCAGTTCTCCTATTTCAACAGCTCCCACCTTCGCTAAAGCTTCGGAGGGCAGGCAGGACAAGACACTTCGCTCAGGATGACAAACGGACGATTCAAAGAAGTATTCCGCCCCTGGGTGCGTTCGCTTTCAAACCAATAGAATAGCGCAATTGTGGGTCGAGTGCAAGGATTTTTCGCTCAAAAGCGCAGGTAGTTAGAAGCAAAAATCGGGAAAATTGAGAAAATTTCTACTCCTTTTCTGACAAGCTCTTATCTCTGTCAATCCCGTCAAGAAAACCGGAAAATTCGACTCATTTGTGCATGTTCGCCCAATAGTAGAGAGACAATACAATTTGAAATTCGAGATTCACGTCGCCAATTAACTGATGAACCACAAACAACGAACCATGAACAATGAACAACGAACCAATGAACCATTTAACCACTCACAAGCATAAAGAATCCAGTTATTTACGTGCCTATTATTTACGTGCTTATAAAGCACTACATCTGTCGAGAGTCCTCTACAAATCCACCCTTTTTATGCAAAACAAACCCAATTTTGATAAAGGCCAAAATAAACCTAACCCTCTATATAAAAGAGATTTACGGAAAGTTTACATCCCTTCGGACTCCGGGAAAACAAACCCAAAACAAACCCAATACAAACCCAATACAAACCCAATTCAAACCCAATTTCCGAAAAACCAAAATGAACTTAAACTTCTATTTAACAAAGGATTATGAAAATAAACCACGCTTTCAGACGCCGGGAAAACAAACCCAATTCAAAGCCAATTTGCTGGATGCTCAGAGCTCGTGGCTCGTTAAAGGAGGCTGGTGGAGTTGGATTTTGATTGACTATTACTGTGGATATAGTGGAAAGACAGAGCTGCTTTGGGCGCGCTCATTACAGTCGCAAGGTCAAAATAAAGAGAAATCCAGGTTTAAGTTTCTTTTTATTAAATTACTACTTTCTGCTATTTTCAATTACTCTGTCCGTTTATTTGGAAACATCCAACAGGACATTCAGTCCCTTTTCGAGTGCGTAATGACGGACGGATTCGATTTCCTGCGGAGTAGGCCGACGGTTTATTTTTGTGTGTGAAGATGCCTCGTAGCAGGGACGATACTGGGCCATTACGTTGATTGCTGTTTTCCGGCTAATTTGCTCTGCTAAAAAGTCTATGATTTCGAAGCTGCCTGCCAGTTTGTTTGGCAGGACCAGGTGTCTGACTAAAAGGCCGCGTTTAGCCAGACCTTCTTCCACTTGAAGGTCGCCTACCTGTCGGTGCATCTCTTTAACAGCCGAGCGGTTTATCTGCGGGTAGTCGGCTGCACTGGAAAGTTCCTGTGCGACTTTGGAATCCGAATACTTCATATCGGGCATATAAATATCTATGAAATCGGCAAGTAGTTCGAGCGTTTCAACCGAATCGTATCCGCCGGTGTTGTAAACTATCGGCAGGGTCAGGCCTTTTTTTTGCGCCAGTTCAATAGCTGCCGTAATAGCCGGGACAATATGGGTAGGGGTAACCAGATTAATGTTGCTGCAGCTGTAATTTTGCAGTTCGAGCATAGATTGAGCCAACTGCTCAATCGTTAACTGGCTTCCGTGACGGTGGTGGCTGATGTCGAAGTTTTGACAAAACATACAGCCCAGGTTGCAGCCGGCAAAAAATATAGTTCCCGACCCGCCGGTGCCGACGAGCTCGGCTTCCTCGCCGAAATGGGGACCTACAGAGCTGACCATCGGCACATCAGCGATACCACAAAAGCCCGTCTGTCCCTTGCTGCGGCCGACTTTACACCTGCGCGGACAGAGTACGCAGGGATTCATATAGCCCCACAGCGTGTGAACGGACTTACTAAAAGGCCCGAGATTAAGCGGCAAAGATGTCATAATCGAGTTTTGTTTCTAAAAACATTACGGCTGGGAAAAGGCGTTAGACGAGCAGCTCTGGTATAACCATCCAATCGATTTGCCATTGATTCTGGTCGGAACGGCTCAGGCATACGATGCAACCCTGTTTGAACGTTACCGTACCGGCCGATTCGGAACCGGCTAAAAGCAGCGATGCCAGTTTGCTCAAAAAAGGCAGATGTCCCACACTCATTACATCCTGCTGGAGAGAGGCACGTTCGTTTTTTAAGACGGCAACATCATCATTTGCCCCGAGACCGTCGCGGGC
>SDBT01014142.1_pt1 | contig 12738 bp, 18 predicted proteins | sample 2277101 | NCBI WGS metagenome assembly SDBT01 (sample SAMN10404973, study PRJNA504765) | marine sediment metagenome | isolation source: marine sediment core GS10_PC15, 103 cmbsf | place: Arctic Ocean: Southern Knipovich Ridge | collected 2010 | reverse complement strand
TCGGTATGTAGGAGTCGCCAAGCGTCATTTACTGCCGACTTGTATTTATTATGAGTAAACAAATAAGATATACGTGTGGTGATTGTGGGCGTTCATTTTATAGTGAATCTTGGATTGCTGACTGTCCTGAATGTGGAAGCAGTTATACAAGCTCGTAAATAAACCAATGGCTAAAATGGGATTTAAAGAAGAGTGTAAAGATTGTATTCTCAGCGGGGATTGTTTATTTCAAAAGAATAATGATGTAGAAAGTTGTGATGGAGATACTTAATTTATTATGAGAAAAAGACATAGAAGAAATCGTAGGGTTCGCTGTTCTGCTGGTACAAAAGCATATCTAGCGTCATCATTGATTCTTCTTAAATACGGTTATAAAGGATTCCAACAGATAGTGGCTAAAACACAAGAGGGAAGATGAAAGGATATACGAAAATCACCAACAAGAAAGCCATAGAGTATTTAAAGACAATGTGGGATATGCTAGAAATAGGGTTGATTAAGAGTATAAATATAGACCTTAGAGGCAAAATACCCAAGTATAGATTAACTCGTTCTTTTAACGTTGAGAGATATATCTCGCTTAGGCGAAATAGCTAAAACCAAAGGTTTGAGGTAGAACTTGTTCAAAAATACCTTAGCCGAAAGTGAGATGAGCCGGGGCGGAACTAACTTTCGCCCCACGTATTATATGAAAAAGTGTTTTGTTCAAGCAGACGTCGTTCACTATAAAGGATTAACAAATGACAGAAGCTACTAAAAGATACAAAAAAAGCGAAAAAGGGAAAGCAACCGCCAAAAGATATGCTCTCAATCACAGGGAAAGACTGCTTACTCAAGGGAGACATTATTATTACAAGGCTAGTTATGGTATAACACTTACTGAATATGACAAGATATTCAAAGATCAAAATGGAGTTTGTGCAATCTGTGGGTTACCAGAAGTAAATATGAGGCTTCAAGTAGACCACGACCACAAAACAGACAAAGTTAGAGGCTTATTATGCCTTCATTGTAATAATGTTCTCGGCAAAGCGAGAGATTCAATAGAAACCTTAGAAAAAGCAATAGAATATTTGAAGGGAAAGAGAGTTTAACTCGGTGTCTGCAAGGATATATAAATATATGAAACTGCCTGATAAAATCAAAGGATTTAACAAAATAAGAGACCTAGAAATATGCCGTCTATGGATAGATGAGGGTGTTACCTCGGAAACTATTGCTGTTAAGGTCGGACTTACAGAAAGGCGTGTTAGACAGATACTTAGAACCAACAAAATTTTCCTAAAGGTTGACAGAGATTTCGAGAAGGCAAAACGCATTCATTTGATTAGAGGGGCAATAAAAAATTCAAAGGAATCAAAGAAAGATAGAGCAGACTTAATAGAACAGTTACGTAAGGAGATAGAAGGTAATTCTCCTTTGGTAGACAATTCAAAGCACACTCATTTCACAACAGTAATTCAACAGATACACGCATTAGAAAGTAAAGAAGATGGAAGCAACACACCAAACCGTATTGCGTCTGAAACATTAGCGGAGTAATCCTTCGGACTACTACAGAGAAGTCTTAGGAGTTAAAAAGACTTGGGAACTGCAAGATAGGCTTCTCTCCGTAATCCCTCAAGCAATCAAAGAACATAAACCAATTTACATAGGCTCAGGACACGCTTTAGGAAAAGATTACATCTGTGCTGCAATTTCTTTATGGTTTTTACATTGTTATCAGAACTCAATAGTAATCCAGACAGCTCCTTCACAAAGACAAGTTAAGAAAATAATGTGGGGCGAGACAATGGCTCACTGGGAAAATAGAATAATAGACTTAGGGGGAACACCTTATGCTGACCCTTATCTTGAAATAAACAAGTCTAATTGGTATTTAATAGGGTTCACAACTAAAGAGTCAGGGGCTTCAAAAGAATCTGGTGGCAAGTGGCAAGGTTTCCATAGCACGTCAATTTGCATAATAGTATCAGAGGCACAGGCAGTTGAAGATACAATCTACGATCAGATAGGTGGAGTAGACACTCCAGAAAACGTATTAGTTATTTACATAGGAAACCCAACAAGGGCAAGGGGGAGATTTGCTAAAGGACTACGAAATCCAGTTGATAATATTGTGTTTAATTTTTCTTGCCTTGACAATCCTAATTACAAAGAAAGAAAAACAGTAGTCCCCGGGCTTGCTTCTTATGAATGGGTAGAGAACAAACGCAAACTATGGGGAGAGAAAGACCCTCGCTGGCAAGGCAGAGTTCTCGGAGTTATCCCTGATGTAGCAGTTAATAACATACTATCACCTAAAGACATTAAACAAATGAAAGAGAGACACGGATTCCTAGCACAACACTCAATGAACGCAGGCGTAGCCTTAGACCCCGCGGGAGAAGGAGTAGATTATAACGAGTTCGTAGCAGGCAAGGGTGGAGAGGTAGTAGAGGTTTACTCAGAGTCTAACCTCGCACCAAGCGTTCAGGCTATGAAAGCAGTAGAGATGTGTAAGAGAATACAAGGTAATTTCATAGTCGTTGACTGTGATGGAATAGGCATAGGAGCATATCAAGAGTTAAACAAACTACATGAGAAATTCTTAGACGGTATAGAGATAATCAAGTTTCATGGTTCAGCAAGACTTCCTACAGACTTAAAGGAAAAGAATAACTATTACAACAAGCGAGCAGAGGCAGCATTCGTTACTCAGAGCAGGGCAAGACGAGGACTCGCAGCATTAAATGAAGAACATAAAGAAATGATTGAGGATTTAATGGAAGATGAGTTCTTTGAACAGAACGGACACACAAGGCTTATAGACAAAGACGACATCAAAGAAAGACTAGGTCGTTCTCCAGGTAAGGGAGACGCTTATAAGATGTTACAATGGGCATTAGAGAAGAATATAAAACCAGCTAAATACGAAGAAGGAATAATGAGAGTAGTGCCTATGAACAGACCCTTAGATGTTCAACCAATGAACGTAGTACCAGAATATACGCAAATATAGGAGGACTTATGCCATTCTTAATACCATTAGCAATCGGAGCTGTAGGAGCAGTTGGAGGGGCAGTCGCAGGGGCAGCCGGAATCGGTGCATTAACCGTTGCAGGTTCAGTAGCTGTTGGTGCAGCAACCTTAACGGGAGGAACACTTCTCGCTAGAGGTTTTATAGGTTCCCGAGAAGCCTCTAAAAGAGGAGAAAAGGCTAGTAAACAACTACAGCAACAATCAGCCCAAAGAGCAGAAGATACAGAACAAAAAATTACCACAGCTAAACAGACAGCAGCAGAAACAGCAACACAGACAGCAAGACGCAGACGAGGAAGGACAACAAGAACAATCTTAACCACAGGTAGACAGCCTGAGACAACTCAACGGACATTACTTGGGTCATGATAAGAAAAGCAACAAACGAAGATAAAGAAAAAATAATAGAACTAAGCAAAGAGTTCTATGAAACCAAAGCTCAGGGTATCAAGTTTAACACTAACAAAGTAAACGAGATAATAAGCAACTGTTTAGAGACAGTATTAGTATTAGAAGTGGACAAAAGAATAGTCGGTATCTCTTGTGGGGTATTGGTGAAGTCCCTAATGAGCGAGGAAGTAATCTATCAGGATATTTACTTTTACATACAGAAGCCCTATATCAATTACACAAAGTCAATGCTAAACAAAATAGAACAGATGTGCAAAGAGAAAGGAGTAGAGAGAATATCAATGGCAACTATGGGAGATAACCCTCGTCTTGATAAACTATATGAATTGCTAGGATACTCTATATTAGAAAAACACTTTTACAAGGAGATTAAATGAGTCTATCCGCTGAACAAATCGTCAAAAGAGTTGACTTATTACATAGTCAAAGAGCTAATTGGTCAAGCTATTGGCAAGACCTAGCCCGGTTCTGCCTACCACAGAAGGCTTATATCACAAGGTCAAGAGTATCAGGCGAGAGATTAGACTTTCACCAGATATTCGATAACGAGGCTATAAGAGACTTACAAACAATGGCAGCGGGATTCAGTTCTAACCTTACAAATCCCAGCTCTAAATGGTTCTCATTAGGCACTAGAGACTCTGAGTTTATGAAAAGCAAGGCAGTCCTTGAGTGGTTTAAGAGAGTAGAAGATGAGATATTCGCTACTTTATCCACGTCTAACTTTGAGTCTACTATGCAGGAGTTCTATATGGACTCAGGTTGTTTTGGCACAGGAACAATAATCACCGAACAGGACTTTAAGACCAGAGTCAGATTCACCGAAATACCAATAGAAGAAGAATACATCGAAGAAGACGACAGGGGGAGAGTTAATAAGGTCTATCGCAGATTTGAATATACAGTCCAACAAGCCTTTGAGAGATGGGGTAAGAACGCAGGGGCAGCGGTAGCAGAGCAAATGAAAGACGATAACGAGACTAATAGACTCAAAAAACTTAAATTCATTCACTGTACAACCCCTAGAGACGAGAGAGACCCTAGTAAGAAAGATAATATAAATATGCCCGTTCAATCAATATGGGTAGAAGTCTCCAAGAAAGAAGTCATCAGCGAAGGTGGATTCCAAGAAATGCCTTATCAAGTAGGTCGCTTCCGTCATCTAACAGGTGAGGCGTGGGGATACTCTCCGGCTATGAACGCCATAGATGACATAAGAATGCTAAACGCTGAGAAACGAACTCTGATAAGAGCAGCAATGAAGATAGTAGACCCTCCGGCAATACTACCTTATCGTGGGTTTATTCAGCCTTTAAACTTCAATCCTTCGGCAGTTAATTATGTCAAAGACCAGAAACCCGGAGAAGCTTATTCAGCAATCCAAACAAAAGGAAATATCGGAATAGGAATAGAGTTAATCAACGAGGTCAAGGACGGTATTAAAAAAGCCTTCTTTGTACCAGTATTCCAAGCCTTCTCTGAAATCACAAAGCAAATGACAGTCCCCGAAGTACAAAAGAGAATAGCTGAGAATATGACTCTCTTAGGCCCGGCAGTAGGTAGATTCACCCAAGAGGTATTTGACCCTCTAATCACTAGAGTATTTATGATTCTATTCCGTAGCGGAGTCCTTCCACCACCGCCATCGGAGATACAAGGACAGGAGTTAGACATAGTCTATATCTCACAACTAGCAAAAGCCCAAAGGTTAAGTGAAATCAACGACATAGAAAGTCTCTTAATTGACGTACAAGCAGTCGCAGGTGTCCTTCCTAACGTGGTGGATAACATAGACGGGGATAAAGTAATAAGACTAATCCACAGAATAAGACGAGTAGACCCTGATATTATAAGGTCTAGTAAAGACGTGGAAATCATAAGACAGGCAAGAGCCCAAGCCGAGGCTGTTCAGGCACAGTTAGCACAAGCAGAACAAGTAGCCGGAATTGTCAAAACAGGTGCAGAAGCTATGAGTGCGGAGAAATAAGGAGGTATATGGATGATACAAAGAAAAAGGCGTTAATTGAAGCTTATAACAATCTTAACTATTTATGTTACTCTACTGAAATTGTATCAGTAGACTTCATTGGTTATAAAAAAGCACTAGATATTATTGGAGGAAAGTTATTCAGACACGGAATAACCTTAGAAGAAACAGAACAATTATAATGGATTTAAGACATAAATCAATCCCTCACTTACCCTCAATCAAAGGACTAAGAAGGTTAGCCTACAAAAAAATATTTGAAGGTCTATCATACCAAGAGGCGTTGATACTAGACAGAGGACTTGCATTCTATCCCAAGACTGACCTAAGAGAGAGCGAGGTAGACGCACTAATATCAGTAAACAACCTTTTGATTAAGAACGAGAAGGGTGGATTTGGTGAGTTAAAAGAGAAAGTAATAGAAAAGAAGTTAGATTATAAAGGGATGTTTGGATTGAATTAGGAGGCAAGGTGAAAAAGTTTAAAGAATTTTATGAAGAAAAATACGGAACTTACCCAGGTGAAGTTCACGAAGAGGTGGCAGTTGTTACAATGAGAGTATTTGAAGCTATGGCAGAATACATGGATTATATAACACAACATGACAAAAGAAGATAAAAACTAGGAGAGATAATGGTTGAAATGACACTAGAAGAAAGGAAAAGACTTAGAAAGATATACTCCGATACATTCTCAACAGAGAGTGGACAGGCAGTATTAAAAGACCTTAAAGAGAGATTCTATTGGTGGGAGACAACATATTCACCAATACCCGGAGAAACAAATATAAATGAGGGGAGCAGAAGACCTGTTCTCCATATTATTAACGTTCAAGTGCTTCCAATAGAGGAGCGAAAGGAGAGTGAATAGTATGTGGCTGGATAATCTAGGTCTCTTAGGAGGCAACTTAGACCCATTAAGTTGGTTATGCAACTTGGTGAAACCTATTATGTTATTTGAAGGCGAAGGTGGTGGAGAAGGAGCAGGCACTGGTGGAGATGGAGGAACTGGAACTGGCTCAGGAGAGGGTGCAGGAACTGGTACAGGAACAGGCGAAGGTACTGGGACAGGAACTGGTCATTTCTCAGAAGGCTTTGGAGAGGATACAAGAAACCACCCAAGTCTAAAGAAGTTCACAAGCACGGAAGAACTAGGGAAAAGTTACATTCACCTAGAGACAAAGGTAGGAGCTAAGGGAGTAATTATACCAAAAGAAGGAGCTAGTAAAGAAGAGTTCCAAGCCTATCACGAAGCGTTAGGTAATATCACAGACCCAACTAAGGTAGAGATAACAGCTCTCCCTGATGGGACTGACTCAAGAATTGTACTGACAGACTCTACTAAGCAGGGATATAGAGACATAATGTCTAAGCTTAATCTAAACCCTGCACAAGCTAAAGGTCTTCAAGAGTGGCAGTTGAATAATCAGATAAATCAGTTAAAGGCTCTTGATGAAGAAAAGAAAGTCTCAGGTCAAACAGCAGAGAAAGAACTCAGAAGTCAATGGGGAGAGAAGTATGACGAGAATTTAGCTAAAGCAACTCAATTCGTAAAGGTATTCGGAGGAGATAAGGCTTTAGAATGGTTTGATAAAGGCGAAGGAAACAATCCAATAGTATTACAAATGATAGCCAACGCTGCAGGGAAAATCTCAGAAGACACCCTAGGAGGTAAAGGAATGGGTAGTCTTACAAAGACCCCTAGCGAGGCTAAGATAGAGATACAACAAATCAGGGATAATCCAAAGAGTGCGTACAATGACGGAAACCACAGAGACCACAAAGATGCTGTGGCTTATGTCAATTCATTATACGCAATGGCTCACCCTGAGAAACCTGCACAGTAGATAATCGAAAGACCTACGTGTAGTCAGTCCCCGGATAATCTCGAAAGAGACCCAAAAGTTTCGAGGTTAGACCCGACTTGTCGGACAATCTAACAGACATTTTTATTAACTAACGACAAGGAGGATAGTATGGGTAATATTACCACAGCATTTGTCCAACAGTACAAGGACAATATCACTCAGCTTGTGCAACAAAAAATGACCAAGTTGAGAGGCACAGTAAGAGTAGATACTGATTTCACAGGAGAATTTAAGTTTTACGATCAACTCGGTTCAACAAAAATGGTTCTAAAGACAACTAGGAACCAAGATACACCTTCGATTGACCCAGACCACAAGAGACGCAGAATTGGAAAAGCCGATTATCTTCATAACGTTCTTCTTGATAAAGAAGACCAGTTAAGTATGATAGTTGACCCTAAAAGTGCTTACTCAGAATCAGCATCTATGGCAGCAGGAAGACAGATAGATGACGTGATTATCGCAGCTTTCAATGCAGACGCACCTACAGGCAAGACAGGTTCAGGAACAGAATCATTTGACTCAGACAACCAAATCGCAGTAGGCGGAGCTGGTTTAACAAAGATTAAACTACTTAGTGCTAAAAAATTATTAGATAACGCTGATGTAGAATCTGAAGATAGATTTTGCGTAGTTACACCGAATCAGATTGAAGACCTCCTAAAGACAACTGAGGTTACTTCAGGCGATTTTAACACAGTAAGAGCATTGGTAAATGGCGAGATTGACACTTGGATAGGCTTTAAGTTCATATCTATCTCAACATCAAGATTACCAGTTCTTTCAGGAACCAGCAACAGAGGTATTTACTGTTACCACAGAAATGCTATGCAGTTGGCAATCCAAAAAGAACCTTCGGTAAGGATAGATGAAAGACCTGACAAGAATTATTTATGGCAGGTGTTTATGAGCATGACGATTGGGTCGGTAAGACTTGAAGAGGCTCGGATAATTCAAGTTGCCTGTTCAGAAAGCTAAGGATAATTAACAATTAAAAGGAGGAAAAAATCATGAGCGAAGTTAAAGGAGTAAATAAGACGTTAATAGACGCAGGGACTACTCTTGCTCCCGGTCTATTCGATGGTCGAATAAAATGTATGGTAGACAGCTATGAGGCATCTACATTGGTATTAGGTTCTACTATCACAGTAGGCGGAAGACTAACTAAGGGTTGTGTAATCCTTATGGTTTGGTTAACAACTGACGCATTGGGTGGTTCAACAACTATGAGCGTAGGAGACGCAGAGTCAGCAGCAAGGTATATGTCAGCAGAAGATACATCTTCAGCAGCATCACATTTTGCTGATTTAGCTGATGGAGTTGGTTATACAACTGACGAGACTGACCCTGATGCTTTAGACACACAGATAGTATTGACAACTGCTGGAGCATCAATGACAGGAACAATTAAGATCGTTGTAGCATACACAAACGACTAAAAGGAGCGTAAAAAAGGAGAGCTTATGAAAAGGATATTTTTAGCACTAATGCTCCTATCGTTCTTTGCCTATCCTGCTTTTGCCGAATTAGAGGTTCAAGTAGATGGCGTAGTCGTGGGGGGCAGTTTTGCGACACAGGTAAATTTCACAGGTGATGTGAGTGGCAGCGGTTCAGGGTCTATTAAGACCATTGGAATAGCCGACGCTGAAAAAACCATTCAGTTTACACCAGCAGATTTTCTTATCAACACACCATTAGATATAACAGCTAGTTCAGGACCGGGATTAGAAGTAGACAACAAACTGGTAGCGATAGTTTGGGCAGATGGTGAAACTACACCTATCCAGGTAACTTTTAAGGTTCCAGCAGATTATGAGTCAGGCGGAGCTTTTAAAGTTTTTGTTGATGAGTCAGACTCAACTACACCTAATCAGATAGACTTCCTAGTCTATATAAATTCTGATAGTAAAGGTTGGGATACTTCAGCAACTAATCAGACACCAGTGGCTTTGACAGTAGCTGCTGCATCAGCAGAGATGGTAACTTTATCAGTGGCTACTGATTTCTCAGTATCATTGTTAGGGAAGGTAATCACACTAGAAGTATGGAGAGATGACACAGCAGATGGATCAGGGGACTTAGAACTCTACTATGCAGAATTTTTCTACAACTAGAAAGAATGGGGATGGGCGAGCAATCGCCCTTCTCTTTTCCCTTTGTCTTATAGGTATGACTTTAGGAGTCTGGGTTTTTATGGACAACTTCAGAGCAAACAAGGTCATATTCTCTATGTTTATAGCTATGTCTTTTATAAGTTTAGTCTATGTTAAGAATGTATGGCTTAAACTATTTATTTTATGGACTGTTATAAGAACAGGAATGAATTACAACGCAGTAGGTCATGCAACACTTATGTATATATTTTTATACATACTTTTATTACAAGTAGCAGTTGATAAGCTAAAGAAAGATTATCTCCCGATGATACTAAATACAATATGTATTATGGCTTTGTTACAGACTACGATGGTAATATTAAATCATTTCGGAGTTTGGTTTTTAATTCTTCCAATAGGAGCAAAAGGTAATGTATTACCTAATCTTTTAGAAATTAGGTCTAGTACAGGAAACTACATAACAACAGGGTTTTTAAGTAATCTCAATATGTCGGGAGCGTTTCTTGCTTTATGTTTACCAGCATTCTTTAGAAAGAGGTGGTTGTGGCTAGTTCCTCTGATTTTTGTAGGAGTATATATCTCAAAAAGTCTAGGAGGAATAGTCCCGGCTTGGTTCGCTGTAGGTGCTATTATCCTATGGAAAGTATATGGAAGTAACAAAACTGCTTTCTTTGCTTTGATAGGTATGATAATAGCGTATATATTCTATTTAATTTTTAAAGAAAACTCCCCACTATATCAAGAGGACAGATTTAAAGTCTGGGGTGAGATATGGAAATACATAGTTCCTAAGAAACTTGTAGTCGGTTGGGGTGTAGGTAGCTTTAAACAGTTCTTTCCTGTAATACATAGAGTGCTAATAAAAAGTCCTTATTCTTACGAGAGATGGCTGACTGCCCATAATGAACCTTTACAACTATTAGTAGAACAAGGGTTGATTGGACTTACTCTTATGGCTGGATATATAGGGGGTTTATTTAGAAGAATACCTACAAGTAAAATAGCAGCATTAGCAATAATAGCTATAATGGTAGGTTTATTAAATAGCGGAGTTAATTTCTTATTTCACACAACAGGAGGAATTATATTCCTAACTTGGGTGATTATATTAGAAAAGGAGAAAAATGGCAACGAAATCAAAAGTCATAATATGTAACAAGGCATTTAATCTAATCAGAGCTAAGAGAATATCTGCATTAACAGACGATACAGTCGAGGCACGATTATGCAATGATATTTACCCATTAACCCTCGAGACTATTCTGATGGAACACCCTTGGTCTTTCGCTCAAAAAAGAGCTGACTTAGCCGTAGTAGATGAGACTCCTGCCTTTACAGATGACTTTATGACTATCGTTTATCAGAAACCTTCTGATATGCTGAAGGTTAATTTCGTAAACAACAGAGCAGCTATTTTCAAAGTTGAAGGAAATAAAATACTATCCGACACCTCGGACTTGGCTATAAAGTATACATATATAAATGATATTCCACAAGAATACAACTCTGATTTCATAACAGCCTTTGCTTATCTATTAGCCTCAGAGATGGCTTTTACATTAACTAACTCTCGTTCACTAGCAGAGGATATGGTTAAAATGTACGAAGGAATTAAATTACCTAAAGCTATGTCGGCTGACAGTCAGCAAGGTACGCCGCAAGAGCCGATGCAATCGGAATGGCTTACTTCAAGGGTAAGCGGTGTCTCATCGGGGATTTCTGGAGCTACATCTTGGGATACATGGTATCCTTGCTATTAAACTTTATGAAGATGATGAAATTTAAGATGAGCAACACTATTAAGAAACAACATAAGATTACTTATATGGTTATTAGAAACATTTTTATCAATATGGTGGACAACCTCTTTAGGCAAAAGGTATCTTCCGATGTGTCTTTCCATTACCAACCTGTGTTCTCTAACATATCCCATACTATTGCAAAACGGATGTTCAGGTTTAAGAACAAAAATATAACCAGCCCAATTTGTGTATTTTCCACCTTTCCACTTATGGTTTTTAGAACCAGATGTTTGTCCTTTCTTGAAAGAACCAGAATTAGGTATTTGCTTATGCCCTTTTTGAAATCCGCATTTTGGGTTAAAAGGTCGTTCTCTGTTAGCTTTACCTATTCTATCTTTAATTTCTTGAGAATGTTTATATCCACCCATAAAAGAAGGATGACCTTTGAGAGCTTTACTAATTTTTTCTTTTTGTGCCATAGACATCTTTTGACCTTTTTTCATAAATACCTCCTGTTTAAAAAGTTAATAGTACCTAATTATAGTATACCAAGTATCATAACATTGTCAAGGAGATTTAATTATGTGCGCTAAAGTTTCCACAGCAAAAACAAATCTAACCGCAGGCGAAATATCACCTAAAGTAAGGGGTCGTTTTGACATTGTACGCTATCCTAATGGGGCGGCAATAATTGAGAATGTCCTCATCGCCAACGCAGGTGGAGGACAGGGAAGACCGGGAACTAAATTTGTAGGTCATACTAAATTCTCTGATAAGTCTACTCGTTTAATAGAGTTTATATTTAATACCGAACAGACCTATATAATTGAAATGGGTGATCTCTACATGAGGTTCTACTCTAATAACGGAAGAGTGGTTGAGACTGGTAGACCAATAACGGGAGCAACTAAAGCGAACCCTGCCGTAGTAACTTCTGTAGATCACGGATACTCTACTGATGATTGGGTAATAATATCTGAAGTCGTAGGAATGACAGAGTTAAACAATAAGACTTATAGGATAATTGTATTAACTGATGATACCTTTAGTTTATTAGACGTAGACGGAAATATTATAAATAGTTCAGACTTTACTACATACGACTCGGTTGGAATATCTGAGAGAATATTAGAGATAGCAACACCTTATACCGAGGAACAGGTATTTGATGTTCAGTTTGCACAGACAGCAGACTTAATGTATCTAGCACACGGGAGTCATAAACCTAGAACTCTATCAAGGACTTCAACTACTTCTTTTACTCTTGCAGAGGTAACATTCGTTGGTGGGCCATTTAGAGACGATAACTCTACCTCAACTACAATAACTCCTTCCGCTGATACAGGAACAGGAATTACACTAACAGCTTCATCAGGAATATTCAATGCCAATCATGTAGATTCTTTTTGGAAAGTAACAGATGGATACGTTAAGATAACAGCAGTTACCAATGACACAGTTGTAATTGGTGATGTTCAGTTAGCCCAAGACCAACTAACACCAGGAGATTTAAATACTGGCCCTGCAGCAGCTACCGACTGGGCTGAAGGTGCTTGGTCAGACGATGAGGGTTATCCCGCAGTAGTATCATTT
>SDBT01014141.1_pt1 | contig 12740 bp, 13 predicted proteins | sample 2277101 | NCBI WGS metagenome assembly SDBT01 (sample SAMN10404973, study PRJNA504765) | marine sediment metagenome | isolation source: marine sediment core GS10_PC15, 103 cmbsf | place: Arctic Ocean: Southern Knipovich Ridge | collected 2010 | reverse complement strand
ACTCTCGACTGTCCATTTTTTTGAAGTCATATATAGGGTCAAATTGGGTTTTTAATAGGTTCGAAACCTTATCTGTAAAAGAATGTATTCCGATATCGATGGAATAAAATTTGGTCAAATTAAGTGTAGACATCCACAGAATTGCACTATAACCATTATTAAGACCAATTTCCATCATTAATTTGGGATCTATCACGGCCTTAATATCTTTAATAATAGGTAGACTTTTAGTATTCCAATGGCCTTCAGGGGTTCTGGGCAATATTTTGAGTAAATCCATTGTTTGAGTTATATTATAATTTATTATATTAAAAATTAAAATGATAAATTGATGACTATATATGTATAAAATGTTCAATATCATACCTTCTAATTGATCAGGTATGTCAATACTGATAATCTTACAGTGTCCCGGGGGCCGTGACAGGTAAATGACCATCGTTATTCTTGGTCTCTTGTATTATTTCATTACTTCTTATGACGGCATCTAAAATCAGTGCATTTGGATCAATTGTTTTCATTTGATTTCTTAATGACATTGTGTCTTTAGGAAAACATTTACCTCCAAATCCGAATAATCCTCTATGTCCCGGAACTTCAGTATGTGATTCTTCAATTCTATGATCCAAAATAAATAAGTCTCGAATATTATTGTAATCAATGTCAGTAGCGTGACAATAATTATATATTTCATTACAAAAACCTACTTTCATAGCTAAAAAACTATTGCGCATATATTTAATTAATTCGGCTTCTTTGTTAGAGCAAAAGATGATGTTATTGTATTTAATTTTTCCGCATTTGTAAGCATTATCTATTAGTTTCATGATTAAGATTTTAATCCTAACATCATCCTTATCTTTTAGACCACATATCCAGTAGTTGTTGTTTCTAAAATCTTTGGACCAATTACGCTCGGTCAAAAATTCAGGCATAAAATTGACATTTAATTGGTCACAGGTTCCGATAGCTACTGTAGATCGAACAATGATATTTTTATTAGAATCTATTGTTTTATTCAATTCGTCGACGACTGTTTCTATAATGCTTGTATCACAGTTACCGTCTTTATTAGATGGTGTAGGGACGGCTATAAAAATTAAATCTGCATTACATAAATGGTCTAAAGTTGTCCCAGGTGGATCACATTTAGTAGAATCTGTATCGTAAACGACAACATTTACTAATTGACATCGAAACAGCTTAGTTGCACTACCTACTATCCCCCCTCCAATAATGCCAATTTTTAACATATTATTATCATTATTAATTATAATAATAATAATAATATTTATCGCAATTATCTTATTTGATTCTAGAACCGTTTAAAATGGTCATGTTGGAAAGTTTTTGAATATAACATATATCAATATTATAGTTAATATCACTCCGATAATACCTCTGCGCGTGCATTCTCGGCCACTGTAAGGTCCAGTGCAACATATACAGTCAATAGTACACCCCCGGTACCCCTCTGGGGTGTCTGATAATAAGTTATCATCATAATAATCGGTGCTTAATAAAACAGCTATTTCCACATCATTGTTAATTTGTTCGGTTAAATCAGATTCGGAATCTGAACTATTGTTGTTAGAAGAAATATTCAAACCTAATATTATACTTTCATCTACTAATTGTCTACACATAGGACATACTTCACTCTTTTTCAACCATCTGGATATGCATTTTTTATGAAATAAATGTTTACATGTCAAAACTACTATGCGTACATCATCTTCATCATGTTCTAAATCTAATTCGAGTGTATTTAGACATATAATACAACCCTTTACTTCTGTATCATCGCTTGAATTGTCTGATATTTCAGATTCAGACATATTCAAATTCTATCTATTATTATAAAATTACGTTTAAGTATTACTATAACAGGGTTACGGTATGATATTTCTAATTCATCCATTTTATATGTTAAAATACCCAAGGCATTCAATTTTTTTAAATTATATTAAAATATCAATTATGGGTTAATTTAGTTGAATATATGTCGGAGTTTGTTAATTTCTACATCTATATCGTAAGTGCCATGATTAGGTATAACACGACCAAAATCAGTTAAATAATATCTTTTTTTACCATCTATGGTTTTATACAGAATATTTTTAAGTGAAACATCATTATGAAATATTCTTTGTGATTTTAGATGGCTTAATGCAATTTTAATGTCATCTAGTATTTGTTTACAGTTATGATTATTTTTAGCATTTTGTAGCGTACCTAAATCACCATTCATAAGAGGAAATATGATTATATATGCTACCATAGAATTTCTAATAAAGTGTTTACCTACAGTTGATTTGAATTCTATTTTGGGACCATCTTTAAAACGATTCAATCTGGTTATAATATGATGAACTTTTTGTTCTCCAATAATATCCTGAAGTGCATATCTACCATATTGCGTGTGAATAGGATATATTATATGATCATCTTTATTACTCGATTTATTACGAATTAATATACAGAGCATATCGGTTTCTCTTTTTCCTTGATTAAACTCAACCCACTTTAATGCAGCTGGTTTACCATTCCATTTACCAGCAAAGACATATGATGTGGCCCCACTATCAATAATTTTATCATATTTCCATTCTTTTTTTGGAAACGAATGATTATTGCGGTCCATAATATTCTTTATTATCTATAAATAACATAATAATTTACAATAAATTATATCATGGGTAACGTTGTTTGTACTATAGAATGGGATCCTAGTGTATATGACAACACATACACTAGAAATTTAAAGGAAATAGCTAATAATCATCAACTCCCTGAAGCTGGTTCGAATATGATGCATTATACCCGCGGTAAATCACTATATGCCGTTGAAATCTCTGGATTTAGTATACCATGGAATGGCGGTACCGAAAAAGTTAAAAAATTAATGAAAGCGTACGCTTATGATGCAGAACTTGTCTTGCGTCATATGGATGCTACAGGGGTTGAGTCTACAATAGAGTATTTACCAATGTAATATCAGTTTCTACTGGGTCCCGGGGACAGAGTTCTGGATTACCCATTTTTATATGGGATAAATTTTGCAGATATCTCCAATTCTATCTTTCAAAATATTATCAAATTCTGTGGTATTTACATCTATCCAACTTTTACCTACATAATTAAATATGTCCTGATAATCTTGTGTAATTGTAAATCCATAATATTTTTTTAGCAATCCGGCAGATTTAACATTAGTATCAGCTACCACAAATTGTATCCTATTATCTCGTGCAAACATCATAGGGACCAATATCAGCATAATAGATAATCCTTTTCTGCGATTGTCTATATTTGTACATGCAAAATTAATTAATACGAATTGAAATCCATGTGTTGTTGATAGTTCTAAACTAAATGTTATATAAGAAACCATATTACCTGTTTTTGAATCATGTGCTGCAATTAAATAATATTTCACTGTTTGGTTGTCTGTTTCAACATAACCTAACATTCGTTGAATATCATGACAATCATCTGTATCTTTTGCTAATGCATACATTTCATTTAGTAATTCTGTCTGATCCATTGTAAAACAAGATAGACTGTATGTTGAACAATCAGACAAATGTGTATTTAATTTGGTTAAAATATTTTCAGTTCCATCACAAATTATTTTAGAATCTGACATTATTGATATAATGTAATAGTTTCCAAAGCTATCTATAAATATATATTATTTTTATTTATTTTTTAAAATATTTTAACTAGAACAATTTCATAATAGTAGTAAACATCGTTGTGTATAAGCGTCTTTTAGACTTAATGCTAGTAATATATTTCGTTATTGCCTTCCTGAATAAATTGGGTGTTACAATATCTCGGGTAATATTTTATACAATTCTTTTGCCTAATCTACCTGTATCCCGAACTAATTCTGTTATTTTAAATGTCATACTATTTTGTATTTCATCCTTAAATGGCAAGTTTTGTGCGTTGTCCGCACCAAAATTAAATAATGAACCATCAAACTTTCGGAAACTTATAGTCATTTGTGCCAAACTAGCTAATAAATCTTTTTGTGGGAATTCTGAAACCAACGGTGAGCTAGTATCCTTGTCAAGACATAAAAAGTTAATAGCAGGTAAATTATCAAATATTAGTCGAGTAAACGCTTTATCAACGTTTGTGTTTGCCGAACGTCTCTTTTGATTTTGTACTTCATCTATTTGTAATAGTAAATACTGTTCATTTAATACATTATTGGTATTTGGTATACACAAAGAAATTAATTCAACACTTTTGATATTTCTGTATACTTTACCCGATGTGTCAGGATCGTCACTTGTTCCTTGAAATTTTACTCTATATTGGTGGGGTGTAGGCCATTTTACCCTATCGCGATCTCTACTATCTATATCAAGATAATATACTTCTTCGATAAGATCGGTCAATCCTGATTGATTTATACCAGGATCTTTAAATACATGCGGAAATACAGATGCAGGTTGCCTGGGCTCTCCTAAAATATTTTTCCGTGTGGAATACTGCAAATGTAACGAAGCTGGATTGCTCGATAGATTATCATGATTTTCTAAATTGTGTGGTTGTTCGTGGAATTGTACGGGATGAGAGCCGAGAGTATATTCATTAACGACCGCATTATTAAAATGAGTTGTGGGTATTTGTCCCCGCTCGGCGGTTGATTGCATGTATGGTTCAAACGGTCCTAATGTTGGGTGCTCTTGAAATCTATGTGAGTAGTATTGGTTTTCCATTAATTGTTTGTATTTAGTTTATTAATATATAATAATATGAAATATTTAAATCGTGTATTTTCTTACGCTACATAATATACATAATTGTTATGGTGAATTATGTGAAATACGTTTTAAATAAGATTAAAATAATATATCTACTTTAATAATAAAGTACACTATTAAGTGGATAAAATATGGCATCATTATTCTTAAGTGACAATAATATTACACTTATTTATAGTATAATAAAAGATCATCTCAAAGACAAACATAGTTATATTGTGGGAAATGAATACATTTCTGAATTGATAAAAATCATGAAATATGTTCAACAAAATGCAGTTGGAAAAAAAAATAATGTGAGTGATCGCAATTACATTAAATTTCTAAATAAGAACGTTCTAAATGAAGCCGTACCTTTGTTTAGTAACATAGTTCAACAAAGCATAAACACAACTGAAATAAATCCACATGGACCCGAGCAAATGCTTCCTGGACCTGAGCGAATGCTTCAGGGGCCCGATCGAATGCTTCAGGGTCCAAATCAAAGCGGTCCTGCCCCAAATACATATGATCATATCGCGCAAAATAATCAGTTTATATCGGGAGCCAATAATCCTAATATGGGTAACCCCGGAACGATGAACAGGTCCGATGGGCTCTCCCGAGGACCAGAGTCTACATATCAAGGACCCGGACCTATGGAACAATTGGGGCCCGAGCAGGCTCTGCGAGGACAAATGGCTGGAATGTTTACACAGCCTGGTCAACAAGTTTATAATCAACAACCGATGAATAATTATGGACAACAGTACCCAGGACCTGGACAACAGTACCCAGGACCTGGACAACAGTACCCAGGACCTGGACAACAGTACCCAGGACCTGGACAACAGTACCCAGGACCTGGACAACAGGAACCAAATAACGAGGTTACAATGTTGTATGATAGATTGGTTAACCAGCGTAGTAATGGACATACACAACAACCTTCTGAAATAGATTTTCGAGCACAATTACCAGGATCAGTACCAAACGTTGATTCTTTATATCAAAGTGCCGAACAATCCCGGTCTGAATCAGATATAATGACTCATCCAAATGCGGTTCCGGAATTTTTAAATGGACAACAAATTGAAGTACTCGAAAGACCAACGCCGTACGTGAATCGATATGGTATGTCAACCAGTCTTGATGATATACGTAATATGCAAGGAGGTGGCTCTATTAATGTTAATGGTTACAATAATAATACGTTACCAAGGCAGATGAATGGACCTGGGCGCTTGCCGAATGGACCTGGGCGCTTGCCGCATGGACCTCGTCCTAATGCACCATCTTGGGAAGCCGAATCTACAGGTAAATCTATATCTGATAAAAGGAATACAAATGATACAATAATACAACGAGATTTTGACAATCATCCTAAAGTTATGTTTAATGAGGCTCCACGGGTTGTAACTACTCAGACTGATATATCACATATTGAAAATTATCCACCACAACCATCAAGTTTAAATCTAGTAATACCAAAAACTTCAAGAAATTTGGTACCTGATAGCGAAAGAATACCTCATATATTGCCTATTGATAGTAGAGATAGAAATCACGACACTTACGAAAATGAGAATGATTATCGTGTTGATATACCAGATCTTAAGGAAGTTGTGTCAATTGAATTAATTTCAGCTGAAATACCCAATACATCTTACATAATTAATGAAAATAATAACGAATTGCATTTTGATGAAGGTGGTGGAGAATTAGTTGCAATTATACCTGTTGGTAATTACACACCCAATGATTTGGCTGCAGAAATTAAAACTCAAATGGATGCCGCGGGGACTAAAATATATACTGTTATTGTTGATCTTGTAACTGAAAAATATACTATTTCATCTACAGATATTTTTGAATTACTTTTTAGCGGTGGTACAGAAATATTTATAAACGATACTACTAGATCAATATACAAAGCTAATAGTATAGGACCTGTAATCGGATTTAGGCGCATTGATTTAAGTGGATCCGATACTTATGAAGGTCAAAATAGGTTTAATTTGAATCTACCTAAATATATTTTAATACACATACTCGAATTGGATAATTTGGAATCACATACATCAGATGTGAATAAAGCATTTGCCAAGATAATTTTAGATGTAGAGTCTGGTGAAGTAAAATATTTCAAAGTCAATGATGATTATCCTATGATTAAATATTTTTCACCACCTCTTGGTAAATTGTCAACTTTGTCTATTCAATTCAAAACATATGATGGTAACTTTTATAACTTTAATGGTCACGAGAATTCACTAATGTTTAGAATTATTACTAAAGATGAAACAAAAAAACATTATTAATTAATATTTTTATAGTATAATACTATTTAAAGTTATTGTATTAATGGTTATTATTACGTTATGCGATGGATTCTGGAGTTTATAATGAAAGGTTAAAATTAGGGGTGAGACTTTTAGTTTTATTTTGTGCAATTTATTATTTAAAGTTTCTTACTTCTATTATTTTAATACTTGTGACTTTGGTACTACCTATATTTAATACATGGGAAATTCTCAAATCTTCAATTACCATTAATGAATACAAATTAAGAGTCAATAGTGTGATGACGTATTGGATTATTTATGCTTGTGTGCAAACATGCGAATCGTTCATAAGTATTGTAACATCACCTGTTAATGTGGTTCCATTTTACATTGAAATTAAACTATTTATATTTATTTGCCTAAATTATCAGATTTTAGATACTGAAACTGGTGGAAATATTCCTGGGTACCAATATGTGTATTTCACTTGGATAGATCCTATTCTTATTAAGTATGCAAATGAAGCAACATATTATAGCAGAGTAACAGGAACGGTAATTAACACATTAAAATCAGGAAGTGACATGTTAAAAGACGGTTTAAATTCTATACTAACGTCTGGTCGAAACCTAGTTTATAATAAAAAAGTACAATAAATTGGTCATTATTTAATGCATTTTATCAGTGCGCATAAACTATAAAAATTGAAATCTCTACATAAGAAAAAATTGTATATTCTTGAAATAATGGAAACCATGATTACATCAAAACTATTGAAATTGCAAAGACTTAAAGTAATTCCTAATAGTCCCTGGGTTGATGTTTCATATTGCGGATTAACCAAATTACCAGATTTTGCTAATTGGGAAAATGTAACACATCTAGATTGCTCTCATAATCAATTATCACAATTACCGAATCTACCAAAATGTACGAGGTTAGATTGCTCTGATAATCAATTATCACGATTACCACATCTACCAAAATGTACGAGGTTAGATTGCTCTGATAATCAATTATCACGATTACCACATCTACCAAAATGTACTTATTTACATTGCTATCTTAATCGATTATCACAATTACCCAATTTACCAAAATGTAATCATTTATCTTGCTCTAGTAATCGATTATCACAATTACCCAATCTACCAATATGTACTTGGTTAAATTGCTTTTTTAATCAATTATCACAATTACCAAATCTACCAAAATGTACTTATTTATCTTGCCATACTAATCTATTATTACAATTACCAAATCTACCAAAGTGTATTGAGTTATATTGCTATGGTAATCAATTATCAGAATTACCCAATTTACCAAAGTGTACTGGATTAAATTGCTCTAGTAATCGATTATCACAATTACCAAATTTACCAAAGTGTACTAGTTTATTTTGCTCTAATAATCAATTATCACAATTGCCAAATCTACCAAATTGTAATTGGTTAGATTGCCATGATAATCAATTATCACAATTACCAAATTTTCCGAAAGGTGTGTACGCAGTAGTTCATAATAATCCACTAAAATATGATTTCACTATAAATCAATGGTATATTTTTAATAAACTCACATCACTAATGCGAGCGAAAATAGTACTTAATAAATGGCTCAAATATCAAAGGATAGTTATGTCAAAAAAATATAGACAACTAAACATGGAGATATTGTATTCACCAGGTAATTTTACTAGACCCTATTACACTCAAATAACATCTCCTGAATGGTCCTAAGCCGATTCATTTTTTTATAAAAATTGGAAAAGGATTAGTTTTCAACCAAGTCCATGAAAAAGTACAATAATTGCTCATTATTTAATAAGTTATTAAATGATGAACAATAATATTATCTAGTATTATTATTGAATATTATAACATTTTGGACACCAATTAGATCTATTAATTCTTCTGGGGATATACCCTCGTAATGTCTCTTTATTTCATCCCAACCATAATATTGCCCAACAACTTCCATACCAAGTTCTTTGATTAAATTAGTGGTATCGTTCTCAGAACAATCCCAAAACCCACATTCACTATAACCGATGCATCGATTAACATGTCGGGCGTTTTCTTTAGTTATTTCACCAACCTGCCATGCAACACATATTTTGTTTAGATCCAATTGTCCACTTTTATGTAAGTAATCGATCAAAGTGTCCTTTTTAAATCTTTTTATGCCATAAGAGTCAGTTACAAATGGGTGATCGTTATACACAGCTTTAGTTACTATTTTTGTTGCTTCCTCTGGGCTGATCATTATGTTTAGTTTACGAACATTTACTCATGATTTACATACCATATTCACATTTCAATTTTTCATAAGAAGAAATGATCGCGGTAAGTATGCATGATTTCATCTGTAATAATATTAGCTATAAGAGTTTTAAACGGTACACCTTGAGCTCTTTTAACAATAAAATAGGTAACATACATCCCGCATTCAGTGTCTTTTAATTGATGTCTGACATAATTTATATTAGTATACGTTTTTTTATTTAATGATCTCGCTTGTCGTATTATTTTATTCATAAATCTCTTAATTTCTTTTGGGGGTGGATCTCCATATGAATCAAAATAGTCCAATTGAATTTTGTCATTGCCTGTAGATACAAACAATGCTACCCAATGACCTACTTTAATTTTAATAGGTTTAAGATTAAATATAAAAGCAAATTTAGTGATATTGTTTTTGACAATATCATTTAAATTAAAGTTGCGTATTTTATTGTCTCCTACTCGAGCAAAGTCAAGTGAATATGTACCAACATATCTAAAATTTGGATAAAGTTTATCATATTGGCTTAATATATGTGTTAATTTATGCGTGCCTAATAAAGCGTACTTTCCTCCATCGGGTGCGTATGGTTTAAATGTGAAATTATCGATGTCTTCATCATATAATCTTTCTATAAAGTACAAATCTCTCCAGCACCATTCAGTTTTACAATTTGTCTTCTTTGTTAATTTTCTATCTATCGCATTCCATAATTTTTTGTGTGGTAAATTTGTATTAATATAGTCTTTGGCTATATAAATATTGTATGCCTCAGCTATTTTTGTAAGTGATTCCAATGAATAACATGTTTGGTAAGTTTCATATGTCTGCTTGCTATTTGGGGCGCACGAATTTATATTCGTTTTTCTGTATTTGTTCATGAGAGACAGATAACTAGTATAATAGTGCTACTATTTATTATATTAGTTTTCGAATTTTCTAAATATAAATTTTAATTATTATATTGCATTATAATAATAAATTATATTTCGAAATTTCGAAAACTAGTAGTATAACAAAGATGTATTCGGCTAAATGTAATATAAGTTGTCAACAATGCATGGCATGTGATAATAACGACGATTTCCCACAATGCAAAACAGCATGTGAAGAATGTAATATCTGCCAATTTTCTAAAAATTATCCTCACAATAAAGCAGTTTTACCATTAATCCAAAAACCTCATCATTATTATAATAGACAATCCGGTTTAATTCACAAGGTAGAACCATATCCCCCAAATATTTATTGGTACCATAATCCATTAGGTTGTGAAGATGTATGTGATCCGCGGGTTTGTCGAGCATATAAACGACAATTATTTGATTATCGTATGTGTCGGGAGTGTAAGAAATACGATCCTTCTAAATGTTGGTCTAGATCACAATTTAAATGTGTTCCATGCCCAGTTGGCGAAGCTTATCAAGACTGTAAAGTGACTCATGGATGTATGAATCCTCACGGCCCATTACATTGGAATTCTGATCCAATTAATCCTAAATATACAAATTGTCTATTATGTAGGCGTGATCGCACCTATTAATTTACTTGAGATATGTTGGACGTGTGATTTTATTAAATTTAGAATTGCGGATGTGCTTGAAAATGACATGTAGACGCAAGTGTATTAGGTGGTTTATAAGGTTTAAATGATATATAAAAACATTGGTCATTTACTGTAATTACTAGCGGATGGTATGTAAGTTCCGTTGGATCATGGGATCTTAATTCCATCACTTTTTTATTTTTCTGATTTCTTGGAAATCTGATAAATATTAAATCGAAACCAATACTTTGCATATACTTTCTCACTAAAGAAATGTTGCGATCTGTCAATGATTCTATGTTAACTCTCTCATATTCAGCGTTTTCATCGTAATAACCAAATAGTTCTTTCATTCCTTCAACAGTGAAATCTATTAAAAATTTAGCTATAATTTCGGTCTGTACAATTTTGTCATTACTGTCGATGCCATCTTCCAGATGTAAATTTATTGCGTATGGATCTTTTGGAAAAGTATGGAATATTCTTCGAGCTATTTCTTTGTAGTTTTCCATTATGAATATTAATAATAGTAATGCTTTAAATTATTAATAATAGCGAATACTATTAATGATTTAATGTTTATTAAGATTGCAATTCTCGAAATTTAGTGTCTACCAATTTCGCCACATCTTTGGATATTTTATTACCTGAATAAGGATTTATTCCTGTTGTATCTATGATTTTTTTAAGATCTCGCACATCAAAGCAATATACACGATCATCTTCCTCAAAATATATTAAATATTCGACTGGTATATCACGCATTTTTCCGTGCATTATAGATTGCCTAGCATAACAATCTATATTTTCTCCAACAGCACTTGGTATATCTAATTCACGTGGTGTTATTATTTTTGTTATACGTTTTCTTTGTCTCTCTTCTTCGATCAACTCTTGTTGAATTTTTTCCTTTTCATGTTCTGCAATACGTCGTTTTTTAACAGCTTCTTCAAATTCTAATTTAATTTTCTCTTCTTCACGTTTCTTTTCTTTTTCAATACGCTCAAGGCTAATTCTAGTTTCTATAATAGCAGTACAATTATTCAAATTAGGTTCTATAATGTTCTCATAATCCCTTTCAGTAAATGCGGTTTGTGGTATATCTTGATCTGGTCTGATATAACCGACTAATTGGTAATGAATTTCATCATAATAATATAAAATTATATACATAGTATATTCAGAAGTGATCAATGGTGTAATTGTCAAAGTGTTACTATTAAATCTAATAAAGTTAATATTTAGCATGTTATGCATTATAGACATAGTTGTATCATCTCCCCAAAACTTCTTACATGGTATAATTTTATTACCTAATTTTTCCCTAGCCAATAAATGGTTACCCTCAAATATGTCAGTTTGAATACGTTGTGCCCACTTGTGATCAATAGCATAAACATCAATAACAGCTTCAAATTGTTGTTGTGGGAAATTCCATGCACCATCTGTTTCATTTTTCATATAATTTGCAATATCAGATCGTAATTTACCAGGATTCCATGAGTCATTCCCCATAAATTTAATTTCATTTAGTGCTGCCGCAATTGCATGAAATTGACAATCTCCTCCACCACCACATTCACTTATTCTAAAATTCTGGTCTGAATCATCTAAACAGTTATACCAATATTCTTCATCTGGTAAATCAACCCATTTACCAGAAGCTGATGGTAATAGCGTACAAATTTGAGAAGGTTTAACAACGGGCACTCTTCTGGGCGCAAATCTTCTTGTGATCAGTCGTCGTCTCTGTTTAACGGGTGTTTTAGGGCGTTCGGGAATACGTATTGTAACCGGTTTTCGCTTACGTCTTCTGACAACAGGTTTTTCAATAATTTGGGGTTGTCTAAGTATATTTTTAAGAAT
>SDBT01014140.1_pt1 | contig 12740 bp, 12 predicted proteins | sample 2277101 | NCBI WGS metagenome assembly SDBT01 (sample SAMN10404973, study PRJNA504765) | marine sediment metagenome | isolation source: marine sediment core GS10_PC15, 103 cmbsf | place: Arctic Ocean: Southern Knipovich Ridge | collected 2010 | reverse complement strand
ATCGTCACCAAATCGGCGCTGGTGCTGCGCGATCTCGATCTGCTCACATCCATGGCCGAGCGGGGATTGGTGAAGGTCGCGCTTTCGGTCACCACGCTCGACCCTAAGCTCGCCCGCGCCATGGAGCCCAGAGCGAGCACACCCGACAAGCGCATCGAGACCTTGGCGCGGCTGACCGAAGCCGGCGTGCCAGCCTCGGTGATGGTGGCGCCGGTGATCCCCGGCCTTAATGACATGGAGATGGAAAAAATCCTCAAGCGCGTTTACGCCGCTGGCGTGCGCGAGGCAGGCTATGTCCTGCTCAGGCTTCCGCTGGAGATCGGCGATCTCTTTACCGAGTGGCTGATCGCCAATTGCCCGGACCGGGCCAAGCGCGTGTTGTCGCTGATGCGCTCGACCCGCGGGGGCAAGCTTTACGACGCCAAGTGGAGCGAGCGCATGGCCGGTAACGGTCCCTACGCCTGGATGATCGGCCGCAGATTCGAGATCGCCGCCAAGCGCCTTGGACTAAACAAGAAACCGGCGGAGCTGCGCACCGACCTATTCACGCCGCCAAAGCTGCCGGGTCAGCAGCTCCCATTGTTCTAGCGTACGATCGCATTGCCTCACCTTTCCCCAGAGGGGAGAGGGGTCTAGGGGCCACTCGCTTCGGGCTTTTCCACAATCTTGCTATCTGCAACGGCGCCGGGCTTGCCAAGCCGCCAGTCTTTGCGAAAATTGTCCGCCATGGGCCTGCCCGCCGAATCCCTAGCCATCCGGCTGCTGCCAAACTTCGATCTCGAGGCGGAGATGATGGACCGCTATTCCGGCCCGGTCGTCGGCATCGACGAGGCGGGCCGCGGTCCGTGGGCCGGGCCCGTGGTTGCCGCCGCGGTGATCCTCAATCCTGACCGCATCCCCGAGGGCCTCAATGACTCCAAACAATTGACGCCTGAGGCACGCGAGGACCGCTTCGCCGAGATCGTGGCCACGGCCATCGTTGGAGTCGCCCTCGGCACCGTCAGCCGCATCGACCGCATGAATATTCTCCAGGCCAATCTCTGGACCATGCGGGCCGCCTATCGGGCCATGCAGGTCCCGGCCGCCGCCGCGCTGATCGACGGCAATATCTGCCCCAAGCGTTTCCCCTGTACCGCCCGCGCCGTGGTCGGCGGCGACTGCCTCTCGCTCTCGGTGGCGGCGGCGTCCATCGTCGCCAAGGTCACGCGCGACCGCCTCATGGTGAGGCTGTCGCGCCGCTACCGGCGCTATGGCTGGGAGCGCAACAAAGGCTACGGCACGCCCGAACATGCGCTTGCGATCAGGACGCACGGGGTTTGCCCGCACCACCGCCGCTCCTTCAGCCCGATCGAGCGGGCCTTGATGATTGTGGAGCGGAGAGGCGGCATCGTTGAAGAGGACTGAGCACAACACTCGGGCTCAGTCCGGAATCCGTACGACCGGCCCAAATCCTCAAAAACGCCGCGAAACCGCTCGAAACACCAGCCGCCTTCATTGGCGCCGTGCAGCATCACGATGTCTTTGACCATCCCCCCTCCGCCAGAAGCGGGCGAGCCTAACACCGGCCCCGGTTAAGGCCGCCTTTACCCTGAGGGGCGAGCATGCCGGCCATCGGTGTTCGCGTGACCTGGGTGGTGGCATGGGTGTGAGTCAAAAGGGGGAGCCGGGGCTCCTTGAGGGGCAACTTCCGCTCAACGAGATCATGGTCGGCGATTGCGTCGCCGAGCTTGGGCGGTTGCCTGAGGCAAGTATCGATCTCGTCTTTGCCGATCCGCCTTACAATCTCCAGCTCGCCAGCGAGCTCTTACGCCCCAACAATAGTCGTGTCGACGGCGTCGACGATGCGTGGGACAAGTTTTCCAGCTTCGCCGCTTACGACGAATTTTCCCGCGCTTGGCTCCAAGCCTGCCGGCGCGTGCTCAAGCCCGACGGCACGCTGTGGGTGATCGGCAGCTATCACAACATCTTCCGCGTCGGCGCGACCTTGCAGGACCTCGGCTTCTGGATCCTCAACGACGTCATCTGGCGCAAGACCAATCCGATGCCGAACTTCCGCGGCCGGCGCTTCACCAACGCCCATGAGACGCTTATTTGGGCGGCGATGGGGCCGAAGGCGCGCTACACCTTCAATTACGAGGCCATGAAGGCGCTGAACGAGGATTTGCAGATGCGCTCGGACTGGCTGTTTCCCATCTGCTCGGGGCCGGAGCGCCTCAAGACAGATGACGGCCGGAAGACCCACCCGACGCAGAAGCCCGAGGCCCTGCTCCGCCGCATCATTCTCGCTTCAAGCGAGCCCGGCGACGTGGTGCTCGACCCCTTCCTCGGCTCCGGCACCACGGCGGCGGCGGCCAAGCGGCTGGGCCGGAACTTCGTGGGCATCGAGCGTGACCCCGGTTACGCTAAGGTGGCGGCGGCCCGCCTGGCGGCGACGCAAAGCCTCGATACAGAGTGCTTGCAAATCGCCAAGGGCAAGCGGGCGCACCCCCGCATCCCCTTCGGCGCCCTGGTCGAGCTTGGGCTGATTTCTCCCGGCACCGCGCTCTACGATCCGGCGGCGCGGCACGAGGCGAAAGTGCGGGCCGATGGCAGCATTGCTTGCGCCGGCGCCCAAGGCTCGATCCACAAGATCGGCGCCCATGTGCAAGGCGCGACCGCCTGCAACGGCTGGACCTTCTGGCACTACGAGGCGGAAGGAACGCTCAAACCCATCGACGATTTGCGCGACGTGGCGCGGGCGAGACTCAGCACCTCTGCTTAAGGGCGCTGCGCGGCTTTCGGCTTTCCATCCAGCGCATGGGCCAGCACTTTTCGCATGACGCTGGGCAGCGCGGCCCGTGGCAGATCGCGCGGGGCAAGCCAGCGGCAACGCTCTGGCTCACAAGCAAGGCTTGGCATCGCATCGGCATCGACCTCGGCGCGGAGCACGGCAAGTTTCAGATGAAAATGGGTGAAGGTGTGCTGGACGAGACCCGGCACCTTCCGCCAGCGCGCCTTCAGCGGCGCGTGCGCCCGCATCGATTTCTCGCTCTCTCCTTCCTCGCTCCAAGGTGACGACGGCGTTTCCAGCATGCCCCCGAGCAGCCCGCGTAAAGGGCGCTCGCGCAAGAGGACCGCGCCGTCCGGCCTGATGGCCACAAACGTCGTGCCGCGACGAAGAGGCCGCGCCCGCTTCTCCTCGGCATAGGGCAACACTTCGGCGAGGCCGTCCGCCTGGGCCCGGCAATAGGGTCGCAAGGGACAAAGCCCACAAGCAGGCCGGCGCGGCGTGCAGATCGTGGCGCCGAGATCCATCAGGCTTTGCGCGAAATCGCCCGCGCGATCCTCAGGCGTGAGGCTCTCGGCCAGCGCTTTGATCTCGGCCTTGGCCTTGGGCAGCTTCGTCGTCACGGCGAAGACCCGTGCGACCACACGCTCGATATTGCCGTCGACGGGCGTGGCCCGTTTGGCAAAGGCGATGGCCGCGATGGCCGCCGCGGTATAGGCGCCGATGCCGGGAAGCTTGCGCAACGCGGCTTCGGTTTCCGGAAAGCGTCCGCCATGGCGGCCGGCCACTTCTCGCGCACAAAGATGCAAGTTTCGGGCGCGGGCGTAATAGCCGAGCCCGGCCCAAGCGGCGAGCACCTCGCCAAGCTCGGCTTGCGCCAACGCCGTCACGTCGGGCCAGCTTCGCAAGAAATCGGCATAGCGGGGCAGCACGGTCTTGACCGTGGTCTGTTGCAGCATGATCTCGCTGAGCCAGACCTTGTAAGCGTCTTGCATCACGCCCGGCGGCGCGCGCCAGGGGAGACTGCGCCGCTCGCGGTCGTACCAGGCGAGAAGCGCGGCCGCCTCGGGCCGCTCGTGAAGACTTGTCCCCGCACGTTGCATCGTTTGCAAACCGGCCACGCTTTCCGCTCCCTCTTGGTGTAAGCTCCAGAAAGGCGAAGGCAAGCGGGCCCACACCGCAATCCACGGAAAGATCGAGGTCGATGAGTGAGGCCATGAGCGGCGACGGGTGGAGACCACGGCCGAGACCGCGGGGCGGCGCGCGGGCGATTGGGGCTTATGCGACGCGCCTGCTCGATCCCATCGCCCGGGCGCGGGGCTTCGCCACGATCAGCCTATTGAGCGAATGGCCGGCGATCGCCGGCAACGACCTCGCCCAGTTCACCATACCCGACAAGGTCATCTGGCCGCGGCGGCGCCAGGACGAGGGTTCCGCGGGCGCCGCGCCAACCCACCAGACCGAGGCCGCCACGCTCATTCTCAGGGTCGACGGTCCGCGCGCCATCGAGGTGCAGCATCGCGCCGATCAAATTATCGAGAGGGTGAATACCTATTTCGGCTATCGTGCCATCGGCGCCTTACGCATTCTCCAAGCGCCGGTGACGAGGGCCCGCCGGCGCAAGCCTTCCCCCTCTCCCCCGCCGCCCCTTGATCCTCAGGCGCTCCCTGCCTCTGTCGCAATCGAGGACGATAATCTGCGCGAGGCCCTGATGCGCCTCGGCACGGCAGTTCGGTCCAAGGCTTCATGCCGCTAAAATCGGGCCTTTCTTTTCTTGCCTTGGGACGGATGAGCGACGAAGTTAGGCCGCCAAACGGGCAGGCTGGACATTAGGAGTGGTTTAAGTGGCCAAAGCGAGCAAGTCCAAGAAGGAAGGAACAACGCGGCTCATCGCGCTCTTTGCGATCGGCGCCGCGGTCGCCGCGGTGGCGGTGATCGGCTGGAACTATTACCAGGCGAGCGTCGATCAGACCGAGCTTGTCGAAACCGAGAGCGGCAAGACGGACCCGAGCATGATCGAGCTCATGCGGGCGGGTCCGCTGGAAGAGATGGTCATTGGGTCGGAAGATGCGCCCAACACCATCGTCGAATATGCCTCGATGACCTGTAGCCACTGCGCCAAATTCCAGGCGGAGGTCTTCCCCGAGCTCAAGACGAAATACCTCGACACGGGCAAGGCCAAATACATATTGCGCGAGTTCCCGCTCGACACTCTCGCGACCGCGGCCTTCATGGTGGCGCGCTGCTCGGATCGCTACTATCCGATGATCGACGCCCTGTTCGAAACGCAATCGGTGTGGGCCGTGCAAGGCAGCGAGGGTAAGGACAAGCTGCTCCAGATCTCGCGCCAAGCGGGATTCTCCAAGGAGCGCTTCGACGAGTGCCTCGCCGACAAAGAGCTGTTCAAGAAGATCGTCGACGTGCGTGACCGGGGCCATGAGGCGTTCCAGATCGATTCGACGCCGACCTTCTTTGTCAACGGCAAGCGGCTCTCCGGCCACAAGATCGAGGATTTCGACGACGTGCTCGAGGGGGCCGACAAGACGGCAGGAGCGAGCCCAAGCCCATAGGCGGGCCGAGTATTCATGCCGAGAAAACTGGCCATAGCCGTCGTCTTGCTTGCGGCCGGCTTCGCGCTTCTTGGCTGCGGCGGGGCCGCGGGAACGGGCGATTCCGCGACCGACCCGAAACTTGCAGGCCCGAGCCGGGAAGAGCTGCTTGCCGAGGGCCCGCTCGGCGAGCGCGCACTCGGCAAGCCCAACGCTCCCGTCACCATCATCGAATATGTCTCGCTCACCTGCCCGCATTGCCGCAATTTCCACCGCGATGTGTTCCCGCGGCTGAAGCGCGACTATATCGACACCGGAAAAGTGCGCTTCATCATCCGCGAATTCCCCATCGGACGCACGGCCGGCACCGCCGCTATCGCCACGCGCTGCGTGCCGGAAAAGAAATATTTCACCCTCGTCAACGCGTTCCTCTCCCGTCAACCCGAGTGGGTGAGCCAGGATGTAAGGCCGGACGCCATTTACGCGGTGGCGAAATCGAGCGGTATTTCGCGCGAGGCGTTTGACAAATGCCTATCGAATCAAACCATTATCGACGGCTTGACGAAGGTGAAGGAGCGGGGGCGCAAATTCCACGTGATTGGCACGCCGACTTTGTTCGTCAATGGCCAGAAAGCGCAAGGCGCGGTCACCTTTGAGCAGGTCAAGGCCATGATTGAGCCGCATGCGTCATAAAGTTGCGGTCTTTTCCATTACACTTAGTGTCTGTCGCGCGTTTGGCTCTTTTCACATGAAGGTACTGCACCCGTGAAGATCACGCGTCTTCGCCTTTTGGGATTCAAATCGTTCGTCGAACCCACCGAGCTCCTGGTCGAGCCTGGCCTCACCGGGGTTGTCGGGCCGAATGGCTGCGGCAAGTCCAATCTGCTGGAGGCGCTGCGCTGGGCCATGGGCGAGACCTCCTATAAGAGCATGCGCGGCGCGTCGATGGAGGACGTCATTTTCTTGGGCGCGGAGGGGCGCCCGTCGCGCAACAGCGCCGAGGTGACGCTGTTTATCGACAACAGCGAACGCCGCGCGCCAGCCGAGTTCAACGACGCCGACATGCTCGAAGTCACGCGGCGTATCGAGCGCGACGTGGGGTCGGCCTATCGGGTCAACGGCAGGGAGGTGCGTGCGCGAGACGTGCGGCTTCTGTTCGAGGACGCCGCCACCGGCGCGCGCTCTCCGGCGCTGGTGCGCCAGGGCCGCATCGGCGAGATCGTCAACGCCCAGCCGCAAGAGCGCCGGCGTGTGCTCGAGGACGCCGCCGGCATCGCGGGTCTGCACAGCCGGCGCCATGAGGCCGAGCTGCGTTTGAACGCGACGGATTCCAATCTCGCCCGGCTCGGCGATCTTATCGGCCAGCTTGCCTCGCAATTGCAGGCGATGAAGCGTCAGGCGCGCCAAGCGCAGCGCTACCGGGGGATCACGGCCAAGATCCGCGAGGCCGAGGCCTTGGAGCATCATTTGCATTGGGAGGCTGCGTGCGCCTCGGTCGAGAAGGAGGAGACGGCCTTCCAGGAAGCCCTTACCGGCGTGGCACAGGAGACCAAGGCGGAAGGCGAGGCCTTGCGCGAGCAGGCACTCGCTGCGGAGAAGCTTCAGCCTTTGCGCGACGAGGAGGCCACCCGGGCGGCGGTGCTGCACCGTTTGAGCGTGGAGCGCGACGCGCTTGAGCGCGAGGAGGCGCGCGCCAAGGCCCGCCAAGCCGAGCTTGAGACGCGGCTTGCCCAAGCGTCCCGCGACCTCGCCCGCGAAGAGGAGCATATCGCCGAAGCCGACGGCATGTTGCGCGGCCTCGAAGACGAGGCGCGGCGGATTGGCGAGGCAAGCTCACGCGACCATCAACAGCCGCAATTGCGCGAAGCTGCCGCGTCGGCCGAGACCGTGCGTGCGGCCGCCGAGCAGGCGTTCAACGAAGCGGCCAGCACGCTGGCTCAGGCCCGCGCCGAGCGCCGCCAGCTTCAGGCTGAGCAATCCGACACGGCAAATCGCATCGCCAAGCTCGAAGCGCAAGAAAATGAGGCGGCGCAAGACCTGACAACACTCGAGGGAGAGGTCTCGGCGCAAGGTGGGCTCGATGCGTTGAACGAACAGGCGGCCAGGCTTGCCGGCCAGGCGGACGCATCCGAAGCGGAACTCTCCACGGCGGAGGCTGGGGAAGAAAGCGCGCGCGCTCATGCTAGCGAAAAGCGCGAGGCGGAAGCCGCCGTCAGACTGAAGGCCCAAGAGCTCGATACCGAGTTTGCCACGCTGGCCAAGCTGCTCGAGCCGTCGCAGGCCGGTGAGTGGCCGCCCATCGTCGAGCAGGTGCGCGTGACGGCCGGGTACGAGCAGGCCCTTGGCGCGGCTCTCGGCGACGATCTCGATGCCTCGGGCGAAGAGGCCGCACCCATCCATTGGCTCGCCACGGCCGATGCGGGCGATGACCCGGCCCTGCCAGACGGGGCCACGCCGCTCAGCCAATTCGTCGAGGCGCCCATGGCGCTTAGGCGGCGGCTCAACCAGATCGGCGTGGTCGATGCCAGTCAAGGCAGCGCGCTGCAAGCCAAACTCAAGCAAGGGCAGCGGCTCGTGTCGCGCGGCGGCGATCTGTGGCGCTGGGACGGTTTCAGTATCGCGGCGGGGGCGGCGACGGCGACGGCTGCGCGCCTGGTCGAGCGCGGGCGTTTGGCAGCGCTCAAACCCGAGGTCGGCGAGGCGAAAGCCAACGTTACCGCGGCGCAAAGTGGCCTTGCCGCCGCCACTGCCGAGGCGGACGCCGCGAGCGAAACCGTCAAGAGCTTGCGCCGGACGGTCAAGGAGCTTCACGCCGAGCTTGACCGGACCCGCGCCGCCATTGCGGCCGCGGAACATGAGGCCCAGATCAAGAGCAAGCGGCTTGGCGCGCTCGCCGAAGCCAAGCATCAGGCCGGGACGGCCCTGCAAGAGGCTCGCGAGCAGGCGGCGCGCGCGGTCGCTGCTGTCGCCGAGCTCGACTCTCTCGTGAGCCTTGAGAGCGCCCTTGCAGCCTTGGAAGCCGAAGCGGGCGAGGCCCGTGCCGCCCATGCCCGCGCGCATGCCGCGCTGGAAGGGTTCGAGCGGGAGCTGCGGCTCAGGGAAGAACGGTTGCAGGCGATCGGCGCCGAGCAAGAGCTCTGGCAGAAGCGCATCGCCAAGGCGCGCGAGCAGATCGAGACCTTGCGCGCGCGCGCCGCCGAGACGCGCAGCGATCTTGCCGCCCTGGCCAGTCTGCCGGCCGAGATCGACGAACGGCGGAGCAAGCTGGTGGACGCCATCGCCGCGGCTGAGCGGGAGCGCAGCAACGCCGCCGACCGTCTTGCCGAGGCCGAGACCACCCTGAAAGCGCATGAGAAGGCCTTGCGCGAAGTGCAGGAGCGGCTGTCTGGAGCACGCGAGGCGCGCGCAGGCAGCGAGGCGCGGCTTGAGTCGGCGCGCGAGCGGCGCAGCGAAACCGCGCGGACCATCCACGATCAGCTCGATTGCGAGCCCGAGGCCTGTCTCGAGATTGCCCGCGTCAAGCCGGACGCGGGGCTGCCGCCTCTCGCCGAACTCGAGGCGCGCCTGTTGAAGCTCCGGAACGACCGGGAGCGGCTCGGCGGCGTCAATCTCAGGGCCGAGGAAGAAGAGGCCGAGCTTGCCACCAAGATCGAAGAGCTTGAGAACGAGCGGGCCGATGTCGAGCAGGCCATTGCCCGGCTGCGGCAAGGCATCTCGAAGCTCAACCGCGAGGGACGCAAGCGCCTGCTAGAGGCCTTCGAGTCCGTGAACGAGCATTTCAGCCGGCTGTTCAAGACGCTGTTCGGCGGCGGCTCGGCGGAGCTCCAGCTCGTCGATTCCGACGATCCGCTGGAGTCAGGGCTCGAGATCGTCGCCTGCCCGCCGGGCAAGAAGGCGCAAGTTCTGTCGCTGCTGTCGGGCGGCGAGAAGGCGCTCACCGCACTCGCCCTGATCTTCGCCGTGTTCCTGACCAACCCCTCGCCGATCTGCGTGCTCGACGAGGTCGACGCCCCGCTCGACGACGCCAATGTCGAGCGCTTCTGCGTGTTGATGGAGGAGATGGCCAAGGGGACGGACACGCGCTTCATCATCATTACCCACCATCCCCTGACCATGGCGCGCATGAACCGCCTGTTCGGCGTCACCATGGCCGAGCGGGGCGTGAGCCAGCTCGTCTCCGTCGATCTCGAAGCCGCCGAGCGCCTGCGCGACGCAAGCTAGGCTTGCAGGCCATCGAGGCCTACGGCCGCAGCTTCAACCCCGCTGATTCCGGTGGTTTCTCGACTCGGCTGATCCTTGACGCGTGGGGGGCCAAACCCTAAGGTGCGCCCGCCTTAGCCCTGAGGACTGGCCGGTCCGAAGGCCGTTTCCCGAGATCGAGCAACGCGAATGGCCGGAGCCAAGACGCCCGGTCGCGGAGAAAGCGACCGCGACACGGATAGTATTCGGAACAGGCTGGACAACCTCGAAAGACGGTTGGGAGGCATCCGTACCGGCCGGGATGCGCCGGAAGCGGAAGTACCAGAAGGCCGGGGCAACGCGTTCGGCAAAGCGCTCAGGCTTTCGACCGAGCTCATTGCCGGCGTGGCGGTCGGGGGGTTCATCGGCTGGGCACTCGACGCCTGGCTCGGCACGAAGCCGTTCCTGCTGGTGGCGTTCCTGGTTTTGGGCGCCGCCGCCGGAATTCTCAACGTGGTCCGGGCCGCCAAGGCGATGCAGGAGCAGGCCGGCCCCTATGCGGGCCAGGATCTGCCGACGACGGGCGAGGACGACGACTAGGCCTGAGACTGGGGCGCGAAAACTGGGGCTGGTTGAATTGGCGGAAGCATCGGCGGCAGAAGGCGGGGCGCATGGGGGCGGCGGTAGTGGCCTGCCCGATCCCATGCACCAGTTCGAGATCAAGCGGCTGATCGAGCTCGATCTGTTCGGCTACGACGCATCCTTCACCAATTCGGCGATGTTCATGGTGATCGCGGCCTGCCTCATCACCCTGTTCACCCTGCTCGCCATGCGAAAAGGCTCGCTCGTGCCCTCAAGGCTGCAGTCGGTGGCCGAGATCTCCTACGAGTTCGTGTCCAATATGGTGCGTGACAATGTGGGCACCGCGGGGATGAAATATTTCCCCTTCATCTTCACCCTCTTCATGTTCGTGCTGGCGCTGAACATGCTCGGCATGGTGCCGTACTCCTTCACGGTGACGAGCCACATCATCGTCACCTTCGCGCTCGCGGCCTTCGTCTTTCTCGGCGTCACGCTGATCGGCTTCGTCAAGCATGGCGTGGGATTCCTGAAATTCTTCGTTCCCTCCGGCGTGCCCGTGATGATGCTGCCGCTGCTGGTGGTGATCGAGGTGATTTCCTATCTGACCCGCCCGCTCAGCCTATCGGTGCGGCTTTTCGCCAATATGATGGCTGGCCACACCATGCTGAAAGTGTTCGGCTCCTTCGTCGTGGCGCTTGGGCTGCTCGGAGGGTGGATGGCGCTTGCTTTCATGGTGGCCTTCACGGGCCTCGAAATTCTAATCGCGTTCTTACAAGCCTATGTGTTCGCGATCCTGACTTGCATCTATCTCAACGACGCGCTGCATATGCATCATTGAGGTAGGACGCACCGTTTCTTGTCGTTACCTATTCGCACGGGAGAAATTCGATGGAACCAGAAGCAGCAAAACTGATCGGCGCAGGTCTTGCCTCGATCGCCCTGATCGGCGCGGGCGTCGGCATCGGCACGATTTTCGGCAGTTATCTGCAAGGCGCGCTGCGCAATCCCTCGGCCGCGGCCGGACAGTTCGCCAATCTTCTGCTTGGCTTCGCTCTAGCGGAAGCGACCGGGCTGTTTGGCCTGGTGGTGGCGCTGATCATCCTGTTCGTGTTCTAGGCGTTTCGACCTAAGGGCGGACACGTCCCATGCCGCAGCTAGTACCTCTCGATTGGGCGCCCCAGCTTATCTGGCTGGTCGTTACTTTTGGCATCCTCTATGTGCTGATGCTGAAAGTGGCGCTGCCGCGCATCGGCAGCGTGCTCGATATGCGCCGGGCGCATATCGCCAGAGACATCGAGACGGCGGAGACGCTGAGGCGCGAGACGGAGGAGGCGATTGCCGCTTACGAGCAGGCGATCGCTGAAGCCAAACTCAAGGCGCAAGGGATCGCCCAAGAAGGCCGCGCCAAGCTGAACGAGGAGATCGCCGCGGAGCGCGTCAAGCTCGATCACGAGCTTGCCGCCAAGAGCAAGGAAGCCGAGGCCCGCATTGACGAGGCCAAGGCTTCGGCCCTGAAAGAGGTGAACATGGTCGCGGCCGATGTTGCCGCCGACATCGTGCACCGTCTGATCGGGGTGGCGCCGTCCGGGTCCGAGCTGGCCAAGGCGGTCGAGGCGGCGCGGAAGGAGTGACCATGGAGTTCCTTCAAGATCCCGAGTTCTGGGTTGCCGTCTCCTTCTTCCTGTTCGTCGGCCTCGTCCTTTATCTGCAAGTTCACAAGAAACTCGGCGCGGTTCTCGACGCTCGGGCCGAGCAGATCGCCAAGGAGATCGACCAGGCGCGCTCTTTGCGCGAAGAGGCGGAGGCCGTGCTGGCCGACTACCGGCGCAAGCAAGGCGATGTGGAAAAAGAGACCAAAGCCATCGTCGACCTGGCCATGAAGGAAGCTCGGTCATTGGCCGCCGAGACACAGGCCTCGATGAAGGAGAAATTCGACCGGCGCATAAAACTCGCCGAGGACAAGATCGCGCGCGCCCAGGAAGATGCCGTGCGCGATGTGCGCGCGGCGGCCGTCGAGGCGGCGGTGGGGGCGGCCGAGAGCGTGATCGCCGCCAAGCTGAGCCCTGAGAAAGCCGGCAAGCTTGTCTCCGACAGCATCGCCGCACTCAAATCAAAGCTGAATTAGCCTGGAATTGCGCCATCCTTCGAGGGTCGGCTTCGCCGGCCACCTCTGGATGAGGTGGTCCTGCTTTTCGTCATCATGAGGTCGCGAGCGCTTTGGCGCGAACCCGCGAAGGATGAGGCAGGAATTAGCCAGCGGCCTTGGCGCGCTGGAAGGCGACGAAGATCTTGTAGTCCTCGGGGCGCGTGCCGACACTCATCGGGAAGGATATCTCCTTCACCATGGAGAAATATCCGACTGGGTTCCCCTCGACGATGGTGGTCGTGATCTTGATGGTGTCCCGCGCCAGAACCTGGCGGTCGGCGCCCGAGGCGCGAATACTCACAGGCAGAGTGACGACTCCGGGCTTGCCTTTAGGGCCGAGCAGAACGCGGCCGGCGAACCCGTATTTTACCACCACGCGATCGGGATAGAGCTGGCACTCGCGCGACATTTTGGTGATCTCGCCGCGATGGACGATGAAGAGATTGTCGTTGTTATGGCCCGATTGATAGACGGTCAGAAGCCGGTCGTGGGGCCAGGCCACGACTTGCGGACAATG
>SDBT01014139.1_pt1 | contig 12740 bp, 10 predicted proteins | sample 2277101 | NCBI WGS metagenome assembly SDBT01 (sample SAMN10404973, study PRJNA504765) | marine sediment metagenome | isolation source: marine sediment core GS10_PC15, 103 cmbsf | place: Arctic Ocean: Southern Knipovich Ridge | collected 2010 | reverse complement strand
CATTGAAAGCATCTACAGGATTTGCACGGATATTTACCTTTTTTCAACCACGAATTGACGCCATTCAAATCAGGACAACTAGTTAAAATGGAGGTTCATAGCCAAGATTTTAAAAATGACTCATTTTGTGTAAAATTACATTTATTACTAATTAGTAGTATTGAGCTCTTTGGAGTCAATGATCTTATGGAAGATGAAATCTCTTATCTTCTGAGATTACCTTCAGAAGAAATAATGAAAGCTATCCTGCAAGAAGCTTTAAAGGACCTAAAAATAACAAGAGAGGAAGAAAAACTTATTTCATGGTTAAAGAGCGATTTTAGCACAAAAATTAAACAGCTAACAACAGTAGATAGAACCAGTCCATTTACAAAACAGGAATTACAGTATATATTGCTTGAACAAAGAAACTTACTAAAAGAGATTGTCAGTAATACATATAATAGAGCTTTTGCTAACGGAATATTATCTACTGATGAAATGAGTATATATCGTGTATTAATACAAAAAGTAGACGAAATTACGGTTAATAAAATAGGACTATTCATGGATTTGGATTTGAATACAAAAGAACCGCACCTTTTTTGTTTCCATTCAAAAATTGGTCAAGCCTTTTCTAGTCTCACAGCAACAATTATCATGGATATTTTTTCTGAAGAACTGGTGGATAACCAAAAATCTCCTAAAAAAGATTCAATTCAAGATGTAGTAGACAAATGTTCATCTGAAAAACATAATCAAGAATTTATAACAAGATTTAAAGGAATCCTTCAAGAACTTATTGATATTCAAACCAATAGCCCCTCTGGTTTTTTAAAAGAAGTGAACCAACTAATTGACAAAATATAATTCCATTCTCGATCAGTTAATTCCATTTAATTCTCCCCCACCAACAGGAGGGAAGATTGATATTTCATCATCTTTTATTAGAGTATAAGTATGGTCATTTTTAATATTCTTATTGACCATTACAACTATAGCTTCTTCCTTGGGTATTTTTAATATTTCAAGTAAATCAATAATTGTAGAAGATTTAGAAAACTTTACAGGAAAGCTTTCTCCTATTCCTAGGTTCTTTGGTCCGTAATCTCTCAAGGTCGCAAACAATTTAACATGTACATTGATCAAAATATATCCTAACCTTCAATAATATTTGATATCTTTATTAAATTTCTTAATAAATAATCCATGGTCTTTCAAATGTGGCCCACCAAATATTAGATACCTTCTAATAGGAAAATGAGCAATTACAAAATAGTCTAACAACTCTTATTTATTCGTCGTCATCTTCTATCTCATCTAAAGAGGGAAATTCGAATAGATCTGGCTCTAAATCCATTAAACCAACCTCAAATTTATCAATGAAAAGGTCTAATATTGCTTGTCTGACCACTTCTTCTCTAGATGAATAATAACCTCTCTCAATTAAATAATCCATGTAATGCGTTAGAGCTGATGGAATTTCTGCCTTGATTTGTATTGTAGGATTATCAGAATTCGTATCCTCTTCATTTTCTGTCATAGTATACTTCACCTCAAAAAACTAAAACATTAAATCAACAAGAGTTTAACTATTTAAAAGAGTTTATTTTTCCAAGATTTATAGTTACTTTATTTAATTTAGTACTACTTATTGGTATACGAATATAAGCAAATTCTGATTCAACTGAACAATTTAATCAGAGTAAACTCGTTTCCATAACTTTTAACGATTGTAGATACATTATTTTGCATTTGAGGCAACAGAATTGCTTCGTATCCTAATGGAGAAACAGAAAATTTCTCATCTAACCCTATACCAATTTTCTCCATCACTTGTGTAAGAGATTCTCCAAAGTATTCTTTTTGGGGAACAGATATTTCCAGGGATTCATTTTTTCCGCTAATAATATGCCAGAATTTTAGTTCTTGTATCTCTTCCTTTGTAACTTCGTGAGAAGGAAAATCTTGAATCAATCCGTTCAGAATATTGACCGTGAAGGTATCATCCCTTTCTCTTGATGATGTATCCCCAACTGTAATGCCTGTTGATGGTTCAGATTCTATAGAAATTGATATTTCAGAATCCTCGAATAGATCACTACATTTACGTAATAGTGAGGTCATAGATAGCGAAATTTGCTCAAGAGCCAGAAAAATTCCATTTACGGTTGGATCCAGTTCTGATATTGATGATAACTGAGTATACCACTCTATTGCCATTGCTTCATGCTTTCTTAGCATATTGATCATTTCTTTATAATTCTGTTGATCTCTGAGTTCTTTTAATTTCTCATCTAGCATTTTGAGCTCACTTTCCAACTGTGAAATAATCCAATATCTTTAATCCGAATATACTTCATTCCTTTATATACGATCTTATTTTCAATTTTATCGCTAGTTTAAAAAATAAAAGCTAAATTCAAATTTGAATAGTTGTTGAAAAAATTAAATAGAAGGATTCAATTTTTGTCTCCGTTAAAAGAACTCTTTGATTCTACTTTTCTTGAAAAACTTCCTGTAGGGATTATTATCATAAGGAGAAATCAAGAAACGGGAAATAAAATAATCTTTACAAATAGAAAGTTCCAAAATGATTTTAAAATTCTTGTAGGGAAAATTGACAGGAGAATCCTGGATTTAGACTTCCTACTTTCATTCTTCGAGACTAACGATGAAATGAGGATAAAGGGTATTTTGCTCTCAGAATCTCCATTACCCATGGAATCAGAGTGGAAATTTAAATTACCAGCTGGGGATTCAACTTGGGTTCAGTTTAGGGTAACTCAATTAGATGAAGAGCATAATCTAATTGTAGTTCGTAATATTGGTTTATTGAAACGAATAACCGCCGAAAAATACGCTACAAAGGCCCAATATGAAGCTTTGATAGAAAAAGCACCCAATTTTATGTTTATCTATAAAAATGGATTAATTGAATACTTCAATCAAGCATTTATAGACAAACTTGGTTATACATTTGAAGAGCTTGATCAGAGAAGAGATATGCCAACTTTCCTTATTGCCCCAGAATTTAGAAAAAAAGTTGCTTCTTTTCTTTTAGAGTCACGGAGAGATCTTATGAAAGGTAAAATTGCCGAGGAATTGCACAATCAATATAAAATACCTGATATTACAACTGAAATTGAATTGATGTCAAAAAATGGCACAAGATTTCCGGTGTACGCTGTAGTTAAACGTATTTATTCAAAAAGCGATACTATTGTTCAGGGATTCATGGTTGATCTTTCAGAAATTAAGAAATTACAGGAAATGAAGTTTGATTTTCTTACTCTTTCGCAACATTTTTTAAGAACCCCTATTGCAAATCTGAAAGGGTATTTAGATCTTTATAGATCACAAAGTGAATCTACTGTAGATATTAAAGATAAAAAGGTACTTGAAACAAGATTTTTAGATGTTTTTGAGAGAAATGTGAATAGGCTTATTTCTCTCGCGAATGATCTTAATGATATTTCTCTTATCCGTTCTAGAAAGCTCAAATGCAATCTTCGTGGAGAAGATTTCGTACCTATACTCAAACAAGTAATACTAGAGCTAGAGTATTTATTGCAACAATATCGAATAGATATAATTGTCGAATATCCAGTGATTCCCTATGTTGTTAATCTCGATCGAGATAGAATTTCTCAAGCTCTGAGAAACATTTTAGAAAATGCAATTAAATTCACTGGTCACGGAACAATTAATCTATCTCTAACTACTCAAAAAAATGAGAAAATTATTCTAATTATTGAAGACACAGGTGTAGGAATTAATCCTGAGAATTTAGCAGATATAGGTAAACCATTCATGACTTTCCATAAGTCATCAAGTGGTTTAGGTTTAGGATTATATTTAACAAAAGAAATAATCAATGATCACAATGGAACTATTGAAATTGAATCAGAGGGTTTTCATCATGGTACAACTGTTACTATATCATTACCATTACTTGTTCCATTAATTTCATTTTCTACTACAGTTGATTCAATTCACAAAGATGTTAAAGTATATGTTGATCAAATTATTGAAAATGCTACGACATCAAAAAGTGAAATAGTTAGAAGAGAAGCAATAACACAGCTTGGAAAATATAAAGGTCCTCAAAAGGAAAAAGTCATATCCGCATTAGAGAAATGTATTCTTTATGACAAGAAGCAGAGTTTACGTAATCTTTCTTCAGAGCTCTATTCGCAACTCCTTAAACAAAGTGAAACTGATTCAGTTTTAAAACCCTGAGGTGAATTTTAGTCTTTTGGAATGGAATAAACCGCTTTCCTTAATTCCCTCAATTTCAATCCAGGATTTAATAAAAATTGTTCTTAACGCCATAAGTGGTTTGATTGACTCATCTGACTCTCAAAATATAAAATCCTTTATTGATTCTCTTTATCACATCAAACAAAATGAATTTGATATAATGTTTAATGAAATAAGTCAGAAAAAAGGTTTAAAGCACCGGAAATTCAATAATATTGTCTTACTTGATATAAGAAATATAAAAAGTGATGAATTATTTACTAAGAAAGCAAATCGCAGGCATTTTCAGCAAATAAGATCAACTCTAAAGGGAGATACTGAATGGATTCTAGCTATTTCAAAGGATGAAAATATCCTTTTTTCACTGGCAAATAATCACTTTTTAACATGGTCAGTTATCCCGTCTTCTATTAGCGAAATTTTAGTTTCTTTTTTAATGATTGGGCTTAATCTTCTTGATTCTATGTCTGATGATATCCTTTGGTACACCATTATTGATGGAAAGAAAAAATTACTACAATTTACAAGAGATTATTTTAAAATCCATCAAATAGAGGATTACTCAATTGAAAAGTTTGGTCAATTCTATCTTGATCTTTACCATGGATTTATGGCTCTTGGTAAACTATTATATAATAATTTAAACATTGTAAATGAATTTAAAATCGTAGGTAAAGATAATCGAGAAATTTTAAGATCTTTAAGGAATGAATTTACATATTTTCTTGAATTAAAGAACTTAAATCCTCTACTAGAAAAGATAAAGGAGGATAAATCACACGATCAGCAAACATTACAGCTCATTGATTATTTTCAAAATTATTCAACCCACCAGAGCTGCGGTTGGCTTTGTGATCTTAATTCGATTCATTTTTTAGAAATTTTTTCGTTTGTTGTTCAAGATTTGTATTCTATTGAGAATAGCGGAGCTTATTATACACCTGCTCGTCTTGCTGAACAATTAGTAAGTAAATCATTAGGATATTTCTTTGAACAACCAAATGAATACTCTTTATCCCAAATTCGTGTATTTGATCCAGCTATGGGTACAGGATTAATCATTACTTTTGCTTTAGAATGGCTAGTAAATTATTGTATCGAGAAATCAAGTTATAATGAGTCTTTCATTTCTTTACGACAAATTCTATTTCAGCAAAATTTCTTTGGGAATGACATAGATGATGTTGCAGTAGAAGTTGGAATTAAAATTATGGAAGATTTTAGCAATGTTGCTTCTTCCCAAAAAGAAAACTTCTCTATAACAAATTTTATATCTAATTCTTTGAATAAGATTGTTAGAGGAGATGATATAAAAAAATATCAAATAATTCTGACCAATCCTCCATATTTAGCCTTCCATAGCAGATTCACAAAGAAAATTTTTACAAAAAATAAAATAAAGGTATTTCGTGAGAAATTACCTGAATTCAGCGGAAAAAGGGATAATCTTTACCTATATTTTATGGGGATTTGCCTTAAATATTATTTATCTTCTTCTGATGGAATATTAGGTTTTGTAATCGATCGTTCTTTCCTAGATTTACCTACATACAAAGAGATTCGTAGATTCTTGCTTGATACCTACAGTCTCAAATATATCCTAGAAAATTATACATTTCAACAAGCAGCTGTAGATCTCTCTTTGATTGTTGTTGGGTTGAATCAAAAATCCAATGAAGAAGTTACATGGCAATCGGATATAGCAGAAACACCCTTTAATGTGAAAAAGGCTTATTTTGTCAATCAAGCTCATCAAATGTTTAGATATCGAAAAATACCCCCTTTTTTTTCTCGGATAATAAAACAATGTATCAATCTTGAAGATATATCGACAATAAGTTGTGGTCTTGAGTATGGAGCCTTGCTTAGAACAAATTTCTTAAGTTCAAAAAAGATAGATCCAACTTGGTACTCTGTTATTGATGGATCCAATGGAATCCCAGATCAATACATACTGTTTTGGGTTCCAGAACTATCAAATTCATATGTACGCTATGATAAGAATTACGAACAATATCTGTTAGATACTAATCAAAATATATCGAAAACTGGAAAAAGAGTAATTCTAATCTCTGGAAATTTAACTCGTTTTCAAAAAAATAAAATTTTAATAAGACAAACTAGCCCGAGATTTATTGCATCATTAGATACTAAAAAATATCTTTCTTTACGCAATACACACATTATTTATTCAGCTAAAGGTCCTTACACGTTACATATTATTCTTGGAATCATCAATTCATCCTTAGGGAATTGGATTGGACAACATATGAATATAATAAGAACTGGAGGAAATAGTCGCTATCCACAGATTCGATTACGCGATTTAGGTAAGTTTCCAATAGTTGACATAAGCATAATGGAGAATCAAGATTTAATCAACAAGATTGAAAAGAAAGTTAGGGAATGTATTCGCGTTGGTGAAGAAATTTCTACAGAATTGATTACGCTTTGGGAAATCACTTCAAAGCAAGTAAAAAAACCGTATAAAACCCAAAGACAATTTTTAAAGAAATTCCTAGAAAATAACATAACTACATCTTCAAGTCTAAAAAGAAACTTGAAAATTGCCAATGATAACATTTTACGAATACAAAGTCATTTGCATATTCTTTCTCAATATAAGAAGGACATCAATGACTATATATTTGATTTGTATGGCTTAACAGAAGATGAGAGAAAAGAAATTTCTATTAACTAAAGAAAAAGTTGATCTGAGCTAAAAATACTACTATTTCCTAGCCCTTTTCCTTTTTCTTTTGGTTTTTGATGTTTGATTTTTTTTCTTTGAAAGAGAGGTTGTTTTGGAAAGTGTTGTTTTTTTCTTTTTTGTCTTACTTGCTGCTGTTTTTTTTGCCTTTTTCACAACCTTTAGTGTAATTTTATCTTCAATCGGTTTTTCTGGTTTTATATCAGAATTCGCATTCATGATATCAGTGAAATCCTTTGAAATCTCTTCCATAACTTCTTCCCTGGAGACATCATTCTTGTTAGTAGAAGCTTGCCGAATATCCTGTGATGCTTTTCTCAGAACAGCTTTGATTTCTGTCACATCAGGAGGTTCATCAAACATTGATTCAACCTTTGAGGATTTCATACTTGTTATTTCGTTATCATTTTTAAATATTGCAAGATCATGAATTTGTTCTTGTGCTCTTCTAAGTTCTGCTCTAAGGGCTGTAGCATCAACAGATTCTTCAAGTTCTTTATCTGATAGCGAAACACTTGTTTTAATTACTTTAAGTCTCTCTTTTGGAATCTTTAACCCAGCAGAAGATACTAATGCATCCAAAACGGGAGTAAAATCGTCAAAAACACTTGTATCAATGATATCTGAAGAAATTTCCTTTGAAAAAACCTCGTTAAATCTTAATGCTAATAAATCAGTTAATTCATCAATAGGTTCTTTTTTATCACTATCACATATTACTGCCACAGTAATTTCAGATATTCTCCTAATATGAGTAGTTAAATCATCTGTAGAGAATTTTTCAATTTTTCTCCCTGTAACTTCGCTCATTAAGTCAAGAATTCCAGTTAATAATCCTGTGAAGATTGTATCAGGGAATTCTATTCCTGAATAAGAACGACTCAGTAAACAGGTTCCACCGGAACTAATGAACCACACATTATGCACAAGAGGTGCTTCACGCTCAATTTCATAAGTAACGGTTGTACCTGTCATCCTAACAGCCTGTGTAACATCTTCTCCCCTTACCGTTTCACGTCCATTCTCCTTGGCGAAATGGACAGCTTTTGTTGCAATTTGCCTTGCATGGCTAGTCATTAGCTTATTTAATGCTACAATGCTTTCTTTAGAGACTCTAGGGATTCCTGTTTTTTTTAATAACCTCTGAACCCGACTAAATTGAAAGCCTAAAAGACTATTTTGTTTTTGTGCCATTAAACCAAGTTTCTCCGTAATTTAGCTGCATTTTGTATATTTATTAATATTTGTCTCATTAGTAGGTCAGAAACAATGAAGATCAATAAATCTGAGAAAAATCTTACATTATCACTAAAAAAGTTAGCTCAAAAAATAAAGTTTATGCTACTCTATATTCAACAGAGTGATTATTAATTTTACCAAATGGTGATTTTTTTTTTAATTTGCATAAAATTATCCTTAAATTCTCCTCGTAAAAACAATATTATTGCTCTTATAATTAGTATTATGGCTGGAATTCAATTGAGAAATAATTTTCCTTACGATTATGATCAAATCGGCTTTAGAGCGGGTCTTGAAATTCATGCACAACTACATTCAGAAAGAAAATTATTTTGTCATTGTACACCAGAACTAATAGCACCTAATGCTCATCCAGATTATCATTTTGAGCGACGATTTCGTCCTGTTTTAGGTGAAATGGGCACATTCGACGCAGGTATGCTTGTAGAATTTGAAAAATCTTATCGAGTTATTTATGAAACTTATGGTGATAATATTTGCACCTATGAAATGGATGAAACTCCTCCATTTTACCCTGATTCTGAATCCATAAGAAATGGATATGTTATAGGACATTTTTTAAACTGTAAATCTATTGTAGATGAATTAATTTTTAACAGAAAGCAATACCTTGATGGATCCATCCCTACAGGATTTCAAAGAACGGCCATAATTGCACGTGATGGATTTATTACACTGAAGAATGGTAAAGAAGTGCGAATCAATAATGTATTAATAGAGGAAGATGCAGCGAGAAGAGTTGAGTTCATAGATAGGGCAAATCGAACTGTTTATTTCAATCTGGATCGTTTAGGCATTCCTCTTACAGAGATTATTACCAACCATGAAGATTGTAACCATCCTTATGAATTAATGGAAATTGCTATTCTAATTGGTCTTTCACTCAGAGTTTTAGGAGTAAAAAAGAAAGGAATCGGAACAATAAGACAAGATGTGAATATTTCTGTAAAAGGGGGAGCAAGAGTTGAATTGAAAGGAATTCAGGATATCAACAATATTATAAAATATTCTAATAATGAAATCTCTCGTCAATTAGCATTAATTGAGATTAAGAACCTGTTAATATCGAGAGGGGTTTCAGAAGATGATTTTCAACCTAATTTCATTGATGTAACTTCTTCAATAATAGAAAAACAAGAGGAAACTGCATTTGCAGTTCGATTGCCTAAATGTTCAGGAATTTTCTTGAAACAAGTACAACCACATAAAAACTTCGCAGAAGAAGTCTTTGATAGATGTGAATTAATTACTGGAATTTCTTTACAAAATATGACATCTTCAGATAAACCTAGACCCTGGTTAGATCAGAATAGAGTTTTTGAAGTGATGAATGTGTCAGAGAGAGATGCTTTCATAGTTATTAGAGGGAAAAAAGATTCAGTCCTTCAAGCGCTAAATCGTTTATTGGAAAGAATGAAACATGCAATAAAAGGAGTTCCAGAAGAAACTAGACGTGTAAACACAAAAAATTTTAACAGTGAATTCCTACGTGTTATTCATGGTAAAGATAGGATGTATAGCGATACTGATACACCTCCTATTTCAATAGATTTAGCCACTCGCGAAAATAAACATAATCCTGTACTTACACCTTGGGAGATTTATTCAAAATATAATGTAAATATCTGTGAATTAAAATTTATAATTACAGAGGGATTTTATCATGAATTTTCTAATCTCTGTGTTAAATTCCCTGAAAAAGTTCGATCTATTCTTGGTCTAGTTCAAGAAAGTAAATATTTAATTCAAAAATTTTCTTTAAACAATGAATCCCTTATTCGAAATGGGTTTGAAGCTGTATTAGAGGATATAATAAAGAAGAATATTTCAAAGGATGATTTAGAAAAAATATTGGGAATATTGAACAAGGATACTCTATTTGCATCTATCAGGGAGAATTTTCTGGGAAAATTAGATAGAATTTCTGAAGATCAATCTAAACGAATTAAAAATATATTATTAGAATTCAATAACAAATCAAAGAGACCACTAGGTGAAATTTTCAGCATAATTCGAACTCATTTTCCTATGTTATCAACAGATCAAATATTATACGTATTGAAAGAACAAGAGATAATTCAGGTCTGAGAACACTATGATAGATTCAGAAGAAGATCTATTACCAGGTTATACTGGTAAAACACGAGATCTGCTTGAAAAAAATAATCTCGAAGTATGGTCTAGAATAAAACTAACAAAAACGAATGGGGCCTCTTTTTCTGGAATATTGTTACCACGTGCTGCTTTTACTGCTTCTGATTTTGTAACTTTAAGAGTTTTAGACACAGGATATAACATTGGAGTAGAAATTTCGGGTGATATCAAATTTGAAAAGCAAGGATATTCGCAAGGTAATTACCGCCTTCCTTCAATAAAGGTTGATAAAAATTCATCTCTCCCAGACGTTGTCTTATTAGGTACAGGAGGAACTGTCGCAAGTCGTCTAGATTATCGAACTGGAGCCGTTTTGCCTGCATTTACTCCAGAAGAATTGTTTGCAGCTGTTCCTGAAATCCGATCTAGGGTGAACCTTACCCCCAGAACATTGTTTGAAATCCTTTCAGAAAACTTCAAACCAGAATGGTGGGTTAAAACAGCTGAAGAAATTGCAAAAGAGATAGATAGAGGTGTGGACGGTATTATTATTGGCCATGGTACAGATACAATGGCTTATACAGGTTCTGCTTTATCTTATTTTCTACAGAATCTTCCAATTCCCGTTATTATTCTTGGTTCGCAGAGGTCTTCTGATCGTCCATCATCCGATGCTGCTATAAATCTATTGAATGCTGCAACTGTTGCAGGATATGCAGATATAGGGGAAGTTTTGATATCCATGATGGGTTCGACAAGTCATTTGTATGATTACCTACATAGACCAACACGTGTTCGTAAAATGCATAGTAGTCGTCGAGATACTTTTCGAAGCATCTCTACAACCCCTGTAGGAAAGATAGATTGGAAAACTCAAGAAATATCATATTTTAGTCCAGTAAAACCCCGTAATCCTAAAACAGAGTTTATTATCGATACTAAAATAGATTCACGAGTAGCAATTTTATATTTCTACCCAGGGATGGATTCTGATATATTAAATTCTGTAATAGATAAAGGATATCATGGAATTGTTATAATAGGTACAGGGTTAGGCCATGTAAGCACTGAATTGTATAAAGCTCTTGATAGAGCTAGAGAAGAGAGAATCCCAATCGTTATGGTTGTACAACCATTGTATGGGTTTTGTCATTTACGAGTTTACGAAACTGGCCGGGAAATGTTAGCTCGAGGTGTTATTGAAGGAGCTAATATGCTCCCTGAAGCAGCTTACCCAAAGCTGGCCTGGGTACTAGGACATACAGGATTTCCTCCCAATATAAATGAAGTGAAAAGGTTAATGCAAACAAATATTGCAGGAGAGATTACTAAAAGGGAGTCCAGCTTTGGTTTCAGTGTCCTGCAAGGAGTAGAACCTGGTATTAAAAATCTATTCGAATCTATTTGAGATAAAATGAAGTTAGAGAAATAAAATTAACCCTTGTTGATCACATTATATAATGATACATCTGAAGTAATATTTCTGATAATAAATTGCTTTGGTCATAAGTATTAACTTTAGTAAAGGATGATTTAATAATTAAAAATATAGATCAATTGTAAATTTGGAGAGTGTTTGTAAAATCAAAAATAACCAGTTTAAGATTCAAGATATAGTGATTAATCTTTTACTTATTGCACTGGGTATATTATTCCTTTACTTACAACTCACCTTTTTTGAAATCCTTACTACTTTTCTTTTGGGAGGATTATTTTTCTCATTTCTTGGTCTGTATCGATTATTATTAATTTCTTATAATTATTACATCAATAAATACAAAATTGATGAAGTCATAGAGGGAAATTTAGACACAGATAATAGTGTACGACTTAAAACCACTATTAAAAAAGCTTCTTTTGTGGCATCCAAAATATGCTCAGGATGTGGTGAAGAATATCCAGAAGATACAATTCACCTTGATTGTATCTTATGTGGAACAACGCTCTGATTTATTAGACGAATCTTCCTTTTTATAAGCGAAATCTAATCAAATGGGATTATATATGATATTTTTATAAAAATCAATTAATCCAGCTAGAATTTGTAGTTTAACCGACAAAAATAACCGATTTACTAAAATTATTTTGTATGTACTGATTTCATCATTTACCGCCTTTATAAGTATGATAATGGGATAATACTTAGGTATTACGCGTATAAATATATTTAAACTTATAAATTTTAGAGTAACAGGACAAAGATCTTAAGAGGTATTAATTTTGGAATCCCATAATTTGAACAAATTAGTTAAAGAATTCTTATCATTTCGAAAATTCGATTTTGAATCTAATGTGTTAATAAGAGGAAAAAATGACAAAAAAATTGAATTTACGTATCTAGTCCACGGCACAACAGATGAACAGGTGAATCTGAGTGGAAAAATAGGTGTCATTGTAAAAGATTGGGCAAGAAGCTGTGGGTACAATGTTATAC
>SDBT01014137.1_pt1 | contig 12741 bp, 14 predicted proteins | sample 2277101 | NCBI WGS metagenome assembly SDBT01 (sample SAMN10404973, study PRJNA504765) | marine sediment metagenome | isolation source: marine sediment core GS10_PC15, 103 cmbsf | place: Arctic Ocean: Southern Knipovich Ridge | collected 2010 | reverse complement strand
CGGCCTAAAAGGTATTCGCCTGCATGATGCCCGGCATACCCACGCCTCATTGATGCTGAAGCAAGGCATACATCCCAAGATAGTACAGGAGAGACTGGGTCATGCAAGTATACAGATTACGCTGGACATATACAGCCACGTTCTACCGGGGATGCAAGAGGCGGCAGCTGAGAGGTTTGACAGGATATTTGAAGTAGATTCTGACGAAAACTCAGAACCCAATGTTAGCAAAATGTTAGCAAATGAACAAAAGACGGCAGAAAAAGCTGAGAAAATAAGTAGAAATGAGAGTGAGCCGTCTGGGTCTCGAACCCAGGACAACCTGATTAAAAGTCAGAGTATCTGTTTAACGTCCTGACGGGAAACATTCGTAGCTAAATCTTAGCAAAACCACCCTGAATTTTCGTCCTAATCAGGGTATCACTTTTCCTCCTGCTTTCCCGCTGATTACTTGTCTGTATTATACCATATTTGCCCATCGGACAAGTATAAAAATGAACTGGAATAAATCATGGCATAGTGATTGTATCTCGCTAACTCCGGCAGCTTTACATGCGCAGAGAGCGTCCAACCGATTTAAAAAGGTTCTCGATATCAAACAACTTTACTTTGCTACTGCAGTGAACCAGCCCTAGGCTGATCTTCATTATCGTTTCCGGGCTGGGATTACTTTTCTCACCGCTCTTAAGACGGCTAAGGTAAGCCTGATCTAGGTTAGTGTAATTGTGAAGCTGATAACAAGTTATGTTGGCCTTTTCAAGAATCCTGGAAAAGACCTCAGAAAAATGATTTGAATACAGCCCCGTACTCATATCTCTTCACCCTAGACTACTGGTGATTTCTACCTCGCCGTTTTATATTGCCAGAGTCCTTCGTACTAACGGAGCGGCTTGAATTCTCGCGACCTTAAGCGGCTTGCTTACCAACATCGCCCAAAATCGACGCAACAACACTTTGTCTCCAGACAAGATACGCCAGTATCTTGTCCAAGGTTTTGGCAGGGTAATGGCTAGGCTATTCCCCAGCGATAAAATTTTGCGCTCCTCTAAGTTGGGCATCCTTGTTCCACCTCAACCGGGTTGTTATAATTCGAGTATAAACGGCTGAACTCAATATAAGGCTGGATACAATGACTGTCAAAAAAAGGAACGAATTATCTTTGGGTATACCAGGGCAGCAAGCGATATGATTGAATGATCTTGGACGTGCATGAATGGCAGGCAAAAAAACTCACGGTCATCATGATAGAGTCTTACGAAAGGCTCTCACCTTCGAACGGGCTCTTCACAGTTGGGACAGATGGTTGTACTCGATAGTCAATGGCCGGAAAGTGCTTCGGTCCCGACAGCCACACCCGTCGCTTAAGGAGATGATGAATGTAGCCAAGAAATCACTCGCTGAAATGGAGTTTCCTTCCTGCATTCTCCTTGAGGTTTATTGGCTTTGCTGTGTCTTCGCTAATTACGGGACGAAGGGCGGCTTTAAGTTCGATATGCTAGTCTTACCAGACTGGTTTCCTTCTACCTTCGGGGGAAACACATTCTCCAAGGGAGACACGTTTGGGACCTTCAACTTCGAAGGAAAGCGCATTTATCCGCCTCAAGTTTGGGATGAGGCTGATAGGAAGTTCTGGTTCGAGAGGGAGCCAGTGGTACGTTACGTGCCACCGCGGAAGAGAGCTGAGGTATACAAGGATTATCCATTCTATCCAAACAGAGAGCTCATACTTGTCCTGCCCGCTGACCACCCAGTACGGAAATATATCAAGAGGGGACGCCCATTTACGACTACCACCGAGGGCGAGACAATCCTTGAGTAGCCACATTATCCATTCCAGGCCTTTGCCCCACATCCAGGACTGTGCAATAATCCAATCGTGACCAAGAATCGGGACATTAGCCTGGGCAAATTCCGCTGAACTTTCTGGCTGATTGTGCGACCTGTATTGTAAAAACTTACGTGAGGAATTAACAACAGGACTGAGTCGCCGGAGTATCACTGTTCCTGTTGGCTAATTACTTTCATTTGTGTAGTATGCTGGCATCTTGAGCATGGCGAACTAGAAGAGATAGCCATCTGTAGAATCTAGGATTCGAACAATCTTCTCTCCTCGCTTAGTTCAACGGCGACCTTTATTGCTTCCTCGAGGCTTTGAGAACTGGCAATATCCTTGCCCGCGATGTCAAAGGCTGTACCGTGGTCCACAGAGGTCCGTATAAATGGTAATCCTAAGGCTACACTAACACTTTTCTCAAAGCCATGCACCTTTATCGCGATATGTCCTTGATCGTGATACATAGCCAAGACTACATCAAACTCCCCAGAAATAGCACGATTAAAGACAGAATCGGCTGGAAATGGTCCTCGGACGTCCATAGCTAAACCCTGGGCTTCCTCTACCGCCGGTATGATTTCCCCGATTTCCTCAGTGCCAAAGAGACCTCCTTCACCAGCGTGAGGATTTAGCGCTGCCACAGCAATGCAGGGGTGCTCAATTCCCCATTGCCTAAAGGAATCATGAGTCAATTTCAGCCTGGCTAAGACTCTCTCCTTGGTCACTAAATTACAGGCTTGTTTCACGGAGTGATGAGTAGTCAGATGAACCACTCGGAGAGAACCAGTAAGTAGCATGGTAGCGTATGCACTGGTACCAGTAAGACCAGCAAGGTATTCCAGGTGTCCCATCTCTCCATAACCTGCCTGCTTTGTCGCTTCCTTGTTAATGCCGCCTGATTATGCCAAAGTGTTCGGTTCAAAAAGTGTCCCATTTCGCTGGTTGCCAACACCCTTTTGCTCTATTGTTTATGCTCCACTCTTCAAATAAGGCAGCAGTATATAGCATGCAGGGGTGTGCTTTAGGGAGGTTACGATAATCAATTCTGTTGCTTATTAGATTCCTGAGCTCTTTGCTTTTTTTTCTGCTTGTAACTCCTTCTTATCCTTAGTCTGCTTCTTCTGTTTTTCCTTATCTTTTTTCCCTTTTGCTTTGCTCAAACTATCCTCCATTTTGGTTTATTCTATCCTAGCCAGTATTAGGTGCCAATTGAGAAGAAATTAGAGGGAGAGCTTTAGCGGCTGTCCCTTGTTTGTGCCCGCTAATTTCCTATTCTATCAACAAGCTCAATAAAATCCTTAATATGGAACCAGTTGTCGTTAAATGGCGTTCTAGAGGAGCTTGTTTCATACTCCCGCTTTTTCCATTGACCAGAGTGAGTATCATTTAGCAAGTAGTCGCCTTTGAGTCCCATATATCTTCCCATTACTACCATATCCAGTTGCCGTGATTTGAAATTATCATAAATATCTTCTCCAAGCATCTTCTTTTCAGAGTTCTTCCCATATTGCCTCCGTTCGGCAACTAGCTCATCATAAGAATCCAGAGATAGTTTTAATAGGTCTAAAAAGTAGTCATCCTGCAAAACATGCTCATAAGTATTGTGAATCGTCTCCCACGTTATTATCTGTGCACCTAAGTTGCCTATTTGGGAGCAAAGTTTCTCTGGGAGTAATACACACTGGATAGCTTTATCAATATTCAACTTTTCAACTAAATAATCTATGTGCTTCTTCTGATTGTTAAGTTGATTTAGCAAAGATTCACTGTTAGGTGTATCATACATCTTTGCTTCAATGGCAATTAGGGTCTTAGTTTCTCCCTTTATTAAGATGATAATATCAGGAGTATCCTTGCTCTTTGGTGCATTTGTGAATCGTCTTTTTGCTCTGTCAGTATAAATAGACTCAACTAAGCTGTATTCAGTAAAGAATTGGACATTAGCAGAATCGGGATTTGCTATTACTTCCAGCCCTTCGCATCCTTCAAATAGTGAAGTGAAAAGTGTAAAGTATTTAAAATTATCCCTACATACTATCATCGGAAAAACTGTGCCAGTAAAGAATCTCTCTTTACGGTTTAGTGGTAATTCATCCTCAATTAGATTTCTAAGACTCATTGTCAACTCCTAATTTTAACCTCATTGCAATATTCCATTATCCGCAATAGTAGGTGTCAATTGAGAGCCGAGAGATTTAACCGTCTCTCGGTTTTTTGTTGCCTAGTGCGTAACTTGACCTACAAAGAAAACAACCGCTCCACCTATGCCAGCTTGAATAAAAGCGAGAAAGTAAGTAAGTGCATCAACTTTCCCACCCCACCTACGCCTAGAACGTGGGTAAGTATTAAGAACAAACAATCCCCACAGTATTGCTGCAACGATATGAAAGTCAAAGAACCCAGTTATCCAACCTATCAATGCACCTGGTAACCCCACCCAAGCAATAGCAAGCAGGACTAAAATTGGAATCCCCATAACCCCTCTCCTCATTGACTATAATTCTATCCCCACGCAGTAGTGGGTGTCAATAGATTGGGAATTAGGATAGGAAGACGGTAATCCTAGTAATGTTGAGGGAGTTGCGGGTCAAGACTCCAGAGAGAAGACGTGGCTCATTACTTCTTCAGTATCCTAATTTGGACTACAACGTAAATGAATATTCCTATGAGACCAATCGAAAACGTAGTCAGTGTCAATAGCTTCGCCCAAGAGAAGAATACCTCATAAGCTATAATAATAACGGGTATCAAGATTCCAAAAATGGCTAGAAACCCCAATACTACTAGACCCCATATTAAGTTTGGGGGATAGCTGAATGCTTTAATACGACCTTCCAGTATCGGGATTTCACTCTCTAGTGCTAATATATTTGGTATCACCTCATCAGCATTAGTTTTTTGGAGCGAATCTGACATTCTTCTTTTATCGCTAACTTGTGTTACAAGGCTCCTCTTCTCAGCAGTTAGCATTAACACAGTAGCAGTTATGAAGCCACCTATGATAGCTACAATTGCGGCAGACGACTGAGCGATAGTGCTATAAAGCCAGTTAGGGTCATTGAACATTTTATACTCTCCTAGATTCCACCAAAATTCTATTCCTCACAGTAGTGGGTGTCAACATAAAACACGAGTGTGCAAGTTGGCAGGATAAGAGTAGGCGGTTTGATTACTGCTACCAGAGAGGCCTCAAGGGTCAAATGATGCCTTGGCTACTACAAATCAAGCCAAGTCTTCATACTTCAGAAACCCCACCTCCTCAGAGTACCGTGATACTAGAGTCTCTGCTATGTTTAGCCAAGCGGAGTATGTAGCGGGGCTACTGACCAGTTCCTGTATTTCAGGTTCAATTGTCTCCATGGCTTCAGGGTAGTTAAACAAGTTTTTGGCTTCATTAGCATGTCTGTAAGCCCAGCACATTGCAATCAAGGCTAACGCAGTGCTTTGTACGTAAATTTTACTGATATAACTATCTTTCGTATCATGTTCTTCGTGTGTATCATCAACCCATCGGAAATATTCGACATCACCATTGCTTGATGTTGCTGTTATGGAGCAAAATCGTAGCCATTCAGGTAATATATCTGATTGGGCCGTCATTTTCTCATCACCCATAGTGGCACTCTTATCTATCCACTCATTAACGGCCTTACATGTTGTGGGTTCATCGAATAATTCTACGCAGGTTATCGCGATAGCTCTAGCTACTTCAGGCAAGCTACTCCCAATAGTGATGGCGATACGTACAGCATCTTGAGTGGCATTAATAACTGCTTCCTCTGTGATGACCTTCTTTTTCTTTAGTAACCCTCGTGTCTTCGGCCAGCCATTCTCTTGAAGTCGTGTCTTTATCCATAATAGAAAGAAAGTCAATTGACGTCTCCTGTTTTTCAGTATCACCACCCATTTACTGACTTGCCTGACTGCGTCTCATAACTGGTGGAGCAATTCGACCTGACCATATCCTAAACCCGTTTGACACCTCAGTCAATCCTTTAAGCAACCAGCACCTCTTACAAGAATTCCTATTTGTCCATGCTCCACTCTTCAAATAAGGCAGTAGTATAGAGGACACATCAACGATGCCTACTTACTACCGAGTCCATTTTCTGACGAAAGTAACTAGTAGAAGTGCCATCATTATGTAGACCGTCAGCTATAATGGGACACTAAAAGGGCCACTAAAACCGTACATTTTAGATGGGTGGCACGAGCTCCTGGGAGATAGTAAACTGACCTACCCCCATTAATTAGTCCACTTTTTAAGTTAGAGTTACCGACGATCAGTGCTATTCCACATCTTGGAACTTGAGTCTAATCCTCTAGTTGGGGTTTGTCAATATTCTCCACTTCCATTAATACAAAACCATTTTCCAACAACCCAATTATACAAGCACTAAAATACAAAAATTCTGTATTTCAATACTACACTTGGAGTTTTATATGCTTTGGGAATTTGGATAGCTTATTTTTGTATTGTAATACAAGGTTTGGGAAAGCTGATTATGAGGAGTTAGAGTAAAGTATCCCACTAATGCCGGTGATTCATAATTGACAACTAGGTGCGACATAGATATATTATTGGTGACAAGAGCAGTGAGGATCAGGATGCCTCATTGCGACTTGATATGGGAAATGTCAGTTAACGGTAGATATATCAAGTGATAATTTTGCGACCAGCTTCTTGAGATGGTTATTCTCTTTTCACATCTATTGCATAATGAGTAACAAAGCTAAGCTGAGAAGGAGAACAAAGCTAATGAATATTATTAGAGTGCCTCAACTAGCCTGGTATGAAACTAAGGAATTGGAATTGCCCTTACCTGATAGCTGGCAATTGGAGATATACAACATGACTGGTTACAATCATCCAGCTATGAAGCCTCATGAAATTAGAGCTTCTATACGAAATCCAATCGGTATACCACCCATCAGGGAGCTGGCTAAAGGCAAGAAAGAGGTTGTTATCATTTTTGATGATATGACCCGTGTTACCAGGATAGCTAAGATAGTGCCATTTGTTCTTGAGGAATTGGCAGCAGCTGGTATTCCCGATAACAGAATAAGATTCATAGTTGCGCTGGGTTTACATTCAACGATGTGGAGGCAACATTTTGTCAAGAAGTTGGGTGAGGAAATAGTCGCCAGGTTCCCTGTTTATAACCACAATCCCTTCGGTAATTGCACCTATGTGGGTACCACTTCCACTTACAAAACCAGGGTCTATGCTAACGAGGAGGTAATGAAGTGCGACCTCAAGATTGCTATTGGCTCGGTAGTCCCTCACCCCTTGACCGGGTTTGGTGGTGGCGGGAAAATTATCCTGCCCGGGATAGTTTCTTTTGAAACTACCGACCATAACCATCAGATGGCAGCTAAGAGTAGGCAAGAGCACCGAGGCAAGCCGATTATTGGTATGGGAATCTCCTATAATAACCTTCCGCGTACTGATATTGACGAGGCAGCTAACCTAGTCGGTCTGGATGTGTTAATAAACTGCATAGTTAATATGTGGGGAGAGTCAGTGGCTATGTTTGTTGGTGCAATGGAACCAGCCCACGCGGCTGCTGTTCAAAAAGCCAAGAGTCACTACCTAACACCCAGGATAGAAGGTAAAGATATCGTCGTTGCTAATACCTTCGCCAAGGTCAACGAAGCAAGTATCGGACTAGGCATAGCTTACCCGGCAGTAAATACCGAGGGTGGGGATGTTGTCCTTATCGCTAACTGCCCCGAGGGCCAGGCTACTCACTATCTAGGGGGTCCCTTTGGCAAAACAACGTGGGCTAAACAACACCGACATAGAGCAGTACCCCCACATGTTAATCATTTGATTGTCTACAATGAATATCCTCATCCGGGAAGCAGTTGGCTTGACAAAGACGACAAGATTCTATATTTAGATAGATGGGATGATGTTTTAGAGCTCCTCCAAAAATCCCATGGGACAGATACTAAAGTTGCTGTATATCCCAATGCTGAGATTCAGTATTGTACAGGCCAATAAAGGTTTGTTACGGTAGATACTCATCTGCTAGAATAAGCTGTTTATAACTTATGTCGAGGGAGTTACCAATGAAAGTTCTCAAAACAAGTGAAATTAAACCTGAGGTTGCCAGTAACCCTATCTTCATAAGAGGACAGGTTACAACACAAACGCTACTTACTCCAGAAACAAGTAAGAGCTTCCAATCAGCTGTCGTTAACTTCACGTCGGGAGCTAGGACTAAGTTTCACACTCACAGTGGCGACCAAATACTCGTTGTAACAAAGGGTAATGGCGTTGTAGCTACAGAGAAGGAAGAGATAGATGTTGGTGCCGGTGACATAATTTTCTTTCCAGCTGGCGAAAAGCATTGGCATGGAGCCACTAAGGATTCAAGGTTTTCACATATTCATATCCAGACTAGGGCAAGCAAGACCAGCATATTAGATTGACGAGTAACAAGCACTTCAAGCTTCGAATGTTTTACTGCGGAGGCCAACAATTATAAGTGAAGGTCTAGAATGCCAAAGGTGATTTCAGATAGCGAGAAGATTGCACGATATCGTGCCTTTTGGAGTCGCACTGAGACTGACCGCCCACTGGTTGGAACGACGATCAATCCGCTACCTTCGATTCGCGCTGTGCGTGTGGAAGGCAAACTTGAGCCTGAGGATCTGGACATCGAAGAGCACGTGCAGGAGTTGGAGGAGGAGTGGGAGCAGTGGCGAGAGACGAGTGGTGATGCGGTGTGGTCAGCAAGTCCTCTGTGGGCGTTCCACTGGATACCCGCGATAGCAGGTTGTCCTAATGAGCGCCGTGGCGATACCGTCTGGGTAGAGCCTGGACTTGAGGATTGGAGTCATCTGTCGGAGATACGTTTTACCAGAGGAAACCCGTGGTTCCAGCGCTTAATGGAGTTGATCCATGCGCTCTTGGAACGCGCGGCGGGACGCTATCCGGTGGCCGCCCCATCACTTGGCTATGGTACGGATCTGCTGATGCACCTGCGCGGACCCGAGCGCTTGGCATTGGATCTGTACGACTCACCTGAAATGGTGGCTGCACTTGGTGAGCGGTGCGTCAACCTCTGCACGAACGCCATAGAATCAGTATACGAAGTTATTCCTCCTTACCTGGGTGGCTACACTGGCACCCAACGCTACTTCTGGGCCCCGGGGAAGATCGTGGAGATTTCAGAAGACGTGAGCATCATGATGTCGCCGGCCATGCACCGGAGGTTCGTGGTTCCGATCCATCGAGCTATGGCCAGTCGCTTTCCCTACAACATACTGCACCTCCACTCTGCCAACCTCCACACGGTTCCGAACATTCTGGACATCGAAGAGGTTGGGGCAATTGAGATAACACCGGACTTCGGGGCTGATATGCTGCCACACATACCGCTGATGGCCCAGATATTGGAGCGCAAGCCGCTCATCATTCACGGCGTCATGACGGTTGCTGCCATTAAGGAGATAATCCGCGTATTGCCGGCCCGCGGCCTTTGCGTGTTCTGTCGATGCGACAGCGTTTCTGAAGGAGCAGTCATCCTGGATTCAGTGCTCTAGCCAAACTGCGGAGACCCTTCAACCAGCGCCACTGCCCTTACCTCAACGCCACATGCCTCACGACGTGAAATGGGGCACCCTACCCCCAAAAAGGATACCACTTCTTAAGTTAGAGTTACCGGAATTCTAGCCTCAGGAGCAGGTGGCCGATAACCCAACGAGCTATGAGGACGTACTTGATTATACTCTCTCCTCCACTGCTCAATACCCTACCCTACGTCAACCTCTTGATTACCTCTATCATCTCAAGTGAGCTACGGGCGTAGTTAATCTTTCAATTCTTCTTTGTTGCTCCGATATTATGATGCATCATCGTCGACATGCACAAAAATCCAGCTATAGCTGAAAGAATGAAAAAATTGGTTTCATACATCCGGTCGTGTACCAGTGCTGCTACAGTAGGACCTATAAACGTCAAAGGTTTTAGAATCCTGTGTTTCCACTTCGTACCAAGAATTTCGTCGTACCAACGCACTGTGTGCCACCTTATTTCTTATTTCTTTTACCTCTAGCACGATCGACGATGTCAAATGCTGCTAGAATCAACGGGCCAAGACCTGCCAATGCAACCGGCCATATACCAAACCCTATTCCTATGCTGAGACATATGCCACCAATTGTAAATAGAAATACCTCACCTCTATTCACTCTAATAGCAGGTTCCTGCGCGATCTCTATTAACGCGAGCTCTGCTACCCTCGCCTCTGATTTGAATTCAAGCTCCTGTCTCAGTTCTTCTAGTTTTGTGTTTGTCTCCTTGATTAGGACCCTCTTTTGAACACCTATAGCCATTCGATACCAGCTAACTTCATGCTCCAATTCCTTCACCTTTGATTTTAAGATACTTATATCGTTACGGACACGCTCTAGTTCAGTTCCTGTCTTTTCTGGTACTAAATAACTCTCTATGTTACCAATATCAGTAAAACTGATCATTACCTCTGAGTCTCTGATTATCCTGGCTCTAGTTAAATCTTCTCGTGAATATACCATAGTCATTCACCTCATTACCTTGATTATTTATGATCTCATAAGTTTTAGGATACCTTCATAGAAAGAGATGAACCACATCAAATGAGTAAACGACTCTTCCCACGTTTCCTGGAAATTCAAGAATACGCTACCGTGAGCAAAGGAATTCCTAACTTGCACTAACTCTAGGGGTTTGGGAGTGCCAAGTATTTTACCACCTATACATCTATTTTCGCCCCTATCGTTTCTACTTTGTTTTGTGGTAAAATTATTTCCCTAGTAGAATATATCGGAGATACAATGATCGATAAGGCGAAGATAATCTTCATATCATCCACTTTTGAAGACCTAAAAAACCATAGACGGAAAATATGGGACCTCCTCGGAGACTACAATGTCCACATCCGTGGAATGGAGAAGTTTGGGGCAAGAAAAGAGGCTCCACTGACCACTTGTCTTATCGAAGTTGAGCAATGTGATGTCTTTTTAGCCATAATTGCCTTTAGATTGGGCAGCATTGATGGCGCTTCAGGCAAATCCTTCACGCAAAGAGAATACGAAAGAGCGCTTGAGTTGAATAAGGATATTCTCATTTATATTGCCGATGACAAGGATTCTAGGATTTCACCTCAAGATATAGACTCCGGCGAAAGAAGAGAAAAATTGAATGCCTTTAAGTCTATCCTCAGAGAAAGGCACACTATTGATACTTTTTTCTCCGAAGATGACCTGGTCCAAAAGGTCAGAAGAAGGTTCGATGAGCTTCTCACTCAAAAAGAGGAAGCAAAACCAATCGACGAAGATGAATATTCCCAATCAAAAGAGCTTATTGATAGATTCTTACTATTGCCCAAAGTCTACTCAGGTCATGAAGTTAAACTGAAAGTCAACTTCGCTGAGCAACCATTCCCTGCATCCAAGCTCTTGTGCTCAAGTTTCAATCTTGGCTATGGTGAAACTATTGGTGTATCAATCGAAATCAAAAATCCTGAAGTCAACAAAAACACAATCCCGTACGTTTTTATTGCTGAAGATACTCTCTCCGACTATTTCTCCTTAAAGCAACGAAATAACATAGAGATATACAGCAAATTGCAATTTTCAGAGAATGATATCGACAACATGCAGGCCAATTTTGTACGCCAAGTATACTACGTTGGTGGCATTGCTACTACATACTTTGGTGGCGCCGCTACTACAAATCTTTGGGGCTACCAAGGTCCATTAATTGAAACAAAGATTATCGAAGCAGAGGGGACAGTCATCATTAGACTCACTAAGATATTGAGCAAATAAACGTGAATTTAGCATCCTAATTAGTTTCCACTTTTTTCTATAAAACTTTCGTAAGCATCGAAAGGCAGACATCCCTATGCTCGTCCATAAAATAAGCTCATTTCATGCACTAACAACATAGCTAAATGGAACAGCCCAATCGTACGCATGGCTGGACAGATATCCCAATGTTTGTCCATTGGTAACTATAAAACCTATCTTCCTACTATAAAAATAGTGGCTATCCAAATTCCCAAAGCATATAAAACCCCTAATATAGTATTGAAATACGGAATTTTTGTATTGTAGCACTTCTAAAGCTTGGTTAGTGGTAAATAAATATACAGTAATAGAAATGGGGAATATTGACAAACCCCCAGTGGAGGACTAAAGCCTAGTTCCGACTATCACAAACTTGACTGTTAATTGTGCACTTCCACCTAGTGTCTTGACACCCTGATTCTTTTAAAAACTCCCCGACGGGGAAGGTCTTCCAGCCTTGGTAGGCCGTACAGGTCTCGAACCTGTGACACCCTGATTAAAAGTTTGGAACCTGATGTGTCAACCTGTCTTGCCAGATACGATTTTGTGTTGCCTCGTCGGCAACAGCAGCTTGGTTTGTATCTGGCTATGCTACCCTGTGCCACTGGGTGCTAAACAGTATGGTGGCAAAATGGTGGCAAAAACAGTGACCTGCCTAGCAAGTTGTCAAGGGGGTCAAAAGGTGACGAACCCGTTCCAGTGAGCTTCCTCTTGCTAATTTCAGAAGCTGGGTGAATTGACAGGTAGAGATGCAAAGCCTTCTTCTAAGATAGGGGTCTCTCTTTGTTTATTTTTTTTCTGATGACAGGCAATAGGCGCCCACCGGATACCCAGCTTCTCTAGGAGACCAGCCTTCTCCAGGCGACTAATCTTGTTGCGGGCAGTCGGTAATGAATAGCCAAACTGCTCTATAAGGTCAGCGGTCCCAATTATTTCTTTATCACGAGCGAATCTCATCACGTCCCATTTAGTAGCTCTTAAAACACTCTTAATCCTAAAAGTAGCAGTTAACTGCTACTTTTACCTCCTGCATGGTAGAGTGACCCTCTATTTGTACCCTACCT
>SDBT01014136.1_pt1 | contig 12742 bp, 8 predicted proteins | sample 2277101 | NCBI WGS metagenome assembly SDBT01 (sample SAMN10404973, study PRJNA504765) | marine sediment metagenome | isolation source: marine sediment core GS10_PC15, 103 cmbsf | place: Arctic Ocean: Southern Knipovich Ridge | collected 2010 | reverse complement strand
CACCGCAAGTTCTAAGCGGACCTTTTTCAGCAGGTTTACCTCAATGTCCACGCCGCGGTACGTCTCGTGGTAACCTTTCTGCTCGCCGCAGCCAAGGGCATTCGTAACGGAGATCTTGTAGACATCCGCCGCGTATAAGGCCTGCTTGACGTCGCTGAGCTTCTCCGGCTGAATGTACGCGATGATCAGTTTCATTTTTTTATCCCTGCTGCCCGAAGAGCTACTCGGTAACGAAAACCTGGAAGCCGGCATAGCTCTCCATGCCGTGCTCCCCAATATCGAGGCCACGCAATTCTTCGTCGCGCGAGACCCGCAAGCCGATGGTCTTCTTGATGAGCAAGAATACAATGCCCATGGATACCAGGGCGAAGGTTGCACAAACAAAGGTTCCCAAAGCCTGTACGCCCAGTTGCGTGAGCCCGCCGCCGTAGAACAACCCGTCGTTGGTCAGTCCAAGGGAGCTCTGCCCGAACAACCCTACCGCCAATGTGCCCCAGATTCCGTTCATCCCATGAACGGACACTGCCCCGACTGGATCGTCCACTCTGATCCTATCCAGGAGGGTAACCCCGAACACGACGATCACACCTCCGACGGCGCCAATCGCGATCGCCGCCCATGGGTCCACAAACGCGCATCCCGCCGTGATTGCGACCAACCCGGCCAAGGCCCCGTTCATCGTCATAGACAGGTCGGGCTTGCCATATCTGATCCACACGGTGATCATCGCGCAGATTGCACCGGAGGCAGCCGCCAGGTTGGTATTGATTGCCACCAACCCGATTAGGTTTCCATCCCCGACGCCTAACGTCGATCCGGGGTTGAAACCAAACCATCCGAACCACAGTATGAACACGCCCAGAGCTGCCAGTGGAATCGAGTGCCCGGCGATGGCCTTGACCGCGCCATTGGCGTTATATTTTCCAATTCTTGGCCCGAGCAGGACTGCGCCGATGAAAGCTGCCCATCCACCCGTGGCGTGTACGACAGTCGAGCCGGCGAAGTCGCTAAAGCCAATCTCACCCAGCCAGCCACCACCCCAGACCCAGTGTCCGATGATCGGATAGATCAGTGCCGAGATGACCACGGTGTACATCAGGTATGCCGGAAACTTCATTCGTTCAGCCATGGCGCCGGCGACTATCGTTGCAGCCGCGCCGCAGAATGCCGCCTGGAACAACCAGAACGCCCAGACGGAGAGATTGTCCGGACAAGAACCGCTCGACGAGAGCCCAAAGGCCGATAACCCGATAAACCAGTTGCCCTCCCCGAACATGAAGGCGTAGCCCACAAGAAAGAACATGATGCTGGCAGTGCAGTAGTCCAGGAAGTTCTTGGTGAGGATGTTGCAGGCGTTTTTGGCACGGATGAACCCGGCTTCGACCATCCCAAACCCGGCCTGCATGAAGAACACCAGGAACGCCGCCAGAAGAACCCAGACCGTATCCAGTCCATTGGGCGCCTGTGGGGAGTTTCCACCCGCCTGGTCAGCAAGCACTGGTGCAGTGAACAACAGAATACTTAGAACGCCCAATAGTGTGTATTTGGTCGTATTGCTCATCCTGTCTATCTCCATCCAAGTGCTTCTCAACATGCTTTCCGGGAAGCCGGTGTTTGCGTAAGGCTCACAACGATCTGTCATGGCACATGACGTGCCAAACCATAGAATGCCCGGAGCGCTTTCTGGGCAGTAGGGTTACGCCATGGAATAGTGTGAGCCCTTTCTCGAAAAAAAAGTACGTTGTTGTTGCTCACGCGACTTCCTGTTACAATATTGTCATTCTTGCTGCCCAAGTGTGATGCTTGAGAGGAGCAGAGGCATGGCTAGAACGGTACCGAAAGCAGGCAATGGCAACGACCACACCAAGCACGTGGGTGAGTTGAATGCCCTCTACGAGATCTCCGGGATCCTTGCGGCGGATTCCTCCCAGGAGAAGATCCTGGAGGAGGTACTGGACGTCCTGAGCGGGCAGCTGGGGACGACCCGCGGGACGATCGTGCTATTATCCCAGGGGACGGACGAGCTGGTGATCGAGGTGGGACGCGATCTGTCTCACCAGCAACGTCACACCACTCGCTATCGAATTGGGGAGGGGATTACGGGGAGGGTGGTGGAGACTGGAAAACCGCTCATCATACCCAAGATCTCGGAGGAACCGGGCTTTCTCGATCGCCTCCACAGGCGGAGAGAGAAATCACAGGAGGAGATCAGCTTCATTTGCGTTCCCATCTCGGCCGGGAGAGAGGTTATTGGCGCGCTCTCGGTGGATCGTGTGTTCGACGAGTCCGTCTCATTGGAGGAGGACGTGCGTGTGTTAAGCATCGTGGCGAGCATGATCGCGAACGACATGCAGAAACGGCGTGAGCAAGCCGCTCAGCGCCGTCTCCTGGAAGAGGAGAACACGCGTTTGCGCGGCGAGCTCGAGGAGCGTTTTCGCCCGGAGAATATCATCGGGAACTCCAGGGCGATACGCGAATTGTACCAGGCGATATACAGGGTGGCGCAATCAGATACGACCGTGCTGATCCGCGGAGAGTCAGGCACCGGTAAGGAACTGGTCGCCAACGCGATTCATTATTCCTCTCTTCGGACCAAGGGCCCCTTCGTGAAAGTCAGTTGCGTTGTCCTGAGCGAGAGCCTTATCGAGAGCGAACTGTTCGGGCACGAAAAAGGCGCCTTTACCGGTGCGATCAAGGAGAGGAAGGGACGTATCGAAGAAGCCGACGGAGGAACGCTCTTCCTGGACGAAATTGGAGAATTCACCCCAGGCATTCAGGTTAAGCTGCTCCGTGCGCTCCAGGAGAGGGAATTCCAGCGCGTGGGAAGCAACGAAACGCGCAAAGCCAATGTCAGAATCATCTGCGCGACAAATTGCAATCTCGAAGAAGCCGTCGAAACCGGCCAGTTCCGCCAGGACCTCTACTACCGCGTGAACGTCTTTCCGGTCTTCATTCCGCCTCTGAGGGATCGCAAAGATGATATTCTCCTGCTGGCCGATTACTTTGTGGAGCGCTACGCAAAGCGGATGGGCAAGGAAGTCCGGCGCATCAGCACCCCGGCGATCAACATGATGTTCTCATACCACTGGCCGGGCAACGTTCGCGAGTTGGAGAATTGCATTGAACGGGCTGTCCTCTTGAGCAACGATGGAGTGATTCACGGGCACCATTTACCCCCGACGCTTCAAACGCCCGAGGTTTCCGGGGCGGCGGGAACCGGGACACTTGCGGACCGAGTCGCTCTGTTCGAGCGCGACATTATTGTCGATGCGCTCAAGAGGACCTCGGGAAACATGGCCGGTGCGGCGCGGGATCTTGGGACCAGCTCGCGGATTCTGCGATATCGGGTCAAGCAGATCGGGGTTGACGCCCAAAAATTCAGGAACAGAAGCTGATTTCAGCGGGGACGTATTGGAAAGGTACAGGTTTTGCAACGAAGAAACGCGTTTTCCTGCTTTCACTGTAGCGTGGGCTTTTTTTCGGATGAAACCTGCGCTGGACTCGATGGGCGGGGCGTAGAGAGGCTCAGAATCCAAAATGCTTGATGAACTCCACCACGAATGCGGCATTGCGGGGTTGTACCTGTTGAATCGACCCAAGCGCAAGTCTCCTCGATCCTCCGGGAGTGGGGACGTCGCCTCTCTCATTCCGCCCCTGCTGCTGGATATCCAGAATCGCGGGCAGTTGGCGGCGGGGTTGACCAGCTACGATCCACGCAGACAACACATCCTACAGACGTACAAAGACGTCGGAACCGTAGCGGAAGTATTTCGAATGTCGCACCCGGCGAAGCATCGTGCGATTATCGATAAACACCGTGGGATCGCCGCCATCGCACATACGCGATACGCCACGTGCGGTGCGGAGGACGTCCGACACGCTCAGCCGTTCGAGCGCATCCACGGTCGATTGTGGAAGTGGTTCAGCTTCGCATTCAACGGACAGTTGGCGAATTATCGCGAGCTTCGTGACCGTCTGCTATCGAAGCGCGGTTATCACTTTGCGCTCGATACCGATACGGAAATGATCATGCACGCCCTGGCGTATCGTCTGCGGGGGGATAAAGCGGCGGACCTGCGGAAAGTGATGGCCTCGATGAGCAGGGCCCTTGACGGGGCGTACAACATCGCCTTTCTCGATGCAACAGGGAGGATGTTCGTCGCGCGCGATCCGTTGGGGTTCCGCCCACTGTGCTGGGGAGTGAAGGATGGGCTCTTCGCCGCGGCGAGTGAGTCGGTGGCGCTGGAAAACATGGGCATTACGGACATCAAGGAAGTCGCTCCCGGGGAAATGATACTGATTGAGAACGGAAGGATCCGCTCCGAACGGTTCGCAAAGTCGCGTCGGTCCGCGCACTGCTTTTTCGAATGGGTGTATTTCGCCAACGTCGCCAGCACGATCGCTGGAACCAGCGTATACGTCGCGCGGAGCAATGCTGGAAGGTCCCTGGCCGCACTGGAAACAGAAACAATGGATGCGTCCTGCATCGTCGTTCCGGTTCCCGATACAGCCAAAGCCGCCGCCGATGCGTTCGCCTACGAGATGGGGATCCCCTGTGTGGAGGGTCTGATTCGAAACCGATACGTCGGCAGAGCGTTCAGCGAACCGACCAGCACCCGCGGGCGGGCAGCCCAAAGCAAGTACACCCCGCAGCCGCCCGTCCTGCGCGACAAGCGAGTATTCCTCGTTGAAGACTCGATCGTTCGTTCCACAACACTCCGCGCGCTGGTCGATGAGTTGAGGACGAGAGGCCATGCGAAGGAGGTGCACGTGCGGGTGGGCTGCCCGGCGATCGTGGCCCCGTGCTTCTACGGGATCGACATGTCCACGCTTGGTGAGCTGTTCGCTCCCAGGTTTGCCAGCAGGTGCCATAACGGTAATATTCCGCCCAAGACGTTGCGAAGGATGGCCAACGCGCTGCACCTGGATTCCCTGAAGTACCTTCCGTTATCCGATCTCGTTAGTTGCCTCGAAACTCAGCAGCAGCACCTGTGCACCGGCTGCGTCACCTGCAAATTCCCCACCCCTTGGGGGAACAAATTGATGCAACGCGCCCGTCGGTTATCGAGAAAGCCAAAGAGCGGGAGGACCTACGAATGACCCAAGCGGGGTCTTGAGTCTCTGTTGGCTGAGCAGGGGGAGCGAGTCGCGCCCTAGAGCCCCCAACAGAACACGGCTCGCGCCTCATTCTGTTAGGGGCTCTTAGTGTATTCATTTGCTCCGATCATTTCTTATCTGGTAACTCAACGCTTGGAGGCGTAGACTAGAGTTGGTTATGAACGGCATCTATCTGCAACGCCGATACCTTTTTAGTTTCGATGCCCGCCGCTTACCTCATATCTTCACGGACGTCCTGGTGGTCGGGGCAGGCATCGCCGGGCTGCGCGCTGCAATCGAGGCTCAGAAGTATGGGCAGGTCATCGTCTTGACCAAGGGCCGATTGGACGAGTCAAACTCCTACCTGGCGCAGGGTGGTCTCGCCGCCGCAATTGGCGATGAAGATTCCGTCGAATCCCATATCTCCGATACGCTGGCGACGGGCGGGGGTCTGTGCGACGACGAGGTCGTCCGCTACGTGATTGCGCGAGCCCCCGAGCACGTAGAGCAGATACGGCGGTGGGGGGTGAAGTTCGATACGGAAGCGGGTCGGTTTCAACTGGCCAGAGAAGGCGGACACAGCACCTCGCGCATCGTCCACGCCAACGGCGACGCGACCGGACAAGCCCTTTCCGACGTACTCGGCGAACGGGTGAAGTCGACCCCCCGAATCAAGATATTCGAGGAGTGCTTCGCCGTCGACCTGCTCACCGACCCGGTGGAGGGCGGTGAGGGGGCTACGTGCGTCGGGGTCCTCAGCGTTCATCCTCGCTACGGGCTGCAGGTGATCCGCGCCAGACAGACCATCCTCGCCGCCGGAGGGTCCGGGATGATCTGGAGGGAGACCTCCAACCCCCCCAACGCCACCGCAGACGCGATCGCCATGGCGTTCAGGGCCGGTGTGGTTCTCAGCGACCTCGAGATGATGCAGTTCCATCCGACGACGCTCTACATCGCCGGTGGGACCCGCTCGCTGATCTCTGAGGCGGTCCGCGGGGAAGGAGCCTACCTGCTCGATCGCAGCGGTGAGCGGTTCATGAAAGACTACCACGAGATGGGCGAACTCGCCCCACGCGATGTGGTCTCGCGGGCGATACTGAAACAGATGGCGAAAACGCACGCGACGCACGTTTTCCTGGACGTGCGACATCTCGGGGCGAGGTTCGCCGAGCGGTTCCCCCGGATCAATCAGAAAGCCCGATCGTTCGGTATCGATCCGAGCGCAGACCTTATTCCGGTGCACCCAGCCGCCCACTACATGATCGGGGGTGCGAAGGTGGATATGGACGGGCACACCTCACTGGGGGGGTTGCTGGGGTGCGGGGAGGCCGCCTGCACGGGTCTGCACGGTGCGAACCGCCTCGCCTCCAACTCCCTGACCGAGGCGCTCGTGTTGAGTTGGCGGACCGGGCGGACCGCGGGTGAAGCGCTGTCTGAGATCGACGATAAACTGACCGCCAGGGAAGTCGATTGGACCTTTGCCCGCAAGCCCCGCACCGAGTTGGACCTGGTCGATATCAGGAACTCACTGCGCTCGCTGATGTGGCGGAACGTGGGGATCGTCAGAGGTGGTGAGCGGTTGAGCGAAACCCTGGAGATCATTAACTTCTGGGGCCGCTACTGCCTCGATAAGGAATTCTTCGACCCGGTAGGCTGGGAAATCCAAAACATGCTTACGGTGGGATGCCTCGTTACCAAATTCGCCGCCGCGCGCACGGAAACGCGCGGAGTTCATTACCGCGAGGATTTCCCCGAGTCCGCATCCACCTGGGAGCGGCATCTGCTCGCCCGGAGAACGCAGGAACAGTTGATCCTGGAGTGATCGCCCCCGTATTCCCGCACGACAAAGGAGCCCTGGATGTCTATCACACCGTCTCGCCCTAAATGGAAAGGGACCATGACCGACCGTGAGCGGTTCAACCGGCAGATGCACTTCCAGCCGGTGGACCGCTGCTTCAACATGGAGTTCGGGTACTGGAAGGACAATTTCCGGACATGGCCGATCTTCGTCGACAACGGTGTAACGACGAACGAAGAGGCGGATGTGTTCTTCAACTTCGATAAGATCGTCAAGATCGAGGGCCCGACGTGGATACATCCACGGTTCGAAGAGCGGGTCGTCGAGGAGACCCCAACTTCGCGAATCATTATCAACCCCGAAGGTCTCTACGCCGAGGTCCCCAAAGACGGGCACGACACGATCCCGCACTTTGTCAGGTCGTCGGTTCAGACGCCCGACGATTGGAAGCGCTGCAAGGAGGAGCGCTTCCGCCTGGACGATCCGTATCGCAAGGTTGACGTTGAGGCGCTCAAGACGGCGCACCCGCCCGATCGTGATTATCCGCTCGGAGTCTGGTGCGGGTCGATGATCGGGAGGGTTCGCGACCTGCTCACGCTCGAGGGCCTGGTGTACGCGTGCTGCGATTATCCCGAGATGGTCGAGGACATGGTCGAGACGGCCTGCCAATTAGTCGAGCGTTTCCTCGATCAGGTCCTGGGGAAGATCGACTTCGATTACGCTGGGGGGTGGGAGGACATCTGCTGCAAGAACGGTCCCTTGGTTCCGATCGAGTTCTTCAAGAACGTTATCGTTCCGCGTTACAAGCGGATCTCTGCGAAGCTCCACGCCGCCGGGATCGACCTGTGGTACGACGATTGCGATGGGGACGTCCGCCCCATCCTTCCGCTTTTTCTCGAAGGTGGTATCAACTGCCTCTTCCCCTACGAGGTGAACTCCTGCGCCCATCCGGGCGAGCTGCTCGATGAGTACGGTAAGGACCTCCGCATCATGGGCGGGGTGGACAAGATGCAACTCGGGAAGGACCAAAACGCGATCCGCGAGTACCTGGAATCGCTGGTTCCCTACGTCGAGCGCGGGGGGTACATCCCGTTCTGCGATCACCGCTGCCCCCCCAACGTCAAGGTCGAGGATTACCTCTACTACCTCGATCTGAAGGAACAAATGTTCGGAATGAAATAATTACGGATTGAGGATTGCGGATTGAAAAGAGAATAATCGTCAATGGTCAATAGTCAATTGTCAATCACTCTCGTGGTCACCTCTCACCTCTTCCACGGTGGTGTGGAGGGGAGGTACCCCAGGAATTCGTCGATGAGCTTCTTCTCGTAATCTCCCGCGTAATCGCCCGCGAGGAACTTATCCGCCGCCTCGTCGTGGAACTTTTTCCACGAAGCAGCCCCGCCGCCCGGGTTGATCGGATAGAACAAAAAGTCGTTATCCTTTGCTGCTCTCATGTCGCCCGGGGCGTCGCCGATCATCAGGATATTCTCTTTGGGGTACTTTCCGCCCGCACCGTACTGGAGATGCTCCTTCTTCGAGCCCATTTCCTGCCCGCAGATCATTCGGACATACTTGGCGAGGTCGTGCTCTTCCCACTCGCGTTCGAGGGCCTCGTTGGGAGTGGCGGAGCAGACCATGATGTCGGCCACGTCGTAGAGCTTGACGATGCTCTCGCGGACGTGCGGGAAGGGGGGAACGTTGCGGACGATCTTCGCGACGGTCTCGTTGACCGCCGTCGACCACTCCAAGGCGCATTTGAGAACCGGATCGTCATCCTGCGCCACCTTCTCCGCCAGTGCCGGGTTTCCCAAGCGAGTCTCCGCCTCGATCCACTTGCGCAGCGAATCGACTTGCGGTGGTTCATACCCGCGCTCGACGGCTTCTTCGCGTTCGGAGAGCAGATCGAAGACCTTAATGAGGGCGGGGAAGCGGTTGACGCCCCGCCACTTACTGTAAAGGTTCACGAAGTCCGCCGCCTCGCGTGCCATCTTTGAGACCCTCTGAAGGTCCCAGGAGTTGATGGTGTTCGGGGTGAAGCACTCCTTGTGCTTGATCTCCATCGTATCGAACGCACACCCGTCGGAATCGATCCCGACGAAAAACTCCTTCTCCTTCTTCAACGCCTTGAGCTTCTCAAGATGGTCTGACATCGTTTACTCCTATTTACAATTGTCAATTCCTACACGCCAGAATAGGCGCTAAATCCACCGTCGATGGGGACGACGATTCCGGTGACGAACTTGGCGGCGTCAGAGATCAACCAGATGATCGCACCGATCAGCTCGGCCGGTTCCCCGAAGCGCCCCATGGGCGTGTGGTCGATAATCTGCTTACCGCGCTGCGTCAGTTCGCCGCTCTCGTCCGTCAGCAGGAAGCGGTTCTGCTCGGTCAGGAAGAAACCGGGGGCGATTGCGTTGACGCGGATGTTCGCAGAGTGCATCTGGCCCATGTACACCGCTAACCACTGCGTGAAGTTGCTCACCGCTGCTTTGGCGGCGGAGTATGCGGCGATGCGCGTCAGCGGGCGGAACGCATTCATTGACGAGACGTTAATGATCACTCCCTCACCGCGATCCGCGAAATGCTTTCCGAACACCTGCGAGGGTATGATTGTTCCGAGGCAGTTCAGCTCGAAGACCCATCGCATCGCGTCGGGGGGGAGGTCAAAGAACGTCTCCGGTGGTACGCAGGTGGCCTCTCGCTTGTTTCCGCCCGCCCCGTTGATCAACACGTCCACCTGTCCGAGCTTCTCGATGGTTTCGGCGAAGGCCTTCTCGACGGACTCGACCTCCAGTACGTTGCACATGATTGGGACGGCGGCCTCGGCGGACGGGTCGATCTGGTTGCAGAGCGCTTGCGCCCCTTCGAAGTTGAAATCGAGGACGGCGACCTTCGCTCCGGACTTCGCGAGGGCGCGCACCATTTCCCCGCACAGCACACCCGCCCCGCCCGTAATCGCAACGCACTTCCCTTCCACGTTGAATAGGTCGTCAGGCACGGTTAGTTTCCTTTCCTGGAGGGTCCTCAGTGTCCCTTTCAAGCTTTCCTGGAGCTTCCCGCGAAGGGGGCGACGTGGCGGGCGAGGTGTTTCTCCAGCGCCGCGTAATGCGCCTCTTCGTTCTCAGCGAGCGCGGTGCAGATCGGCGATCGGAACTTCTCACCGTCGTCAGCGGTCAACACCGATCCGAACGTCACGTGCAAAACCTGCCTTGCATCAAAATCGTCGAGCAGCCCGGACAGTTCGTCATCCTTCAAATCGTTCCCGGGGGGGACCTTCGCAACGTTGGCGGAGATGTGATAGGAGGCTTTGTCCGTCTCGTATCGTTCGCGAGCGAAGTCCAGGATCGAGCGGAACAGTTCTGCGTCGATTTGGGCGATGGTGCGGACGGCTTCGAGGTAACTTGTACCTGCCGTCTTCAGATGCACCAGCCCGTCGGTCAACTCGGCGACGATCGGGTAGATGCTGAACTTGTCCGACCCGGAGTGTATGGACATCTTGTAGGGCCCGAGCGTTCGCATGACGGCGACGTGGGCGGCGAAGGACTTGCGGAAGGCGTCCAGGTCCCCGATGTAATCGACGCCCTTCTCGAATCGCCCGACGAATCGAGGCGCCATCGAGACGCACTCCACACCCAGGCGCTTCAGCTCGGCTGCGAAGAAATAATGCTCAGGCGGTGACGTGGGGCTCTCGGTCTCATCGACGGAGACCTCGAGCTCGAACTGATCCTTGGCGACCTCGCAGAGATGGCGATACATCTTGACGGTATGGGCGATGGCGGAACCGTACTTCACTCCCGCTCGCAGGAGCGTCAATTCATCGAACTCGACCCGCCCACCGCCTTCGAGTGCGAAGGATTTCCCGGTGTAGTTTCTCTTGAGGTCGTCCGGAGAGACTCCGAGCGTCTCGAAATCGAGCGAGGCGTATTTGTCGCTCAGGGCGGTGGAGTCGAGTTCGTCGGCGTCGTTATCGACGTACTCGCCCGGGTCGATCGTGAACATCGTGAACCCAGCCGCCACGGTTGCGTCGATGTCTTCGATCCGCTGGAGGTGGTCGGCGTCGGAACCGAAGCCCTCAGAGTTCAGGAATCCTTCCTGGAGCACACCCCAGGTTGCGGAGTCGATGACTTCCTGGGGTGTCCTGCCGGTCCGCTTGAGTTCCCGAATGGACTGCTGTCCCAGGACCACCGCGACCCCGCGCCCTCGAATCGCGCGGATGTGCCCGGGCGTCGCCAGACCCAACCGATCGCCCAGTCCCACGCTCGTCGCCAGTCCAAGCAGCCTCGGTGCGGTCTGCGGTAGGGCGGTGCGCACCACCTGTGCGTTCGCGTGGTCCATCGCACCGGCGCAGATGCACTTTCCGCCCAACTCGCCGATCTTCTCACCGGTCAGAGCGCATTGGTCAGAGACGCAGCCGATCAGCTTCTCGGTCCCTTTCCGCGCAATGAAGAACGTCCCGGCGCCTGATTCGATAACGCTTCTCTCGTAGACGTCGAGTCCGGTGGTTGTTCTCAGTTCGCTTGCATGCACCTGGTCGGTTCCTTCGCTGTTGATCTCGTTTGTTATTCTGTCCGCCCCGCGGACGAGTTGGGCTTCGACTCGAACAATCCCTTCTTCCACCAGGGGCTCTCAGGTGAGTTGGGGGACTCAGGCAGTTTTTTCATCGGGATGGTGACCATCTCCGATCCGTCAGGGCGCAACTCGCCTCGCCAGGTCTCCTCGCGGGCGCACCCACCGACCCACAGGAGCAAAGCGATTATCAATGCAACTCTCATCTCTACGCCGTGTATGTTCCCGCCGTCGTTGCCCCTCCCGTCCCGGTCCAGTTTGTGTGGAAGAATTCACCTCGCGGTTTGTCCATACGCTCGTACGTATGAGCCCCGAAGTAATCCCGCTGGGCCTGGAGCAGATTCGCGGGCAGCCTTTCGCTGCGGTAACCGTCGTAGTACCCCAGCGCCGAAGAGAACGCCGGTACCGGGACGCCAAGCTTCACCGCCTTCGTTATCGTGCGCCGCCACGCCCCCTGAGCTTTGCGGACCGCAGAGCGGAAGTACGGATAGAGCAGCAGGTTCACCAGGTCCGGTTTCCTGGTGAACGCTTCCTTGATCTTACCCAAAAACTGTGAGCGAATGATGCACCCGCCTCGCCACATCAGCGCGATTCCACCGTAGTTGAGGTTCCAGTCGTATTCTTCAGCCGCCGCCCGCATGAGCTGATATCCCTGGGCGTAAGAGACGATCTTGGATGCATAGAGGGCTTGGCGGATGTCCTCGATGGTCTTGCTGCGGTCACCGCGGAAGGTCCCCCTGGGACCGCGCAGTACCTTCGCCGCCGCCACCCGCTGCTCCTTCAGCGCCGAGAGGCATCGTGCGAAGACCGCCTCACCAATCAACGTCAGCGGCTGACCGAGTTCCAGGGCGGTGATGCCCGTCCACTTACCCGTTCCTTTCTGCCCGGCCGTGTCGAGAATTACGTCCACCATCGGCGCCCCCGTCTCGTCATCTGTCTTTGCGAGGATATCCCGTGTGATTTCGATGAGGTAGCTGTCCAGGTCCCCCTTGTTCCATTCTCCGAAGACCTCGGACATTTCCTGGGGTGTCAGACCCATGCGGTTCATGAGGGAGTATGCTTCACAGATCAGTTGCATGTCCCCGTACTCGATACCGTTGTGGACCATTTTTACGAAGTGTCCGGCCCCGTCCTCACCGACCCAGTCGCAGCAGGGTTCTCCGTTTTCGACTTTGGCGGCGACGGCTTGGAAGATTCCCTTGACGTGTTCCCATGCGGGAGGTGAACCCCCGGGCATAATGCTCGGTCCGTGCCGCGCACCTTCCTCCCCCCCGGAGA
>SDBT01014135.1_pt1 | contig 12742 bp, 8 predicted proteins | sample 2277101 | NCBI WGS metagenome assembly SDBT01 (sample SAMN10404973, study PRJNA504765) | marine sediment metagenome | isolation source: marine sediment core GS10_PC15, 103 cmbsf | place: Arctic Ocean: Southern Knipovich Ridge | collected 2010 | reverse complement strand
CACTCCCTTTTCGGCGCCTCGAAGGTGGCGGCCGACGTCATGGTGCAGGAGTATGGGCGCTACTTCGACATGCCGACCTGTTGCCTCCGCGGCGGCTGTCTCACCGGCCCCAACCACTCGGGCGTCGAGCTCCACGGCTTCTTGAGCTATCTCGTGCGGTGCAACCTCGAGCAACGCGAGTACACGGTCTTCGGCTACCATGGCAAGCAGGTGCGTGACAACATCCACTCCTACGACGTTGCGCGCTGCATCGAGCTCTTCTACGAGGATCCCGAACCGGCGGCGGTCTTCAATCTCGGTGGCGGCCGCGCCAACTCGATATCGATCCTGGAGGCCTTTGCAAAGGTCGAGGCCCTGACCGGCACGCCCATGCGTTGGAAGTATGTCGACGAGTCACGGCGCGGCGATCACATCTGCTACATCTCCAACCTCGATCGACTGCGTTCCGCATTGCCGAATTGGGAGCTGACGAAGGGGCTTGACGAGATCTTCGAGGAGATTGTCGAAGGTTGGCAGCGGCGCCTCGCCGAGGTGCCCGGGTGAAGCTCTCTCTGGTGATTCCGGCGCGGAACGAGGCGCTGCAGATCGGCGCCACGGTCGACGGATTGCGTGAGCATCTTTATGCTCGCGGTATCTCCGATCTCGAAATCCTCGTGGTTGACGACGGGAGCACCGACGATACCGTGGCGATTGTCGAAGGTCTGGAAGCTGCAGATCCGCGTGTTCGCCTCCTGCGCAACCAGCGCCGCCACGGATTCGGGCGGGCGGTTCGTTTCGGCCTCGAGCGGTACAGCGGCGACGCGGTGATCATCACCATGGCGGACGCGTCTGATGACCCGGCGGACGTCGAGGCGTATTACCAGATCCTCCGTGATCGGGCCGAGTGTGCCTTCGGGTCACGGTTCGTGGGGGGTGCTCATCGCACCGATTATCCGCGCTTCAAGCTCGGAATCAACCGTGGCGCCAACAGCCTGATCCGGGTGCTCTTCGGTCTTCGCTACAACGACGTGACCAACGCATTCAAAGGCTACCGGCGATGTGTCATCGACGGTTGCCGTCCCTTCGTGTCGCCGCATTTCAATCTGACCATCGAGATCCCGCTCAAGGCGATAACCCGCGGTTACACCTACCGCGTGATTCCGATCTCGTGGCGAAATCGAGCCATCGGCACCTCGAGCCTGTTGCTCAAGGAGCAGGGCAGCAGATACCTGTATGTGCTTCTCAGCGTGTGGTTCGAGTGGTTGCTGGTGCGGCACGATTACCGGCGTTCGTCGGAGGACGTTTTTGAGCCCTGGACGGAGGAGACGGACGGTGCGCGCGAGGGAGAGCTCTGAGATGGCGAATCGGAGAGTGCTGGTCACCGGGGGTGCCGGCTTCATTGGCAGCCACCTGGTAGACGGCCTCCTTGACGCCGGCTTCTCGGTGGGGGTGATCGACAACGAGAGCACGGGCAGCCGCGGAAACGTCGCCGCCGATGCCGATTTCGTGCACGGCGATGTGCGCGATGACGACGATCTGCGGGAGGCGTTCGATCCGATTCCCGATGCCGTCTTTCATATCGCCGGACAGGCGTCGATACGACTCGCATATGCGGACCCGGAGGCCGATCTTGGTGTCAATGTCACCGGCACCGTCAAGGTATTGGAGCAGTGCCTCGCCCTCGGTGTGCCGCGTCTCGTCTTCGCCAGCTCGATGACCGTGTACGGCAACCCCTCTCGGGTGCCGACACCGGAGGACGAGCCGCCCGATCCCGTCTCCTTCTACGGTGTCACCAAGTACGCCGCCGAACGGTATGTCCAGCTCACGGGAGCTCGAACAGACCTCGAATCGGGGCTCGCGGTGACCTCGCTGCGGATGTTCAACGTTTTCGGTTCGCGTCAGAGCCTGTCGAACCCCTATCAGGGGGTGTTGGCCATATTCCTCGGTAATCTGCTGCGCGGCGAGCCCGTCAGAATCGACGGCGACGGCGAGCAGTCGCGAGATTTCGTGTTCATCGACGATGTGGTGCGGGCATGGATCGCCTGCCTCGACAATCCGCGATCGGTGGGCGGGGTATTCAACCTGGGGAGCGGGACACCGACCACGGTCAACGAGCTCTGCGACGCAATTCTGGATCAGTTCGGGCACACCCGCCAAACATATCCCGTGACATCGGCCGCACAACAGCAGGGCGACGTACGGTCGTCGTCGGCGAACATCACGGCGATTCAGGAGGTGCTGGACTGGACTCCGCGAGTGTCGTTTGTCGAGGGTCTGGAGCGGACGGTGGCGTGGGCGAGGCGATCTGGAGCTCACGCCAGGTGACGGCTGCCCGAGGATGGAAGAATGACGTTCCGTCGCCGCTGATAGCTAATCTCACCACGGGGTCGTCGGTGACACCCGCCCAGAGCCGCCGGTAGCCTCTGAAGTCACGCGGAAAGCGGTTGATGAGCACCGAGTTTCCGGCGGTTGCTGGGATCAAACGGCAGATGCTGATGTGGTGGCTTTGGTGGGTCATCAACAAGACCACCATCGGAACCCGGAAGAGGGTCTTCTGGATCCGCCCCAGTGTGTTGAACCGGAGGTTGATGTCGGCAAAGACGAGGTGATCGGATGCGGGCACCGGTATTGAGGCCCCTTCCAGGACCACCGTGCTCCGCGCGACCTCCTCGAATTTCCACTGCGGCGGGTCTTCACGGCGTTCGAGGAGCAGGGCCGTCTCCGGTTTCCACCACACGGAGCGCAGATCGTAGTTGATGAAGACCGTTCGCCAGGTGGCGGGTGTGTCGAACAGCTGGCGGCGCATCCCAACCGCTGCGAACGAGTTGATGATGAACTGAGGGGCGTCACCGCCGGCGTAGTGTTCGGCGCTCCACAGATCGAGGTCGCCGGTGTAGGCGGTGTATAGCTGCAGCGTCGGAGTGGGGTTCCAATCGAGTCGGTTGGCGGGGCAGTACTGGATCTCCCAGGGAAGGGTGCCGACACCGTTGTGCGAATCCTCCAGGAGGGTCCGCACATCGTCACCGAGCCGCAGCGGCTCCAGGTTGATTGCGCTCTCGGCGGCGAGCGCCTCCTGTGTCGCTCGGATGTGCAGCAGTTGCGACAGTGCGCGTGGGCCCGAACCGCCGCTGAGCAGATTTGCTGGCAGCAGGCCACGCCCGACGGGATCGGCGAGACCGGTGAGGCTGGCGGCGAAAAGAAGTACGGTGAACCAGGCGACATGCGCGCCGATCTGTCTTGGACGTCGAGCAAAGAGCGCTGAGACCGCAATCAGGGCGAGCATGAAGGGAACAAACTGGAGCTGGTGGGTGTCCTGGCGGACAAACGCGAGGCGGAACTGGATCAGGACCACTGGTGCAAAAACGAGGTTGCAGGCGAAGAGTGGGCGATCGTGACGGAGCGCAACCGAAGATCCGAACCAGACGGCGACAGCGATCGTACCCAACGCCACCTGTACGCCCGGGCCGATGATGCTGTTGGCGACGCTGTAGCCGGAAATCACCTCCGCCGAAAGATGGAGCCAGCGAAAAAACGTGCCTGGCCGGTCAAAGAAAAACGCTGCCAGGATGACCAGGGTCAGGGGGAAAAGGAGCAGAGCGACGGTGATTTGGGAGGACCGCCGGAATACGAATCGAGCGACGACGAGCCCGGCGCCGAGGATGACCAACGAGGCCACCCCGAGGGACATCTTGACCAGGAAGAGCACTGCTGCGAGGATCCCCGCCACGGCAACGGGAAGACGCCGGCCGGCAAGCACACCGAGCAGGGTGAGCAGTCCAACGACCAGGAGGAGGAAGGCTTCGACGGTGAGCCCCTGATGGCGGGCGCAGACGAAGAGGACGGCGAAAGCAGCCACGGGCAGCAAACGCCGATCGTGGAGAAAGAGTGTCATCAGGGCAGCAGCAAACAGCAATTGGAATCCGAGGAGGAAGGTGTTGGCCACCACGAGATTCGAGGACACGTCCATCGGCACCATCAGGAAGCCGAGGGGCCCGTAGGTAAAGACGATGTCGCGACCGAAGGCGTTCCCGGCATCGCGGGCCGTGTTCATGGCCCATTGCCAGCCGGGATCGATGCCGGGGGGGCCGAGGGGAAGGTAGATGCCGTTGAGGGTGACGAGGGCCGTCAGGGCGATGATCACGATGCCGGCCGCGAGCTCGAGGCGACGTCTGCGCTGCAACGGCACGGCGGCATCTGTGGCGGTGGCTTCGGCCATCGTTCAACTATAGCCCGCACGCCTGGTGCACCCCGCCGATTGTGGCGGGGCACACCAGCCTGCCTATCTCACTGGCTGTGGTGAAATGGGGCCATGAAGGTATATCTGTCGCGATGGGTCTGTCTCGGGGTTGAAGACAATCTGCGCCGTGTCAGGCACGAGGCACTCGAGGCGGTGGCGACCGGGGCCGAGCTGGTGGTCTTCCCGGAGCTCTTTCTCACCGGTTACTCGCGGCCGCTGGAGCCGTCTCGCGCGCGGAGGGTTTTTTCAGAGGTCTCGGCGGCGGCTCCGGATGTTCTCTTCGTATTCGGCTCGATCAGCGAGGCGCGGCACAATCGGGTGACGGTGTGGTCCGGTGGTCGGGAGTTCGCCGCGTATGACAAGGTCCATCTCTTTTCCCCCAACGGCGAGCATGAGATGTGGGAGCCGGGGACCCGCTATGTCGCCTTCGATATCCGCGGCCTGCGGGTCGGTCTCATGAACTGCAACGACGTGCGCTTCCCGGAGCAGGCGCGCGCTCTCAAGATCGAGGCCCGGTGCGATCTGCTGGTCGTGCCCGCGTGGTGGCCCTGGCGCCGCGATCACATCTGGAGCACGCTGCTGCAGGCGCGCGCGGCCGAGAACGAGCTATGGGTTCTCGGGTGCTGCATCGCGGGGTCGGTGGAGCCCGACGAATTCGCCGGCGCCGGCAACCACGTCTTCGACCCCGCCGGTGAACCGGTGCGAACCGCCGACGACCGCACCTACGAGCTCGATCTCGAAAATCCGCCACCAACCATCGTCGATCCAGTGGAGCACTTCGTCGACATAGATCGCGTCGAGATCATCTGTGGCGATTGAACGGTTATCGAACTCACCACAGAGGCACAGAGGAGCACAGAGAGAAACACAGAGAACGTCGCAAACACGAAGACACAAAGACACGAAGGCCGGCCACCCGCGTAAGCAAACCGCAGATCACGCAGATAGAGCAGAGGGTTTCTTTGATGCGGCATTGCCGAGATTGACGGCGGAAACGTCGGCGATCTCTCGATCGCCGACTACCGGTGGCAAGCCCGTCGTCTCCGGACGCAAGCGTCCGTCGTCTCCGCGCCTCTGCGTTGAGAAAGGGATTGGGCGGCCTTGTGATGTCTTCGTGCCTTCGTGTCTTCGTGTTTGCGATGTGGATGGCTGTGCGTCTCTCTGTGTCTCTGTGCCTCTGTGGTTTTCCGATCAATGTTGCAGGCCGCTTGCCGATCCCTTCTTCGGTGCCGAACCGGTGAACTGCAGCCGGCCCTCACGGAACTCGCCGCCGCGCAGGGTGTGGGCCAGCGCTTCGCCGAGCTCCTCCACCAGGTGGAAGGTCAGCGATTCGCGTATCTCCTCCGGAAGGTCCTCGAGGTCGGCCTCATTGACCTTGGGCAGCACCACCGTGGAGATGCCGGCCCGCACCGCTCCCAAGATCTTCTCCTTGACGCCGCCGATCGGCAGCACCCGGCCGGAGAGGGTGATCTCACCGGTGATCGCCACGTCGTTGCGCGCCGGTCTGCCGGAGAGCGCCGACACCAGGGCGGTGGCCATGGTGACACCGGCGGAAGGCCCGTCCTTGGGGATGGCGCCGGCGGGAACGTGGATGTGGACGTCCTTCTTGAAGGCATCCTCGGATATGAAGAGCTCGTCCGCGTGGGCGCGCGCGTAGGTCCAGGCGGCCCGAGCCGACTCCTTCATCACGTCACCGAGCTGACCGGTAAGGATGAGCTCGCCCTTGCCGGGCGTGGGCGTTGCCTCGACGAACATGATGTCGCCGCCGGCCGGGGTATAGAACATGCCGGTGGCGACACCGACCTGGTCAGCCTCGGCCGCGTGCTCCGGGTGGACCCTGGGCCGACCGAGAAGCTCGTTGACCTCCTTGGCATCGATCCGGGCGGATTCAAGCTCCTCGGCGGCGATCTTCCGCGCCACCTTGCGCGCCAACCTCCCGGTTTCACGCTCGAGCTGGCGGACGCCGGACTCGCGGGTGTAGCGAGTGACGACCTCGCGAATGGCGTCATCGGTGATCGAGATCTGCTCGTCGGTGAGCCCGGTGTGCTTGATCTGGCGCGGGGTCAGGTAGCGCTTGGCGATCTCGAGCTTCTCGGCCTCGGTGTAGCCGGCGAACTCGACGATCTCCATGCGGTCCTGGAGGGGTCCCGGGATGTTCTGCAGGAAGTTCGCAGTGCAGATGAACTGGACCTCCGAGAGGTCGAACGGAACGCCCAGATAGTGGTCGGTAAAGCTGTCGTTCTGGGCCGGGTCGAGGACCTCGAGCAGCGCCGCACCGGGGTCGCCCTGGAAGGATGCCCCGAGCTTGTCGACCTCGTCGAGGAGGAAGACCGGGTTCTTGGAGCCGGCCTGTTTCATGCCCTGGATGATACGGCCCGGCATGGCGCCGACATAGGTTCGACGGTGACCGCGGATGTCGGCCTCGTCGCGCACACCGCCGAGCGAGATGCGCACATACTCACGGCCCATGGCGCGGGCGATGGACTTGGCGACCGACGTCTTACCGACTCCCGGAGGGCCGGCAAAGAGCAGGATTGGGTTGCGGCCGACGGTGTCGTGGATCGAGGGCTCGGCGACTTCCTCGTCGGCCTCGACGGGCTCGGCCTCCGTCTCGGCGGCCTCGGCCTTCTGCTGCAGAATCCGCACCGCCAGAAATTCGAGGATGCGGTCCTTGACGTCGCCAAGGGCGTAGTGGTCCTCCTCGAGGATCTCGGCTGCTCGCTTCACGTCGAGTCTCTCCTCGGAGCGTTCGGACCACGGCAGCTCGCAAATGGTCTCGAGGTAGGTGCGGATGACCTGGGCCTCCATGCCCTCGGGCCCCATGCGCTCGAGCCGGTTGAGCTCGCGGTCGACCTCCTTGCGCGCGGCTTCCGGCAACTCCAGGGCCTCGAGCTTCTCGCGCAGCTCCTCGAGGTCCTCGCGGCCACCGTCCTCGCCGAGCTCCTTTTGGATCGCCTTGAGCTGCTGGCGCAGGAACATCTCGCGTTGGCGGTCGCCGAGCTCCTCCTGAACCTGGGACTTGATGTCCTCCTGGGCGTCGAGGACCGCAACCTGGCGTTGGATGTGGATGAGCACGGCGCGCAGCCGATCCTCCACCGACAGCGCCTCGAGAAGCTTTTGGGCTTCGCCAGGTTTGAGATCGAGGTGGCCTGCCACCAGATCGGCAAAGCGGCCGGGCTCCGTAGTCTCGGCCAGGAACTGCTGCACCGCCTCCTTGGGCATGCCGGCGCGCCGGCCGAGCTCGGCGGCGCGCTCCCGGGTCTCGCGATAGAGCGCGGTAAACGTGGCGGCATCAGGATCGATCGGGGGCAACTCCTCGGCTTCGTGAACTGACGCCACCAGATACTCATCCTGCTCCTCGTAGCGCACGGCGACTGCTCGGTAATCACCGTTGAGCAGGAGCCGCATCCCCGAAGGGCCGCGCTGGACGGGGCCGATAGTGGCCACCGTTCCCATGGAGTAGAGGATCTCTGGGGTCACGTCCTCGAGGTTTTCTCGCTGTGAAACCACGAAGATCTTCTTGTCGTCCGAGCGAAGCGCCGCCTCGATGGCGCGCAGAGTCCCGGGCCGGCCGGCCGCAATCGGCGAGGTGACCTCTGGGAAAAGCACTGCCTCGCGAAGTGGGATCACGGGCAAGGTCGTCAGGTCGGTCATGAATCCTCCCGCGGTGGATGACCACCGCCTCGTGTTGCTCAAGATGGTGCTTGGCGCCCCCGGGGTCAAGGCCCTGGACGCCGTCAACACCATAAACCTGAGTATATCCTTATCATATTCCCGCTCCCCCGAATTTCATCAATAACCTACGTATTCAACGCTGAGGCGCAGAGGTGCGGAACCACCCACCCACGTCGCAAACACGAAGACACAAAGACACGAAGACGGCGCGCGCAAATTGCCCGCAGATCACGCAGATAACGCAGATGGCGATTCTCGAGACTCGTGCGCGTGGCGAGGCCCCGGCCATCGTCGGACGACGGCCGGGGACCGCTGGGCCGGGCTTCCGCTCCGATCGCAAGCGATTGTCGCGGCGTCCCGACCCAGCGGCCTGCGCTCTCGAAGAGCACAGGCCTCGCCACTCCTCATGCCTTATTGTTGGATGAAGGACGCTTTCCTTTTCCAAACAGGAGAAGGGCGAGGCGGAACCGACGCGCCACTGGCGCGTCGGCCGGTGGGAAGCATGACTGCGACGAACGCTTGCGTTCGGAGCAGACGTGCTTCTCACCGGTAGTCGGCGATCGTCAGATCGCCGACATTTCCGCCGTCAACTCTCGGCACTGCAACATCAAGGAAACTATCTGCGTCAATCTGCGTGATCTGCGGGCAAAATGTGATGGGCGGGTGACTTTGCGATTCCTTCGTGTCTTTGTGTCTTCGTGTTTGTGATGTGGGTGCGTGGATGACGCGCCTGTTAGTATTCGCGAACGGAGGAGTCGTTGATCTACCGACAATCTTCACAGCGTGGCGTCGGGTTTGGGGGCATGGGCGGCCCGAGCGTGCCGATCCCGAGGGACCTCATCGGCATCCTGGCGGCGCTCTTCATCACATTCTCGCTCCAGTTCTTCGAGGGCGCCGCGATCATCCCCGCGTTGCTGCGTCTGACGCCGGCGGTCTTCAAGGGCTTCGTCTGGCAGATCTTCACCTACCCCTTCATCGGCTGGGGCCGCTCGGGTCTGTGGTTCCTGGTCGAGCTGTTGATTCTCTTCTGGTTCGGCCGCGACGTCTTCTGGCGCCTCGGCCGGCAGCGGTTCTGGACCGTGCTGGCGCGCGCCGCCATCGGCGCGGCGGTGGCGGCGGTGGTTGTACAGCTCGTGCTGTCACTGGCCGGGATGGGGGCCACCGGATTCGCGGCCTTCCAGCTCATGCAGGGCCAGCGCATCCTGCTCGCGATCGTGATCGCCGCATTTGCGACCCTGTGGGGCGAGGCGACGATCCTCCTCTTCTTCGTGCTGCCGGTGAAGGCGCGGTGGTTTCTGTGGCTGGAGATCCTCTTCGCCTTCATCGGTTTTCTCGAGAGCAAGGACTTTGCCGGTTTTTGCGGCGTGTGTGCCGCGGTCTTCCTGACCTACAGCGGACTCAATAGAGGCGGCGCCGGCCGCATCCTCCACGACTGGCGAAAGCGCGGTGAGAAGTTCATCCTCGAGCAACGGCTCGAACGCCTCAAGCGGAAGAGAAAATTCAAGGTCCTCAACGGCGACAAGGATGACTGGGTTCACTGACCGATGCCAGGCTCGGAAGCCTGGCATCGGTCAGTGAAAAAGGCCCGGGCGTGCGCCCGGGCCGAGTTTGTTTGATGCTGCCGACGCTTACGGCCTCAACGCCGGTTTGCGCCGCGGATCGACATTCGGCAGGTCGCGGCCGGTGCTGGGGCGGCGGATTCTCGGCGCGTTGCCGAGCTTCGGCGCAAAGAGCTTGTACACCTCCTCGAACGCCTCGCGCGAGAGCACGACGTCCTTGGCGGCGGCCGGGGAGATTCCCGGGGTCTGCCAGTCGCCTTCGAAGAGCACCTCGGCCATGTTGACCTGCGGGATGCTGTCGCCGAACTCGGCGTTAATGAACTGGACGAGCTCGTTGGCCACCAGCGCGTTGCCGATGTTCTGAGGGTGGAGGCCGTCGTAGGAGAAGATTCCGCCGAGCAGGAAGTCGGCCGTCAACTCGATGCCACCGAACAGGGGGAGCTCGCGACCGCTCACAAGGTCGGCGAAGAAGGCGTTGACGTCAAACACCGGGTATCCGTAGAGGGCGCCGACATCGCCGATGATTGCGTTGTAGGCGTCGATGCGGTCGTTGATCGTCGCGACCTCGTCGGGCCTGAGGACGTAGCCCGGGTTGCCGGTCAGGAAGTCGAGGTTGTCCGGCAGCGGTGGTCCGCCGGGAAGACCGTACCCCTGGGCGATCAATAGACCCCCGAACAGGGTCACCAGATCATCATCGGTCAGAACTCCGGTGTCGGCCATCAGGTACCAGCGTCCGAGATCGGGGATGTCGACAAACGGATCCAGGCTCGTCGCGAAGGGGGTCTCGGTGGAGTACGGGATGTTGATCAGCACGATGTCGGCCGAGGTGTTGGTCGCGAGGGCGCCGATGGCGTTGTTGTAGAGAAGGGCGAACATCTCCACCGGGGTCATGGTCACGCCGTCGATGGCGGTGCCCGCGACTACCGCGCCGAGCACGTCGTCGTTACCGATCCACACGGTCACGAAGGTCGGCTGGGCGCCGATGGCGAACTCGAGGGCGGTGTGGAGGTTGTCCCGGAGGATGATGTCGAACATCGCATTGGCTGGGTTGAAGTTCTCGAGGTCTCCTGTCCGGAAAAGCATATCGTAGAGGTTGGCGCCGGGAATACCCAGGTTGTTGTAAATGTCGGGGTAAAAGGCGTTGCTTGGCAGACCGGGGATCAGCCCCACCGGCGCGATCGTCGGCCGGAGCTGCCCGTCCTGCAGCAGGCTCACCAGCTCGAGGATGGCGGGGAGGCCGGGCTCCGAGATGGTGGGTTGTTCGAAGATGGGGGCCCCGGCTTGGTGTGCGAGGACCGCTGGATAGGAGCGTTCCTGGTACCAGTCCATGAGGGAGCCCGAGGCGAAGCCCGCGGTGAGGCTGTCACCAAGGGCCACATACGAGGTGAAATCGACTTGCGCCATGGCGGGCGTCGCCGCGAGGAGCGCCACCAGGCAGGTAATGAGAATTGTCTTTTTCATTGGCGTCCTCCTTTTCAAAACTTGATTGTGAAGGTCGCGCCGGCAAGGTGAGCCTTGCTGTCGTCATAGCGACCGTTGTAGCCGTCATGCGAGCCGCCCTCGGTAGAACGACCGTCGTTTGTGATGTACAAATAACCGAGATCGAGGCGGAAACGGTCGGTGTAGTAGCTGAACCCCGCCGAATAGCCGGTGCGGTCGCCGTCTGCGAGCAGCGGCGACATGGTTTCGATCGGTTGCCCGGTCTCGTCGAAGAGGTAGCCGAGCTGGAGTGCGACATGCTGGCTGACGCGGTACTCGCCACCGATGCGGTACTGAGCGGCATCTTCAAAGTTCTCGGGGACCGCGGAGCTGAGCTCGGGGTTTTCGGGAAAAATGATGGCGAGCTCGTCGAAGGAGGTCCAACCCATGACGCCGTACTGGCCGGAGAGCGTCCACTTCTCGTTCTGCCACGAAAGCCCGATCGTCCAGAAGTCCGGAAACTCGATCGAGGTCGTGATGGGCACCTTCTCGTCAACTGGAAGGAACGAAGCGATGACAGCGTCGAACTCGGGGTAGCCCGTCAAAATTTGATTGAAGGCCCCGTCTCCCTCGTAGTCGATGGTGAAACCGGAGCGGTAGACGCCGCCGAGCGTGAATCCGCCCCCGATCTTCCACAGCAAGCCCACATTCCAGGCGAAGCCCGAATTGATGCCGGTGGATTCCATTTTCGCGTCCGCCACGTCGGTGAGCTGCTGGTTGAACGGGTTGATCAGACCCACCGTTCGTTCGATCTCGAGGGTGCTCGTCTCGTAGTCGATGCCGATGCCGAAGGCGAAGGTCTCGCTCAGCTGGTAGGCCATGCTGACGCCAAGGTTGAAGTTCATGAGGTCGGCTTTTCGAGAGATATATCGGCCGAGGAAGTCATCATCCCACTCGGTGCCCAGACCCCATGGGTTCGTCACCGAAAAGCTGACCTCGAGGCGGTCGTTTACCGGAATTCCGACATAAAGATGCGCTGGAGGAAAGGTCTGATCAACCAGGTCGGCGGTGTATCCCTCCCCGGGAAAGGGCGACTCACCGTAGAAGGTCTGCTCGGGTGCGATGAGGGTGACGCCGAACATCACCTGGATGCCCTTGTCGGTCTGAAAAGCCATACCGGCCGGGTTCCAGAACATGGCCGACGGGTCGTCGGCCACCGCGGTGAACGCGCCTCCCATGGCCATCGCCCGGTTGCTGTGCTCAAAAAGGGCGAAGCCCGAGCCCCAGGTCAACGACGGCATGACCAGGAGCGCCGCAACCACCAAAAGAGCATATCTGTGATTCTTCGCAATCATCCGAACCTCCTTCCGCTGATAACGGTGCCGTTTTCTCGCTGAATCGACCTCTCATGCTACGGCGGCAATAACAGGTCGTCAACACGCCTGATTGAATCGGTGTAACTCGGACCGAGTCATCCGAAAAGGACTGGGCGGAGGTGATGATGAACAGCAGGTTAGGTTGCGCTGCATCAACGGCGGTTTTCGTCTTTTTGGCGGCAGCACCTGCCGCGTCTCAGGTTGTTTTCACGGATATCACCGAGCAGGCCGGTGTCGCGTTGACCGAGCTCTTGATCGAGTCGGTGGCGTGGGGCGATTACGACAACGATGGTGACGAGGACCTCTATCTGACCGGCGACGGGCGCAACCGTCTCTTTCGAAACGACGGCGGCGGCAATTTTACCGATGTCACTGACACCGCCCGCGTCGGCAACTCGCGCTTCAGCGTCGGCACCGCCTTCGGCGATCTCGACAACGACGGTGATCTCGATCTCTACGTCGTGAACTTCGACGTGGGGCCCGATGTCCTGTACCGG
>SDBT01014133.1_pt1 | contig 12744 bp, 32 predicted proteins | sample 2277101 | NCBI WGS metagenome assembly SDBT01 (sample SAMN10404973, study PRJNA504765) | marine sediment metagenome | isolation source: marine sediment core GS10_PC15, 103 cmbsf | place: Arctic Ocean: Southern Knipovich Ridge | collected 2010 | reverse complement strand
GATTTTTCAGTAATAACTTCGCAAGGAACCGCGCCATCTTTATAGGTGGTGATTTCAAAAACCCTGTCCCCATTAGCGTCACAAAACGCAAACGCGGTAGTTGTCCGTCCCCCAACCTCCCAATGAGTTGTTTTTACGGTCACATGATCAATATCGTGAAGATCGGCTCCGAATAGTGGATGTGTCATTTTAATCTATCCTTTTCAGTTGATGTTTTACACCGGTCACGGTTTTTAAAACCGCCGTAACCCTTCTGACAAAATAGCCGGAATATCTTTTGGCCCTTGAAGCAAGGAATGAATATTCAGGCCCGCCTTGTTTATCCGTGCCAGTAAAATACTGACCGTTTTCTAAATTCATTATCCCGTATATTTTACCCTGTGATCTCATTATTTTACCTTGGTGTTTGGGTTTTTCTCATGAATGATACTAATCATTGCCCCCAAATTATCCCAAGCCCAGGCAGGCGGATTGGGACGCTTAAGCCAAACATTCATGGCGGCTACATATAAATCTTTTGCGTCCTTGTTTTCTATCTTAAATTCAATAAACTTTTTCATATCACCACCGGGATTTTATCAATATCAACAGCTTCATTAGACCGTGCTTCCGGGGGCCAACGTTCCTGTTCCGCCCAATTCTTCAAGTCCATCATATAGAGAAACATTTTCTCGCTGATTTTTTCATAGAAACCGTCGCGGGCCGCGAAGAAAGTATAAGGAACAATTCTGCCGCCTATTTCACAGGCCACAATGGGGCAGCGGTCGCAGGTTTCCTTATAAACATGGGGTTTGTTATCATCGCCGCCGTTAATGGTACAGGCACAGCTATAATAAACTCTGGCAGGAACCCAGGGGCCATTTTTAACCATTCTGATTTTGTAATATTCAATTCCCATTATCTCTTCCTAAAAATGGGGCCGTTTCGGGGTGGGGAGTAGGGGCAGAGAGATGAAACGGCCCCGCCGGGAGTAATTTACATCCAGCCACCTATGTCTTCGCGTTTACCGGAAAAACTGTCTTGGGTTTTAACGCCGCGATAACCATCAGAAGCGAAAGCCTTGGCGACAATCTTGTCGATACAATCCTGGAAGGTAAAAAGACCTTGGCCATTATCAACGGCTGCTTTAATCCACTTCCAGTGTTTGAATTTCAGCGTCATACCTTCAAGCTCAACCAATTCAGCGACTTCGGTTTCAGGGTTTTTGGTAACACTTGGCGGCGTGTTGGGTGGTAATGGTTCTTTCTTTTTGATTAAAGGGGTTGTCGGCCCGTCGTTACCGCGTTTGTCCAGGGCTTCGATTGCCTGTTCCGGGGTAAAGCCGAGAGCTACCATGGAAAGAATTTCAGGATTTGGATCGGGCCCCATAATGTTGTCAGAGCCGAGAACAGCGCCAGCCGCCGCTATATCATCAGCAGCCTCTTCTTCTGGTATTCGCGACCTATCCGCGCTCGGAGCGACCATGTGCTCGGAGGGATTGTCTGCCCGCCCGACAACTAATTCGTCTTGAGGTTCAGGTTCCTCGGGCTCGACACCACCGGGAGCAACCCCAACAGGAGGCAATTTACGTAAAATAGAGTCCAGTTCTGCCTTCTTTTCTTCTGGTACGACCTCCCCAGGCCAGACAACGCCAGGGTTGGGCAGTTTCATTTTAACCAAGCTGGACATCGCCATGACATTATGTCTGATCATTTCCCCATGGCTGTATTCAGCGCATAGTTTCCGGTCTTCTTCGGTTAATCCTATAGCGGACTGGCCTACCTTAACAATCAAACCGAAATCCAGAATAACAATATCCCTCTTTAATTCCAGACCCCAGGCTTTTGCTTTTCTAATGGCGGCGCTCCTGCGGCCGTTTTCGATTTGCTTTTCTGATTTGGGTTTATATCCTGGCATTTTGCTGTTCCTCAATTGCTTTAAATCCGGCACGGCAAACTATTTCGATTTGAGAGGTAACTGTTCTCCCGCTTTCGGTCGCCATAACCCGCATTTTCCTGTCGATTTCATCATTAACGTTAAAACACCAATCGACTTTTCCTTTTGCTCTTCCCATCTGTGGGCTCCTATTGTCGTATAGATTTATATTGACAGGTAGCATACGAGGGTATAAGTAGTCAAGTGAAAAAGGGAAGAGATTGTGGAGTTACTAAAAAAAGACACTGACAAGTTGCCCCTTCAATTAAGAAAAGGGTCCTGTAAAACTTGCGAATTTGATTTCACAGAATATTGGGGGTTTATAGAATTTTTTGATTACGGCTCTAAAACCCCACCAGATCAATGTTATAGTTGTTATTCTAACGAAAAATAAAAAGGAATTATTTACGGAACCTGGAGAACAACAATGAGAATATTTATGGGAATATCAGGATTAACCATTGTCTTTATGACGCTGGCCTTTGAGTTGGTCGCCTTTGCTTGGCTGGGCGCTAACGACTTTATAAACCCTTATACGATGTGGGGGTTAACAGGCTTTGTCGTGGGGACCTTTCTAACCTGGGTAGGTGACCGGTGACAGACCTTAAGACAGGCGAATTCATAGAAGTGCCGATCAAACAAATCGACATAATGGATATGGCTAAAGAACACCACGAAATGAAAGCCAAAATTGATAAGATTCTGGCGATGAAGCCCGTAACGGTAAAAGACGTTAAAGAACCTTATTCTGTTAATTGGAACAGCGCAGTAGGATCTAATAAAATGCTCAAAGAAATCCAAAAGGAATTAAGGTGATGGGTAAGAAAAAGTATTCAAGGCCAGAGAATGACCCAGACCTTCCAGACTTTCACGACTTTGGCGGAGGCGGGTGGGACGAACCAGACACATCTCAATACGATGAAATTGATAACCTCCAAGCCCAAAACAAAGCCCTCCAAGACGAACTGAAAGAATTGCGGGGGGCGCTAGAAAATATAGCGACCATACATTTAATCAAAACCTCGGGACCGATGGCGATGCTTTTGCAAAAAATAGCCCGCGACACCCTCACTAAAGAGAAGGAAAGCAAATGAGTAAACCCCTTATGGCGGATGAAGAAATTGACAGCAATTATCAAGAATACGAAGACCTTGAGGATTTAGTTGAGGAAATTGAAACCCAACTAGCAACACTACTGAAAGGAAAGGGATGATGCAGGATACTCTTGGTCTTTTTGAAGAGCTTAAACGGATTGTGAGGCTTGCTCCGATAGACCCCGGAATTCGTAAGTTATTGAAACATTATTTGGAAGACTTTGCAACCGCTAGGGACGCTCTGGAATGGAAAGAGTTTAACCCAGAGGATAAGGGGACATGGCCGAAGGAAAAAGGCTCCGGTCTTATATATCAACTACTAAGCAATAAGGGCAGGCTTTTTCATGCTTGGTGGCCCCCAGAAGGAAATAAGTGGATGGGTGAACATAGTCACAGGCAGTTTTATGACCTTTGGGAGGGCGAATATATTACCCACTACCGAGGTCCCATCACCCCACCCGTAGAGAACGCCAAAGGCGGCACAGCAAGAAAAGGATAAAGAGGATGGTTGAAACACGAGAAAAATATCTTGAACGCGCAGACAACGCCAGGTCCTTACTCACCAATGAACAGGCCCTAGCAATCTTCTCCGGCGAAACGCTTATGGTGGATAAATCTAAGCTAGAGGATTTGCGGAATAGGGCGGCGGCCATTGGCTACGAGCCCAAACTTCAATCAAAGAAAAAGATGGTGGAATTGGGCGACGAAGTTTTTGAGGGTATTGAAGCCCTCTTAGGGGATAGGTAATGGTTGAGAAGAAACTAATCCTGTCTAAGGGGGTGAAGTGATGGCCATTAAATCATCAATATATGAAGTTTGCCAAAAATGTGGGGCCGAGAATGCTGAAATACAGGGCTATTATATTCAAAGAACTTGGCACAAATGCCCCGATGTAGACCCTCGCTGGCAAGCAACCCCACGCGCCGCGCCCCATAGGGCCGATGTTATTTTCATTAGAAAGGACGGCACAGAGGAGGCCTTTGTTAGACGTGAGGACGTACCAGCAGACCCTAACTGGTTTGGTTTTGATATTAAATATCTTGAAATTGAAGAACGCGAAACCACAATGTTCGGGCGATCGCAAGCGGAAGTATTAAAAGCATTTAACAATCAGCAACCTTTAATGAACGCAAAACATGAATTTGTTTCTATTAAACCCGCCAACCTTAAGGGAGAATAGTCCGTGATGGAAATAGCTTGGCCAGTATATGCTTCCATAGGGTTCACTCTGGGCCTGTTCTGGCTTATATGGTTGAAGGGGGATAGATGATAATGAGGGTTGACTTTCAACACAATATAGCGCAAAAGGAAGAGAAATGAAAACCAGAACCAGCATCTACATTGATATTAAAGAGTTGGAAAAACTCAAACTCAGGGCAGAGGAAAATGGCCGCTCAATTAGTGGTGAAGTCTGCTTTATTCTTAAACACGCTCTCAACGGAAGACCCAACGATGGCACAAGCCCCCATTTGGCCGGTGGCAACTGACGCTTTTATAGCCGACACAACAGGCTTAAGCGCAGAAGAAACCGGAGCCTATATCATGCTTTTGATGTGTCTTTGGCGCAACAACGGTGATCCCTTACCGTTGGACCACAAACGATTATCAAGAATGGCCAGGGTTTCGTCTTCCAGATGGAAACAGGTATGGCCTTCAATTAAGGAGTTTTTCATAATTAAAGATAACCTGATTACTCAAAAACGACTTCAGGTTGACCTAGAAAAGGTAAAAGCCAAGATAACCAGCAACCGGATAGCCGGTTCCTTGGGCGGCATAGCTAAGTCATTGAAATATAAAGGAACAGGTCTAGCAGACGCTAGCAATCCGCCACAGCGAAAGGATAGCGAAAACGTACCTATCCATAAACCATATAGTAAACCAAATACTACCCCCCCTTTAGCCCCCCCCAAGGGTGGAAATAGTAGTAAGCGAGGAACGAAGTGGAATGAGGACAGCGTACCGGAGTTATGGTTAGCGGAAATGAAAAATAAATATCCTGATTGGCCAGAGGGGGTTCTGGCATACACCGAGGAAGAATTTTGCCTCTTTTGGAAAGCAGCTACAGGGCAGCGGGCCACTAAACGGGATTGGCATGCAACATTCCAAGGGTGGTGTTTAAGGAAAAACAAGGAGGTTGCTAAAAAAGACCCTGAAAACACAAAAGCTGTTGAAGATATCCTGAAAGGTGTTTCAGCGGGTGTTTAAACTGAAACAGATACGTGTTTAATGACGATGAAAGCGCTGCCAGCACATTAGAAGGCTTTGGGAGGTAAGATGCACAAGGAAAGAAATTTAGGATCACTCACGGAGCCTAGAAACGCTCCATGCCCCCAATGCAAAGAGAAGGATAAGTAGGATGAAACCAGTATTTAAAGAACCCGGAATGCTCTTAGGCTGGATTGGCGACCTTGCCAGGGGGGAGGCGGGGTATACCGATGATGAGCCAGGCAAGCTAAGGCGTGCCCTGTTAAGCATTGCAGACCAGTGTGATAGATTCGGCGCATTGAAGAAAGAGAAGTCCTACAAATACCCTAAATTAACAGACTTGTTATTATACATCTTGGAGGCCGAAAACTATCGGATAAAAAACCCAATTTATTATAAGGATTTAGCGAGGTGGACGGGGTTTAAAGATTCTGATGTGTCGGCGGCATTAACCAAGTTGAAGGCAAAGGATTTTGTAGCCAGCGATAGAAAGGGAAGCTGGTGGCCCACTGAACGGGGCAAATCTGCGGCTTTTGACCCTTGGAAGCAAACTCAATGACCAATAAACCAAACACCACAAGGGAGTATCTGCAAAAAGAAATTGGTATTTTGGAAAGCTGGCTAGAGGTCTACGCGGGAGCCAATAAGGAAACCAATGCCAGAATGGTTGGAAAGCTTGATTTGCTCAAAGACGCCCTGGCCCTCCACCATATTTTAGAGGATGTGGGGAAGATAGAGACGCCAGAAACAAAACTGCCCGGCGGGGCCCTAACACAAGTAGCCCCGGGTAACGCCGAGGCAAGCGGCCAACAGTTAATGTTAGACCAAATCAACACCATCATTTCAAAACATCTAGGAGAAGAGGGATGAAGGAAATGGAACAGCTTGAACGGAAAATAGCTTTCGTAAAAGACCTAGAGAAAATCTGCAAATCCATGGTGAACTCCAATGAAGGCAATTGATCTTGCCCATTTGGTATTTGAGGCTTTCCCGAAGCAATTCGAGAAGGAAACCACCAAAGCCGTCTGGGGCAATGCTTTTGAAGACGGGTTAAAGGTTTACGAAGGCCCGCGGCTGGCCCAGGCTTATAAAACCACCATGGCCTCCTGGAAAGCCGGCTATTTCCCAAAACCTTCTGATTTCCTTGACAACATGCCGGCCGAAGTAAGGCCTGGAGGCTATGATTTCCAGGCAATTATTTACGCCAAGAAGAATTTAGACAAAGCTTATGAGGAATTAAAGCAAAAACACGCGAAGGTTTTTAAGACCATTGAAGGCGCCGAGCTTATATTTTCTGCCGCCTACGACGTCCGGGCGGTGTTGAACAGGATCTTACAGGTTCAGTTTATGTATGATCAGGCCCAGGTAAAGGACCCTGAGAGGGCTAAAAACCTGTACCGGCCAGATTACCTCAACAAACACGACCGGGCGGCTGAGAACGTCCCTCAAACCCACCAGGACCCTTTAAAATACTGGTATGATCGTGCGAAAGTTGATTTATTGCCTGAGAATGAGGATAAGTTGAGGGAAAAGAAAAGAAAGATCGCGCATACCGAGAGGAAATATCATCATTTAAAGAGCTAGAAGCGTTTCCATTTCTTTATGTTTTCAATGGTACGATGCAAGCCCACGAGACCCCAAATGTACATCAGGGCAAAGCCTAGGACTAAGAGAATGCCTACAAGGTTTTCCATTTCAATCCTCCATTAGGGGTTAAGGGGTTAGAGTGGTCGCATAGCTTGGCCAGGGTTTTTAACACCCATAGACCTAAGTTTGGTTTTGCACCTTTCGCAGTCAACGTAGTGGGCCGGGTCGCTGGAACAGAAATGAAAGGTCATATAGTCTGCCAGCTTTACCCCACATAAAGGAGAGCCGTCAAAATGAGCGTGAACCTTTGTGGTTCTAACTCTTCGGGTTTTGTTAAAACCTCCGTAATATCCTGATTGCAATTCCATAATTCTATCTCCAATATCGTTCCCATATAAGGAACAGGGTTAACAGTATTCCGAAAGCTTCAAGCATTAGTTGGCTTTACATAGGTTTTTTTGCCTTTGCACCTGTCCCGCGCTTCGATAAGGCTTGTCAGGTTGTTGCGCATGGTTTGAGTGTCTAGGCCGAAGCTTTTCCACTCTGCAATCACAGCGTCCCAAAGGCGCACAGCTTCGGGCCAATCTTTGACCCTCCAGGCGGCTTCGGCTTGGTTGTGAAGTTGTCTAAATCTAGTCATATTTATTACTCCTTTATAGTGAGGTGGCTAAGCGGCTTCAAAGAACGCTGGTTGACCAGTATATTTGATAGCATAGCCAACACATTCGTCAGTTCCGCAATGGCGGACGATGGATTGCCCCTCAGTAGCGTTAAGGTCGAGGTCACTGACCGCCCGCTTGATAGCCGTTACCTTCTTACCTTGGGGGTACAAGCTACAGGCCCTTATATTAGCTCCTGGCTTAGGCTCAAAGTCACGATCAATGACATAGAAATCAAAAGAAGTTTCTGGGAAGATTTTCATGGTTTATTTATCCTTTAATAGGTTAGAGGTTAAGAAAGTACCGGCTCTTGGTCGGCGTAGGCGATTTCCCACTTTCTAAGCTCAGTGGTGTCTGTCAGCGCGCTGTCCCTGCTTGGGCCTTCCCAAGAGATTTCGGATATTTGAGCATAGCCGCCCATGCCCATTTGCTTAGCGTGTTGTTTTACCCATTTGCAAGCGGCCTTAAAATAATTGAATGTTGCGTATTTGTAGAAATACTCGATGGGTTCATCAGCGCCACTTTCGTCGAAATCTGGGTCAACGTAAAGGACCTTAAAGTATTTGCCGGTTTCCATTAATTATCTCCTTTATTAATACATATAGAGGGTTAGACAGCTTTAGTGCCAATTCCATTAATGAATGCTCTTAATTTGGCTTCCAGATCGCGTTTAGTGTCAAAACCCTGGCCCATAGGACAATGAACGCCACCGCCTTCGTTATCCATTTGGTTTAGCTGTACGCCTCCATAAGCTTCATCAAGGTGATAGTTGCCAATATTAGCGGTAAACTTGCCATCTTTGCGAGTCCAAGGCGTGGCGGGGTTGCCTGTGATATTATTAAGATGATCAATAAGGGCTCGAAGTGTTTTAAGTGTGGTTCTCATTTTATTTACTCCTTTGTTAATACATATATAATAGGTTAAGCGTTGCAGACTTCGCCGGAATTTAACTCGACAAGCTTAACAATCCTGGGTTCGTTTCCGGTGTTATTGCGATACACGCTTTCGCAAATGCCCTTGGCCCGTTGCCAGTCCAGAACCAAGCCGCTCTCGCTCCAAAAGTTCATGCGGATTGTGTGGCCATCAGCAAACTTAGCAAGGGCCAGTGGATATGGATAAATACATTTGCCCTTTTTAAACTTTCGCACTTTAGGATTTCTTGGTGCTGGCACAAAAGCTTGCTTAAGAAGTTTGGCAGCATTAGACCAGTCACCAGAGACTTCGGCTTCCTGGTAAGCATTGAGAGCCATAATCTTTTGTTCCGCTTTAGTCATAATCTTCCCTTCCTTTTGCTTCTTTACATAACCCTTCTGTCAATACTTGTCAATACCTGCTCTTTAATAAGTTTAAATAAGGGGGGTAAGGGGGGATGCTCTTTCTTAAGATAGTGTTATACCCTTGAAGATTAATACTCTATAGATGCAAAACTTAATTTAATGCTTTACACTTAAACTATTTATCCGTTATCTAATTTTCATGCCAGCCCTATCAAATATTAAAGACGAAAGGCTCTGTAACCTCTTTATTGAGCATGGAAGAAACTATACTAGGGCCGCAAAACATTCGGATTACTCCTATCCTCACGCGTTTAATAAATTGAAGACGGGCCCTTTGGTTGCGCGTTGCAATGAACTTGATCAATACTACCAAGCCCGCAATATGGCTAGCTCTGAGAGGGTTTATGAAGAGTTGTCAGCGCTGTCATTTACCAATGCTACGGACATCCTTAAAATGGATAATGGGAAGATCATTGTAACCGATTTGGATAGTTTGAGCCCGATGGCAGCCAAAGCGGTTAAAGAGATCGGTATTAGCGAGGTTGAGATCGTCAATAAAGATGGCAGCAAGAAGATCACCAGGACAATCGGAATAAAGATGTACGACAAGCTAGGAGCGCTTAAGGAGCTTGTCAGGTGCCTGGACATGACTTTCAAGCCAGATGTACCACTGGATGATGAAGGCAAGCAACTGAGAGGCTTTACATTGATAGGGCCTGGCATGGAGAAGGCGAATAAGAAACCCCCGAAGGAATAGGGGTAACTCCGGGGGTTAAAGAAATAATTCAACGGTTACTTAATGGCCGCCGAATTCCTCACTTAGATAGTTTACCATGGCTCTTCTCCATTGCTACTCTTAAGGTGCATACCAACCATGCGCGCACATCAATACAATGTCAATACCATCCAGCATTTAATCTCTCCAGATTAATTCATTCGATATATAGAAATCAAGGGGGAGGGGGGTTTCGGATCGCGAATGGGGACTTTAACATCCATCTCCTCACCACTCACACAATATCAGTTTCATAATATTAGGTATTGCTGTATCAATAAAAATAAAATACAATAATTTATGGCTTTAAAAGACAATGTTCATTTTTCTTCTCAGAAAGACGATTGGGGCACACCTCAAGAATTTTTTGACAAACTGGCCGATGAATTTGGTTTTGTCTTAGATGTATGCGCGACGGAAGAAAATGCCAAATGCTTTCAGTTTATCACCCCCGAGGAAGATGCTTTTGAAACGCCGTGGCTGTTTCCGGCTTTTATGAACCCCCCGTATGGACGGAAAATAGGTTTGTGGCTGGCGCTGGCCTGGGAAAAGAGCCGTGACGGGACTGTGGTTTGTCTGGTTCCTGCCAGAACCGACACCGCTTGGTGGCATGATTTTTGTATGAAAGGCGAAATCCGTTTTCTTCGTGGGCGTTTAGTTTTTGAGGGGGCCGAACATAATGCGCCATTCCCAAGTGCGGTTGTAATATTCAAACCCGGGCAGCATTAACTCACACGACACAGGGATTGCGCTTTCTCCTAAAATATATTATATTATTTATTCTACGGGTAATAAATTATCATTCTTGGAGACTTAAAGAAACTATCCTCCCTGTGCAAGAAAGCGGCTCCTTATGGGGCCGTTTTTTTATGTTCTTTACCTTTTATCAAAAAGAGCATATAAAAATTCTACGATAACTCGTTGAAATCGTATACGTAAGAACCCGTCGCGGAGTGATCACTTCAATCGAAGCCCGGCGGGTTTCTTTATGTGCTACCTAAAACATCTTGACATTCCCCAGGAATAGTATTGATATATCTATATGCTATTAAAAGGAAAAGATTATGGGAACAGGTCCTACCAAGTACCAACAGCAATTAATCGACGATTATGCGTCCGGGATGTCTTATGCCAAGGTTGCTGAAATAAATAATTCTTCGATTAATTTTATTAGAAATGCGATCAGAAAATTCGCCCCGCATATCTGCCGGACCAAAACCCTTAATTCTAAATATAGCCAGGAATTCAGAAATAAGATTAAGGATGCTTATCTTTCGGGCCTTAGCCTTAAAAAAGTTGGGTACCGTTACGGTGTCGCCATGCAGACCGCACATAAAATAATCCAGAGGGATTGGCCAGAAATCATGCGCCCACCGCACATAACCTACGGGCTTTAGGAAGGAAAAATTATGAAATTTATTACTGAATTCCGTGGCGTCTGCCTTTTCTGTGATCAGGCCGGTGATATCTGGTATATAAATTTGTCAGAGGGTCCGCCTGTTTTTACGAAAGTCAAAAAATAATGCTCAAATTAATCACAATTCTTATCAAAGAAAAAGACGAAACCCCAAATATGCTGGATGGTTTGCCCGAAAATAATCTGGTCGTGGCTGATATTTTAGTCCATCCGGATTTAAAAATTCTTAGGGCCAATCTTGAAACCCATGCTTTTGCCTTGGATAGGGCTTGGAAGGAAAAAGTCAGAAGAAAAAGAGCAGAAGAAAAATGATCATCCACGGTTATAATATTACGCCCTGCCCGGCCCCGAGACAGAACCGATCCGATAAATGGAAGAAAAGGCCCTCTGTTTTACGCTACCGCGCCTTTCGCGATGAGGTCAGATTGAAAAAGGTCCATATTAATCCTTACGGCGATACCGTTATTTTCCATGTTCCGATGCCTAAATCCTGGTCGAAGAAGAAAAAACTGGCCATGAATGGCAAACCTCACAAGCAAAAACCTGATTTAGATAACCTCCTGAAAGCACTTTTGGATGCTGTATTTGAGGAAGACTGTGGTATCTGGGATATCAGGGCCAAGAAATATTGGGCCTTTGAGGGCAAAATTATGATCATAAGGAGTGTTGAACATGAAAAGAGCCAAAGTTGAATTTTATAAAAATATAAGAGGCATGTGGTCTTGGCGGCTGAAAGCCCCAAACGGTAAAATCATTGCTGTGCCCGGAGAGGATTTCAGCGACAAGGCTAAAGCTAAAAGGAACTTCGGTTGCGTGGTTGTTTATAGCGCCAAGGCAAGAACCCGTTTGATGGAAGAATTCGGATTTATCAGTAATGACTAAAGCTTGGGTTCCAGAGCGGGATTTTTCAAACGCACCGACGCTTTATAACTTCATCTTAGCCGAGGAATTCGTCCGCGTAGTGATTGGCCCGGTCGGCGGCGGCAAAACCTTCATGCTTTGCAACGAAGTCATGCGCCGGGCGCTCCTGCAGCAGCCCAATAAAAAGGATAATATCAGGTATTCCCGCTGGATTTTTGTAAGAAATACCATGCCGGAACTGAAAATGACGACCATAAAGACCTGGTTAGAATGCTGGCCGGAAGATAAGTGTGGTCCTTTAAAACAATCTTCCCCGATCTCCCATCTGATCTCCTATAAACCGGAAGGCGATGAACCCGGACTTCATCTCGAAGCCTATTTTATTGCCCTAGATACCCCGAAAGACGTTAAAAAGGTGCTCTCCCTGGAATGTACCGGTTTTGCCCTTAACGAATGCCGGGAAATCGCCAAGATTTTATTCGATACCAATACCTCTAGGCTTGGCCGCTACCCGGGGAGCCGCAAGGGGCCAACTACATGGTCAGGGATTATCGCCGATACCAACCCCCCCGACGAAGACCATTATCTCGCTGAATGGGCGATGCACAAGCCCGATAACTTTCTGATCCTGCGCCAGCCCCCTGCAATTATTGAAGTCGATGTTTCAGGAAAATACCCGCGTTCCGTCGATGGCTGGATCAAAGACAAGGTTTTCAAGCATCATCCGGAAGATAAAAATCAGCCGATGCCGGTGATCCGCAACAAGGATAAGTTTTATGTTGTTAATCCGGATGCCGAAAACCTCAAGCATCTCAAACAGGCGGCACCAAAGGAAGATGTTTATGGTTCCAGGGGTTATTACGGCAGGCAAATTGCCGGGAAAGACGATGATTATATCCATGTTTATCTCAAGGGCCAGGACGGTTATGTCCGGGAAGGCAAGCCGGTAATCCCC
>SDBT01014132.1_pt1 | contig 12744 bp, 6 predicted proteins | sample 2277101 | NCBI WGS metagenome assembly SDBT01 (sample SAMN10404973, study PRJNA504765) | marine sediment metagenome | isolation source: marine sediment core GS10_PC15, 103 cmbsf | place: Arctic Ocean: Southern Knipovich Ridge | collected 2010 | reverse complement strand
CTCTCGATAGTATGTAGTGTTTGCTTTTTCATTTTTCAATGCCTCCTTGTTGGTAGGGTCCTTTGCAAAAAAAATGTAAAAAAAGCGGGCCCGAATCTAGTACCCAGTACTATCGGACCCGCAAATTCTACCATAAGTTTTCCGGGGCGTCTCTATTGCAGCCCCAATAACGCAATTGATTGCGTCGTATTATCGATTATCCTCTCGCGGCAAAGCTAAGGGCTAAGCGGCGTGTTGGCGATCCTGATATCGTCGATATCCTGCCGGCCCGAGCTGCCGTCGTAGCCGGTCTTGAGGTAGATCACTACCCTGTTGAAATCGGCATAGCTGGCATCTACGCTGAGCGTTCCTTTGGAAACGCCTTCGTAGAAACATTCGATAGTGTTACCCACGCGGTCGTAAACCAGCTCTATGGTCTTCTTGGCCGTGCCGTTGGGGTCGCCCGGTGTACCAAAGGAAAAGTTGTCTGGGTCATATGTCTCCGACGCACCGTTGTCGGTGGTTTCGGAAATTGATAGGGAGCCGTCGCCGTTCTGATCAAGTGCGAAGTAAAGCCCGAAACCGGCACCGCTGGAATCGACCAGCCAGAGCCTTCCCTGTTTCCAGCCGAGACCCGAGGAGGTACTCGTGTGGCGGATCTTGCACGAGATGTAGACAGTATCGGCCAGGCCTGAATTGTCTATCGGTGTAGTGATTCGCGAGTCATTTGACAGGGGATATACTTCGTAGCCGGGGTCGGGGCTGAACTGGATTGTGGCCATGCTGCCGGCCAGTGTTGTCCAGCCATCGATGTTGTTATCGTTGAAATCGTCGAAGAACTCACCGCCGGTTGTGGCAGTAATAGAATACTGAACCGTATCGGTCGTAGCCAGTTCACCATCGTCAGCTTCAAGCTGCAGCACATATGTCCCTGCTGCAGAGAACGTGGCTGAGCTATCTGAAGCATTAGCATCGCCGAACAATACGCTTCCAGGGCCGGAGAATTTCGACCAGGTCGTAACCAACGTGCCGAATGGGTATCCGTCATCACCGGCCGAGCCGGCAAGTGTAATCGGATCGTCAACGATGCCCGCATTGTCTATGCCCGCACCTACGGTTGGCGGATTATTAGTAAACGGAGCAATCAGCTGCAGGGCAGTGGAACTGTTCGTTCCGTTATTGCGGCAGATGATCGCATCGGTAGGCCCGACCTTCTTGTCGCGGTTAAAATCACCGGCGTGGCTGATAGAAGCTGAACTGACAGCCAGCGTCGCAGAATTGTTGCGGACATAAATTTCATCGGTTGGTGTAACCTCCGCATCAGTCACTGAATTACCCGTCTCGCCGATTGCGCTACCGAAGTAGAAAACGTCGGAGGTCGGGTTGTGCGCAACCTGCAGCCATTTGCCTACAATCGCGCCGTCGGCAAAGATTATCGTTACACGATCCGAACCATCGACACCCTCGCCGGGCCTGACCGCAAAGCCTGTTGGTGTCGGCGCTGTCGTGAAACCTGACAGGTTCGATACGTTACCGACCTTGAAGGCGAAATCTGCCAATGTCGGCGTTGAAAGTGCGTTTGCTATGTCGACCATTATGCCGTTAATGCCCCGCCAGTAGCTGGTGTAGTTGGGGAAGCTGGCTGTCTCGCCGGGCAGTAGGGCGAATTTGTTTGTTGCGATGGCTGCGTCGTCGGCGACATTCGCTGCCGGATCGTTGCCGTCCCATGCAGAGTTGTTGTAGAAAACATACCTGCCTGTAACCATCGGTGGTGTGGCGTTCTCGAACGCGCCAAGGTCAGGTGCCGCTCCGGTGTAATCAGTATAAATAGGCGCATTGGTTGACCAGGAGATTGACCTGTCAATTGTCAGTTGGTTACTGGCATAGTTAACCGAAACGATCGTCACTCGTTGCGAGCCGACAAAAATGGTATCGGCTGCGATTACGCCGTAGCCGTCTGTGAAGTACAGTGCATCGGCGACCGGAACGACCGTGCCGCTACCTGCTTCGGTAGCTGTAGTCAGCGGTGCGCCGGCATCGATACATGGACTTGTCGGCTGCAGTGTAAAGTCGTCTGCCGCTGCGTTAGTGAACTGAGGATCGTATTCTACATTGTCAGCATAGTTGGCCGGGTAGGCAGATTCGATCTCCGCGACCGTGTAGTAATCATCCGTGCCTGGCTTGTCTCCCCACCAGATGACATCCTGGCCGGGGGAAGTTCGCAACAGGGAGTTGTTGAACATCAGCAGATGAGTTGGGACTCCATCCCACTCCAAGAAGACCAATGCTGAACCGCCTTTATAAATGATATTGTTAACATGAACATTGTCGCCAAACGAGCCACCCAGCGGCCAGACGCGGCTGAGGGGAGCTGCGTGGATGGGGTAGGAGTTATTGTAGAGCGTGTTGTTATAGAAGCGATTTTCTTCATCCCACCATGCTTCGGGGTCGTCGCCCGGGTCTGTCCCGCCGTAACCGGACCAGGCCATCCCACGGACAGATTGATCGAAAACATTGCGCCTGATGATTGACCGATTACCGCCGTATTGAATGCCCGAACTCGAGCCGGATCGGAACTGATTGTTCTGGATCAGATTGTATTCGCTTACTACCTGACTGGGCGGCATGGCTTGGCGGAGGCTGAATACTTCCATACATTTCTGGGCTGCGTTATATAAGGTATTGTTTTCAACGATGCTGTTGGTGACTCCCATGAGAATGAGCAGCGTATGACTGTCCTTGATAAATGTATTGCCCGCAATGTAGTGATTGCTACCTTCGCGGATATGAAGGCTGTCGTTGCCGTCTTCGATATGCGAGTTTGTTACCGTGATATAGCCGCCGGAGTTCCGGAACCTGCCGGTCTCGAAACTGCTCTTGTTGAAGAGCCTGAAATCACAGTCGTTGATCGTAAGGTGGCTGCCGTAGTTGCCGATGACATACCGCCAGCCGTCGTAGGCCTTCATCCCGTCAACAGTAATATAGTGTCGGCTGGTAAGCTGCAGGCGCGGGTTGGAAGTTGTCAGTTCAGCCAATCGCGAGTTTTGCGCCTGGTAGGTTATCGGGTTGCCTGCAGTGCCGGACCGGGCAGGGGCGATCCCAGTGGTATAGGTGCCATCCAGCAGGATGGCCGTGTCACCCGGGTTCAGCGTTGCATTGGCATGCGAAAGCGACCAGGGCGACCCGGCCGTGCCGGGATTACCGCTCGAACCTGTTGGTGAGACGTAGTAGGTCGCCGCCGAAGCCTGCGCGGTCAATGCCGCCAGACAAATCAGTAACGATAAAGTCCCCGCCATGCGAGACCAACCATGTGTTGAAGTGCTTTTACTTATCATTTTTTTTCCTGTCCGTTAGGGTAAAGCTATAGGCCATGTTGGAGTGTCTGCGATTCGTATGTTGTCAATATCGATCTGGCCATAGAAGCCGTCCCATGCATTTCTCAACTGGACGATAACACGGGTGAAATCCGCATACTTCGGGTCAAGGGTCGTCGTTCCCTTTAAGATGCCCTCGTAATAGTAATCTAGTTGATTGGTCAAGCGGTTGTAGACAATTTGGATGTCCTTGTAGTCCCAACCTGCTGCAGGGCCTGGGGGATCAAACGTGGTAAGGGCGTAAGTTGAAGTTTCTGCGTCATTTTCGGTGGTGTAGATAGACACCCCGCCATTGCCCTCTTGCTCCAGGCCGAAGTAAGCGCCGAAGCCCTCGCCGGAATCATCTACAAAGAACATCCAGCCGCCTTTCCAACCCTTGGCGGTGCCCAAGGCCCCGGTATGGCGGATTTGGCAAGACATGTAGACCGTATCGCTAAGGGCCGTAGAGTCCAGATTGGCTCGCATCCGCGAGTACTCGACAGCAGCCCGCACTTCGTAGCCCGGTTCGCTCTCCAACTGGAAGATTTGGAAATCACTGATGATCGTACCATCACTAGAGGTCAAGAAGGTCCAGCCATTGAGATCGCCGTCATCAAAGTCGTCCTCGAAGAAGATACCGCTTACAGGTGGTGTAATAACTACCTCCACGGTGTCGGTGTCCGATAAATCGCCGTCAGTTGCTTCCAGTTGCATCACATAAGTGCCAAGCAGAGAGAACGTGGCCGTGGTTTCAAGGGCGTTAGGATCGTCGATGGTAACCGCAGCCCTAGTGGGTCCGGAAACCAGCGACCAGGTAACCGAAATCTGCCCCGGCGGGATCGGATAGCCGTCATCGAGAACACTGCCCTTGAGAGTTACGTCACTCAGCGGAACTCCCGCGCCGGTGTTGCCTGCATCGGCGGTAGGCGCCTGATTAATTGCGACGCTCGGAGCAATAACCAGTTGCAACGCGGTGCTTGAATTACTGGCGTTGTCTCGGCAGATTACCGCATCGGTCGGGCCTACCTTCTTGTCGCGGTTAAAGTCGGTCGCACGCTGAATCGAAGCTGAACTGACCGAAGGGGTTGTAGCCGAGTCGCGCACTTCGAGTTCGTCAACGGCGGTTACCTGGGCGTCTGAAGCAGAGTCGCCCGTTTCACCGATGGCGTTACCGAAACTGAAGATGTAAGGCTCGTCGAGGCCGGACTGGGGTGATGCAAGAACCGTAACCTGAAGCCACTGGTTTTGGATCGCATTGTCAGCCCAGATTATCGTAACCCTGTCTGAACCGCTAATGCCATCACCTTCGCGTATGGTGATGGAACTCGGCTCCGGGGCTGGTGCCCAACTGTCCGGGTCTGAGTCATTGCCGACCTTGAAGGAAAAGTCCTCCAGTCCTACAGGCTCATCCGAGGCCATGATGTCGACCATGATCCCGTTGATGCCCTTGGAGTAGCTGGTGTAGTTGGCAAACGTGGCTGTGTCATCAGGCCTCAGCGAATGCTTGTTATCGGCGATGGCCGAGTCGTCATCTCCATTGGCTGCCGGGTCATTGCCGTCCCAGGCTGAGTTGTTGTAGAAAATGTGCTCGCCAGCAATGGCAGGAACGGCGTCAGCTTCGAATGCACCCAGGTCCGGTGCGATTCCCTTATAGTCGGTAAATACCGGGGCATTGGCCCCCCAGTGCAGGGACCTGTCAACGGTAAGCTCGTTGGTCGAGTAATCCACCGAGACGACCTGGGCGAGTTGATCTTCAACTCGTATCAAGTCCCCAGCTACTACCCCGTAGCCGTCCGTGAAATAAAGCGCATCAACTACAGGAACAAGCGTGCCGCTGCCGGATGCGGTTGTCCGGGTCAGTGGTCCAGCCGCGTCAATACATTCACTGGTAGCTTGCAGGGAGAAATCATCCCCTGGGGCATTTACGAATTGGGCAGGTATAGCTAGATTGTCGGCATAGTTATCCGGGTGAGCCGTTTCCAGGGATGCGAGTGTGTGAGATTCAGGGCCATCACTGTAGTAGTAAATAAGCTGGTCGGGGGTGCTTCTTAAAATGGCATTGTTGAAAAGGAAAATATGCTCCGGTCTGCCATCCCAGCCGACCAGTATTAGATTACTGCCTCCACCAGAGAGGATGTTATTGATGGCGATATTGTCGCCATACGCCCCGCCCTGCGGCCAGACTCTGCTGGTAGGCTTAATGTCTAAAGCCGTATTGCACTTGTAGATTGAATTGTTGTAGAAGCGATTGTGTTCATCCCAGTATGCTTCGGGGTCATCCGCTCGATTTTCTGGGGTCGGGCCAAAGCCGTAGTTGGCGAAGTTCATTGCTCGGACAGAAGAATCGAAAATATTGCGTCTGATGATCGAATAACTCCCGGCGTACTGGATGCCGGAACTGGTGTCAGAGCGGAAATAGTTGTCCTGTATCAGGTTGTAATTGCTTCTTACCTCATTGGGAGGAAGGGCCTGGCGAAGAGAAAAAACTTCCATACACTTTTCGCCGTTGGCATCGGTGAGCGTGTTGATGATGCTGTTGTTTTCAACCACGCTGTTGGTAACACCCATCAGGATCAGGATAGTATGCCCGCCGTCGTAGAAGGTATTGCCGGCGATATAGTGGCCCCGGCCTTCGCGGATATGAAGGCTGTCGTTGCCCTCTTGAATGTGAGAGTTGGTAACCGTGATATAGCCGCCGGTGTTGCGAAACCTGCCTGTCTCGAAACTGGACTTGAAGAAGAAACTGAAATCGCAGTCATTGATGGTAAGGTGGCTGCCGTAGTTACCGATGGCATACCGCCAGCCGTCATGGGCCTTTATCCCGTCAACGGTGATATAGTGACGATTTTCAAGCATCAAACGCGGGTTGGAATTTATCAGCTCAGCCTGACGCGAGTTTTGCGCACGGTAGGTTATCTCATTGCCCACAGTGCCGGATCGGGCAGGAGCGATGGCCGTCGTATAGCTACCGTCCAGCAGAATGACCGTGTCGCCGGGCTGCAGCGCAGAATTAGCATGCGAAAGCGACCAGGGCGACCCCAGCGTGCCGGGATTGCCGCTCGATCCGGTTGGCGAGACGTAGTAGATTTCAGCCAATGCGGGCGAGACCGCCCAGACCAGTGTGACCATCGCAACCAGCAAGATCGCTGCTGCTGGCTTACGAGAAAAACCGGTTGTAAGCGCCATTATGTCCTCCAATAGCTATTGGTTTGTTACGCAAAATTCGACAAAAAGCCAAAGTGCCATACTACCATATTTGCTGTATATTGTCACTCACTTAGCGGGCGAATTATCAGCCCCCTGTTTATCTAACATCCATTCTAAAAGTCAGTTACAACTTAGCCTCCGCTTGGCCCCGAAGCTATGCGCAAGTCATCGATGTTAATTTGGCCCCAGAAGCCGTCGTAGTGGTTCCTAAGGTGGATGACGACGCGCGTAAAGTTACTGTAACCGGCACTTACGCTGAATGTACCCATCGAGGAACTCTCATAGAAGCACTCGACCTGATTAGTCAGACGGTTGTAGACCAACTCCACTTGTTTCAGATCGTAGCCATCCGGGTCCGGCGGGGAAGTGAAATTACCAATCCCCGTATCGGTCGCGCCATCGTCGGTCGTACTCCGCAGTTCAAGTGCGCCGCTCCCGTTTTGATCAAGCGCGAAGTTCAGGCCAAAACCTGCTCCGGAATCGTCGACGAACCACATCCAGCCGCTCTTATAGCCGGGCCCGCCTGAAGTAGGATTCGGCGGTGCGCCAAATGTGTGACGGATCTTAAACGATATATAGACCGTATCTGACAGATTCGTGTCAGTTAAGCCCGTGCGTATTTTGGAATCTCTGACCATGGCGTGGAGTTCGTAACCTGGTCCGCCATCGAACTGGAACGTCTCCATTGTCCCGGCAAGGGTAGCCCAGCCGGCAAGGTCATTATCGTCGAAGTCGTCTTCGAAGAACACCCCAGCAACCGTAGGAATAACTTCTACCTCGACGGTGTCTGTTATGGAAGATTCACCATCATATGCTTCAAGTTGCAGGATGTAGGTTCCGACAGCAGAGAACGTAGCGGTCGAATCAACTGCCGATGCGTCACCGAACGTTACATCTCCAGGGCCTGAGACTTTCGACCAGGTGGTTGTCAATAACCCCGGAGGATCCGGCAGGCCGTCATCGTCGGCCGTTCCAGCCAGCGAGGCTGTCCCTGCCAGCGAGACCGACGTGTCGGGTCCGGCGTCGACGGTGGGCTCTTCGTTGTAGACGGGGGTAATAAGGGCCAATGCAGTCAGTGAGTTCGTACCGTTATTGCGGCAGATGATCATATCTGTCGGGCCGACCCTTCGATCGCGGTTGAAATCACAAACATGCGTGATACCCGCTGGATTAATGCTCAGCGTAGCGGGATTATTCCTGACGGTTATCTCGTCGGTAGGCGAGACTATGGCGTCGGTAGCGGAGTCACCAGTCTCGCCGATTGCATTGCCGAAGTAGAACACGTCGTCGCTGCCCAGGCCGGTGGTGACATTGGCCTTTACCGTTACCTCCAGCCAGGTGTTTACGATGGCCCCGTCAGGCCAAATGATCGTAACCCGGTCGGATCCGCCATCGCCGTCGCCGTTGCGGACGGTAATAGTCGATGGGGCTGGGGCGTCGGACCAGTTTGCCGGATTCGAGTCATTGCCGACCTTAAATGTAAAGTCCGTCGCAGTTGGCGTCCCTGCCAGGGTGGGCAGGTCGACCATTATGCCGTTGATGCCTTTGGCATAGCTGGTGTAGTTGGCAAACGTAGCGGTCACTCCCGGAAGCAGCGGAGCTTTGCCGGTAGCTATTGCCAGATCGTCGGCTGAGTTTGCACCCGGATCGTCGCCGTCGAAGGCTGAGTTGTTATAGTAGACGTAACGTCCAGTCGCAGCGGCCTTGTGGAGGGTAACAAAAACTACCGTATGGGCTGGGACATTGAACGAGACCGTATTACCGTCGATCGTAACAGGCACGTCGGAAATTGCCGTTGCCTCGTCGTGTACCATCGGGTCGGCGTCGAGGGAGTCTTGGCTCAGGCCAACTCCAGTCGCCGAGATCGGGGCAAAATTGCTCAGGCTAAACAGCGCAGGGCGGTTGATAGTCCACGAGCCGTTGGCGATGACGAAATACATTGTGTTTCCATCATCGGATAAGGTTGCCAGGACGGGCGTCTGCGGGCCTGACTCGGCCGTGGTCGATCCGTTGTACCACGGGGCCGTGCCGGTTATATCCAGTGCAGTCTCGCCGCAGTGGCGGTTGAAGTAATACGGCAGCCAGTACAGCATCGTTTTTTTGTCGGGGTAATCGTAACTGAGGTGCCCGAACGAAATCGACGTGTATGGATCGACATGTCGGCTGAACATCTCCCAGCCGCTAGCCCCTCGCATAAGCGACTCACGAGCGTAATAGATCATCCTCACCGCGCGGTGCATCATGCCGATGACATTGGCGTTTCGCCACATGTTTTGTGGAGCAGAACCGCTTTCGGAAACCTGGTGTAGGCCCCATTCGGTATCGAGCAGGTAAACATCACCGGCTGGGTTATAATCATCAATAAGCGCCTGCATCCGAAGGATATCGTCCAGTTGCAGGAAATTTGCCTTTAAGACAACATCCTCGAAGCTGTTGGAATAGGGACTTGTCCAGCCATAATAGTGGCCGACGACATAGTCGTAATGGCCCTGTGCTGCCTGGAGAATGTAGTTGCCCCAGTTGGGCTGGCCCGGCCAGGCGCTTATGCCGATCTGAGCATCAGCCTTGACGGCCTTGATCGCAGTGGAAACATCAATGAAATGGTCAATGTAATCATCGGAAGTCGGAAAAGCCGTCGCCTTGCGAGTGTAGGTTTCATTGCCGATTTCCCAGTACCTAAAGCCATAACCGTTAGTCTCGCTATGGGCAACTGCCGATGCCCACTCGGCGGGCGTGAATGTAAAGTCCGCACTGGCCGGCTCGAGTTCGATTACCGTCCAGTCTTTAGGCATCTCGAAGATGTCCATCAGCTCGGCTATCTTGTCGATCGAGCCGGTTATCCCAGGGGGTTCCGTGCCGACGTCATAGAATCGCGTCATCGGGTTTCTCAACTGGCGGAGCGATTCTTCCAGCGGGGCCTTGGCACCTACGAGCTGGTAGATCATGTTCGGGTCATATGGATGTCTTCCCCAGCCGCTGATTGAATGGAACGACACGCCGGAAGCTTCCTGTGTGGCCGGGCCTATCGCGTCTGCTGCGTCGACGTTTACGATAAGTTGGCTGCCAGCCGAGAGACGATGGACCAGCGGTGGGTAGGTCAGAGCATTCCAGTCGGTAAGCGGCTCGGCTGTGCTGTCACGTTCGGTGACGACGACATCATCCACCCAGAGAACACGCTCGATGGAGTATACATTGCCGACAGGCTTAAACGCAGCCAGCATGTATTTAACATCGGAAAAGTAGAAATCCCGGCCCTCGTCGACGGTAAACGTGTACTCCTGCCACTCGGTAGTAACCTCGAAGGGCAGGCGTCCGGCCGACGTCGCGTCAACGTACGGTGAGATGGACGAGTAGCTGTCCCAGTAGAAAAGGGCAGTGCCGGGGTTATCCGTTCGCGCCCAGAAGGTAACCGTGTATGCCTTGGCTAGGGCGGTCTGGATGGCCCAGTTTTTGTGGGAAACGGTAAAGCCGGTTGTGCCGGAAGGGTGATTTATGCGGTAGCAGCCTAATCCGCTGTGGGGGTTGGTCGTATCGCGGCTGTAGTCGGCTGCGGTCTGGCCCGACGAGGATCCCCAGCGAGCCCAGCCGGGAGGGGGAGTGGCAGGGGAGTCTACCTCGAAATCGCCATTGTAGAGAAGATTGGTCTCGGCGGTGACGTCAGATGAACAGACAGCGAGCAGAAGGACTGTCATAATAGACAGATCGCGTGAACTAAGCATCTTTTCCTCCGTTAGTTATCGCATTGTGCCCCCCCCCAAAAAAGCGCACAGCGAAACCATACATACGTACTATCGGCTGATAATATAACCGAATTTGCCTTATTTTTCAAGCATTTAGCCAGATTTGGCTCGATTTGGGGATCAGCGGGCGCACAAAAAAAGCCTCCGCAGACGCAAAGGCCTCAATAATTGCCAAGGTGGAGGAGTGCTGGCGGTCTTTGTAGTCGCGTGGCCACCCGCCGAGGAGAACCTTGGCTCTGTCGGTTCTCAGGTGTCTTAGCCTCCTATACTTATTCACCTGAGTTTCTATTCGGTTGTCCCTTCCCGTCTTCCCGCAAAAATTAACGCCAAGGCGGATTAGGTTTGATGAATTTTCTTAGTTCATCAACAGAGGAGGTCCCTGGCTAATAATGAAACTGGTGCTTTTTCCTCCTCACTTTCACCGGCTTCATTACATTATTAGGCCCCTTTTGCGGGCTATTCAAATGCCAAACAGCCCCGCGGCGGCTTATTTTTTTGGTCTGTCTCCGAGCCATTTACCGGGTAGTAAGTTGCAGTTCGTGAGGGTGCGAAAAAAACTTACTCTTTGCCGCCGATTTGCCGTCGACTGGGCTGTTGCATCTGCCGGGCCGGCCGTTATGCTTTTGACTATGAAAAGCTTACATATTCACCTGGCGTTGCTGGTAAGCGGGGCAATAGTGCTGATCTGGTCCGGCATCGGGCCGTACGATCGGATCACGTGGATTCAAGAAACTATCCCCGCGATTGTCGGAGCAGCTCTGCTGGTCGCTGTGTACCGCAGGTTCCGCTTCACGACGCTTGCATACTTTTGGGCGTGGTGGTTCTCGCTGATATTGATAGTCGGCGGCCATTACACATACGCCCGCACGCCGATCGGTTTCTGGGTGGGCGACATGCTGGGCTTCACGCGCAATCACTATGACCGCTTCGGCCACTTCTTTCAGGGCGTAACGCCGGCGATTCTCGCGCGCGAGCTGCTGATCCGCACGTCTCCGTTGATGCCGGGCAAGTGGCTGTTCTTTTTGGTAACGGCCGTCTGCCTTGCCATCGCCGCCAGCTATGAACTCATCGAGTGGCTTGCAGCGGTCACCAGCGACGCTGAGGATTTCGTCGGCAGCCAGGGCGACATCTGGGACGCCCAGTGGGATATGTTCCTGTGTCTGTGCGGTGCACTTATCGCACAAATAACGATGGGGCGTTACCACAACTCAAAGATCGCCGAAATCCAGGCTGGCTAGTTTTTGGCGGGCCGTGTTTGGGTGTGAGTTCTGCTGCATTCAGTCAAGTTCCTTCAGAATGTCAGGATGTGTCTTTGAGGCGTAAAAGGCGGTCTCAAGGACGAAGATGACTTCGCGGACCCGTTGATAGTGGAAGAACCTCTCGATAATCCGTCGTGCAGCCCGAACGCCAATGTACACAGTGCCAGAGAGCATACATAAAGGAAAAAATCGCATCAGATCAGATTTTTCAGCGGTGAGCAGCAGGAGTAATGAAGCGACCGCACTCACCCCGAACCCGATTACAGCAAGCCATGCCAGATATCTGCACATATACCAAACAGATGACATGAGTCTGATGTGTGCTTCATTTCGTGTGATGGTACCGCACTTGTCGGGACAGGCGAAGGATAACCGTGTTTTGAGGATATTGATGAACGCCTTGGACCTGATGGCATGGGTTGTTGAATCAATGCCCTTCCAGGGAACGATGTCCGCTAAATGCTTCAGTCCCCTCGCTGAAAGGAATTCATGTAAGTATCGATAAGGGAATTGGACGTCTGGTGCCTTTCCATCTGACGGAAACCTGACCGCACCCTCTCCTTTCTTGAGATCCGAGGCAACATCTTTGGATCTTACACTCTGTTCGTCTGGGGCTTTGGGGGTTTGTCGATAGAAGAAATGGCCCAACACATATGAGATGGCCAGCACGAATAATAGGATCTCTGTATGTGCGGTACTGAAAAAATCGATGTATGTGCTGGTTGGGAATGCCCCCTCAAAGCCAAAACTCGCAACTACCTGGCAGACCGCAAGCATCGGCAAGCCCAAAGAAGCAACAGCAAGGAAGACAAATAAGAAACCCGGCACCAAACTGCCGAGAATATCGACGAAAAACTCCCTTAGTGTGTCTCTCCAAGAGTCCGCTGGCATGACGCTATTCTCCAATCAATCGACCAATGGGTTGATCCAAGGATATTCGAAAAAAAAAGGCTAGCGAAATTATGAAATTTGTATACACATATAAGACTAATCGCAACCTCCTCAATAACTCTAGCATGTCTATGTGTGTGACGCAACAGCGAGTTGAACATTTATTCAATTCACGGTTTGCAGGAGAAATGAGCTAGAGCACATTACCTTAGCCTGTAGCGTATCCGCAGTTTTGAAAGTACCCTCGGCAGTCCGCGGTGGTGATTGTTCCGAGACCTTCGGCAACGGCATCGCATAAGGCATCGAAGGTTCTGG
>SDBT01014131.1_pt1 | contig 12744 bp, 12 predicted proteins | sample 2277101 | NCBI WGS metagenome assembly SDBT01 (sample SAMN10404973, study PRJNA504765) | marine sediment metagenome | isolation source: marine sediment core GS10_PC15, 103 cmbsf | place: Arctic Ocean: Southern Knipovich Ridge | collected 2010 | reverse complement strand
GACTTTGCCATCCGTCTGGGAAAACTAGTCTCCATAAATTATTTGAACATGCCGGGGTTTACCGATACACCGGAAGAGCAAAATGCCCTGATTGCCTTCCTTAAAAAATATCCGATTCACATGATTCAATGGCGGAACCTAAACTTCGATCCCCTGCGGTATTGGAAACTCATGGACAGCGTGTCGAATATCGGCACACCCATGGGGATGAAGCCCCTGCTCAATAAAATCAACTCCGAATTTCCCGCATTGCGTTTCGGGTACTTCAACCCGCCCAAAGAGTCGTTTCAGTCCCCATAAAATTTGAGTAAATGATGTGTCGGGGAGTCTTTCTCGTCGAATCGCTCAATCAATAATTCAGCGACTCCATCGCGCAAACTCATTTATTTAGAGGAAAAACACCCCCGACACCTCAATTATTTTAAAGAAATCATATAAATACGTCGATAACAACAATAAGGACAACGCGTATCTCTAACAAAGGAGGAAGAGATGGAAATCGTTATCGGTGCACCCCCCCGGGTTGGATCCCCGTTAAAACGGACTCCCGCAGCCGGGGGCGGTTATGTTGAGGCAAAGGTGCTCAATGTGCGACCCCCTAGAAGGCGACAGGAGAGAGCTCCCAACCAAGGCGACCGTAGGACCAAAAAGAACGCTATCGACCCTTCGAACGGTCGGGTGATGACACTCATGATCCCTGAAGGGTATAATATTCCGAGAGATATTGAATCCGAAAATTACAGGATCTTTCTGCGCTTTGTCCCCCAGAGAGGATAACATCTCTTATCTGCCCCCGATAAGGTCTATCCAAACATATTTGAAATTCGTTTCAACTTTGAATCAACGTTGGTCATTGTTTCGACGCCTCAGGCAATACCCAATCGAAATTGCCTGACCTATTTAGTCAAACAATCAGCATGTAAGGAGCTAAATCCGTTTATTACGCCCACCCTGTCTATTTTTTATCCCTTTTTAATTTGGTATAGTGGCTTCATGAACTGGGTTGCAGCCAAGGTCAATTTTACATCCGACAATCCCGAACAAGCCGAAGACCTCGTATCAAACATCTTTTATGAATTCGGTTTGCAGGGAGTTGTTGTTGCTGAAGCCTGTGTCACCGGATATTTTCCTTTGGATGAAAGAATAGACAATCAGCGTCACAATTTGGAATCAGCCTTGTTAAAGCTAAAACAGGAAATCAGCTTAGACTATCAGGTTGATTACACTGAAACGGCTGAAGAAGATTGGGCTGAATCCTGGAAGGCATTTTTCAAACCGGAGCGAATCGGTCGCCGGCTGGTGGTGAAACCCACCTGGGAGCTTTATGAATCGAAGCCCGCGGACGTTATTTTAGAAATCGATCCGGGGATGGCATTCGGAACAGGAAACCATCCGACCACGGCCATGTGCCTTGAGACGATCGAATCGTATCTTAAACCCGGAGATTCATTTCTGGATATGGGAACCGGTTCCGGCATCCTGATGGTCTCAGCTGCAAGGTTGGGTGCGAAAAGACTGGTGGGAATCGATAAGGATCCGGTTGCAGTTGAAATCGCCGAAAAAAATATGAGGCAAAACAGTATACCGGAAGAAATTTATCAGGTTAAAATCGGAAACCTGACCCGGGAAATCGACGAACGCTTTGATATGGTTGCCGCAAATATCTTGACCGAGGTAATACTAAACCTGTTGGACGATTTGAATGAGGTCGTGGCCGAAAACGGAATAATTATTCTTTCGGGAATTACTGAATCAAAGAGATATTTGGTTCATGAAAAAATGGTTGAAAAGGGAATTCTTGAGGTAGAAACGCGATTGAGAGATTCCTGGGCCGCAATTGTCGGAACCGTTCAATCGTAATGCTTAATAGCTTTCACTCCATGTCAAATTCTTTGGAATCAAACCAATATCCGCTGCTGTTTATAAAATCGAGCTCAGCCTGGACCGCGGCAATGTGTCCGTTTTCAATAACCATAAACTGAGAAAATAACTGTTGTCCTTCTTCGGACATCTCGCTGACCATTCTTTTATAGAAATTGCTGGTCTCAACTTCAACGGTCAGCGCCTTGCTCAGCATCTGTTTTTCGTCTCCCCGGTCTTCTTCAGACATCCGGGATGCGAGCTTTCTGATATCCCCGGTGATGGCCTCGATGTCCGGGTTTGAAGATTTCAGATCTTCAACCGTCAACTGTCCGGTCTTTTGCCACTGCCCCAGTTTTTTCTTAAGATAATCGACATGGTACTGCTCATCGTCAGCCAAAACCTGAAAAAGGCGCTTTCCCACCGTATCTGAAAGCGCATCCGATGCATTTCGGTAGATATTCAACACTTTGGTCTCATAATCGATTGCTGTTTGAATCGCTTCACCAAGCTTCATAGCCTCCCCCATAGCATCCCTTTTTCAAAGCCTACTTCTTTTCCTCAACCGGAAACTCGGCGTTGTACCACTCATTCCAGCCGCCCTTAAGCGAATAAACCTTGCTATATGTAAATACCACATGTCTGCGATCATACCAAATCAAGCTAAGTTAGGACGCTGATTTGCTCAGATACACTCAGATAACAGTCTTATTTCTTATCTGGCTATGCAGAAACCTCAAGTCAAACACCTGCGTTCACACGCCGCGCAAGCGCCGGCGCTGCGGGTCTGCGTCTGAAAAAAGGCATTTGCTATACGATCAAGGGAATTTGAAACCGGATATAGCAGGATGTTATCAGTTTTCAGGTTGAAAAAATCCTTTGTTATGATATCTGCCGTTTGGACAAACAACAATCTCTGAACTGCATTGGAGCGCTAAATATGACAGCAAAGATCAATAGCAGAGTTATTCTGCATCAGGGGCGATCGTTTTCCTTTGTAAAAGAAAACGTAACGTTGGAAAATGGCACAACAGTCGATTTAGACGTGGTTCGTCATCCCGGGGCCGCTGCAATCGTTCCGTTTATCAAAAATGATCGGCTGATCATGCTCAAACAGTACCGGCACGCCATCGGCCATCACATATGGGAAATCCCCGCCGGCACACTGGAGCCCGGTGAAGATCCCTTGGAGTGCGCAAAAAGGGAACTCATTGAAGAAACCGGTTATTCGGGTCGGCAATGGGAAAAACTAGGGGAGATCACACCGGTTCCCGGTTATTCGGATGAGCGTATCCACATCTTTGTTGCAACCGACCTCACACCTGCCGAACAGAACCTGGATGTGGATGAAGTATTGGATGTGCACCAGGTGTCTTTTGAAAAAACGGTGCAGATGATTGAAAAAGGACAAATACAGGATAGCAAAACCATTTCCGGGCTTTACTATACATCTTTATGGCTTAAAAGAAGCGCTTAAAGGGGATGAAGAAAACCGGATCATTCAATGTCGGAATCAACAGAAAACTTGCTTGAGAATTGCGCTTCATCCTCAACCAGATCGATACCAACAGCAGCAATGGTGGCGGTGCAGGTAACATAGGGCGGGCAATCGGGAGATTTATCAAGCTCAATGTAACCGCATTTCTCAAGATAGACTAAATTCCAATTAAGGGTCTGGGGATCCGTTTCACAGCTTTCGGTCATATGACGAACTTCCATGGATCCATATGGGAATTCCCTGAAGAATGAATACAGGTTCTTAAGAATGCACCGGCGGAGCTTAAACGTGGGCTTATCACCGGCGCTGGCATTGTTTTCTGTCATAACCGCCTATAGGAGTTCGCCTCGATTAGATCTATCATTCACTAGTATGGACTATGAGTCAACCAAACAAAATAAATCCCCCCTTGAAAAATTAACAATAGAGCGTTATGCAGGACTCGGTGTCTATAACCAAAAACATCCGGATGAGGTCTGAATATGGGAGAAATTAAGAGCACGCTTGATATCGTTATGGAAAAAACAAAACACTTATCTTTAAGTGAAGAAGAAAAAGAAGCACAAAAAAAAGAGGCTGTTAGAAAATCCGTCAAAGGCTTGATTCAAAAATATAGAGACCGGATAATCACTATAAAACAGTTGGAAGACGAGTGGAACGACTTGGAAAAGGAGAATCAACTTTCAGACCGGCAAATCCTTGTGGATGAGATTATGGACCAACTCCATCTTAATGCAGATAATTCTTTGCTAATGACATCTTTGAAAGAAATTTGCGGTCAGGATACAGGGCCTCTCGAATCGGTGCTGGAAGATTACATCAACAAAAAGACAGAAGTGGTTCAAACCAGGCGAAAAGCGATTCAAAAAGAAATAGCCGCTCGTTATCATATATCCGGTTCAGCAGTGGCGCCCAACCTGGAAACGGATTCCGATTGGGCAGAAGCGATGAAGGTTTTTGAAAACAACTACCAGGAAAAATTTGAGGCGGAGAAAGCGAATTACAAATAGCCGAACCATTGACGTTCAATGATCTCAAAGTTACGTTCAACCTCCTGTTTTCCAAATATCACATCGCCGTGGCCGGATAACAGATATTCCACGTCCAGCTCCTCAAGCCGTTTGATGCTCTCCTTAAGCTCTTTTCCGTTACCGCCCGGAAGGTCTGTTCGGCCGACTCCATCCTTAAAAATGAGATCCCCGGTAAACAACGCCTTTTTTTCAGTCCAGTATATTGAAATCGATCCCGGAGAATGACCGGGGGTATGAAATATTTTGAACTCCATTCCGTTTACGGTAAAATCTCCCTCGTTTAAAAAGAACTTCGGCTGAAAGGCCTCCAAATTAACTTGCATACCGGGTCCGGGTTGACGCATCATCTTTTTCACAAACTGCCGGCCTACTTCATGGAGCGTAATTTGGGCGGGTGAATCCTTAAAAAGCTGGAGCGATTCCACATGGTCCGGATGAGCATGGGTGATGATGACCAGTCCGATATCATCGATATCCATTTCCAGTTCCCCCAAACCCTCACGAACATGTGCGAATAGGTTGAGGTGTCCCGGATCAATCAGAATCTTAGTCGGTCCGTTTATCAAATAGGTATTGCAGTTGTTCTGTGTCATTGACTGCCAAATAAAAGCGTGCAGGTTTTCAGTAACCTCCATGATCAACAGCTCCTTGATTTTATTTCAAAAGAAAAAATTTCCTCGGTTAAGCGCGGGCCATCCTATAACATTTTTATCGCGGGTTCGCAATTTTCCGGTTCACACTTTTCGACATCTGAAAGAATTTATGATATGGGCAGTACGATTCAGAAACACAAAGAAAAACATGTGTTTTTAATCGGTTGTAGTATTTCTGACACATCATATTTTGAAGGGAGCTTTAAATGAAAACCGTACTTGTAAACCGACCGATTCATCCGGAAGCAATCGAAAGATTGAAACAGGAAGTGAACGTACTCACTCCCTTTTCAGCCTCAGAGGATGAGCTCATGGCCCTATTGCCCGACGTACACGGCATCCTCCTTGCCATGGGATTAAGAATGACGCCGGAAGTCATCGATCATTGCACCAGCCTCGAGATTATCGGCCGCCATGGGGCCGGAGTCGATATCGTCGATTTGGAGGCAGCCGATAAAAAGGGGATTATCGTAACCAACACACCTTATGGTCCAACCGAGTCCACGGCTGAACATGCCTTTTTGCTGATGATGGCAGCGGCCCGCCATTTATCGGTTGTTGATCGAGCCTTACGAAATGGGGATTTTCAAATTCGAGAACGTGTTGTCGGCTGGGAGTTGAAAGACAAGAAAGTGGGTATCATCGGATTTGGCCGAATCGGGAAGCGGTTTGGAGAGATGTGCCGCGGCGCATTTGACATGACGGTTTATGTGTATGATCCGGTCATTGAAGCATCCGAAGTTGAATCGTGGGGGGCGGTTTATATGTCGGATCTCTTGGAAATGGCCCGGCAGGTTGATTTCATATCCGTTCACTGTCCGCTGATCCCCCAGACACGCCACTTAATCAACAGCGACTTCCTGTCAGCAATGAAATCCGACGGTATACTGGTGAACGCCGCCAGAGGACCGCTTGTGGATGAAAAAGCGCTTTATGAAGCATTAAAAGAGAAAAAAATAGCCGCTGCCGGTTTGGATGTATTCGATCAGGAACCGCCGGAACCGGACAATCCGCTTTTCGAGTTGGACAATGTGGTTTTAACCCCTCACCTGGCCAGTTTCACGGATGAAGGTCGAAAACGCATGGGAGTGACAGCAGCGGAAGATATACTTCGTGTTCTCAGATGGGAGCCGCCGAAATATCCGGTGAAACCATAATTTATATTGAAACATTGAAAACCTGATCCTCCAGGCTGTATCAAAGACAAACGGTTTTGCTACAATCGACCATTATGGAATGTTGGAATATTGGAATGCTGGAGGAATGGGTTTGTCCACCTGTCGGACTCTGGCAGGCGGACGGAGAATCCTCTATAAAAGACTCTATTTTCCGATACAGGGCCAGACCGGATCGATTCCGCGTACATGAAAAACCAGATACGCCCCTAAACCCTCCTCCGGACCGATACAAACCATTGTGTCGTTTACTGAAACCGGTTTAATACCCTGAGATTGCGTATATTGATTTGTCTTCTCAAGATCGCCGCTTCGAATGGATAGGGCTGCAATGTAGGGAAGTGAAGGAATTTTTAATCCTGGAAATATCTTATTCGCCGTATCCGGAGACGAGAATGTCATCCGCCCCCTGGGTAATGAAACCACGCACAAATCATCCTCCTTAAGGATTACACCTCCGGTAAATCGCGCATACTGATCAGCTTTGTCCATGGGCTCGTCTGAAATAAGGAACAGATCGGTCAACGCTTCCGCCTGATTCGGATGATCTGAATAATCTTCAAGCCAGATCAGCTCCGGTGTCTCATGGGTGAGCATCTGCACCCTGGACTCGGACATGGCGCCCGGTTTCACCCGGACAACCGTTGCGCGTACGGTTTTTTCACCTTCAGCTGTCTGGATGGGTCTTCGGAGTCGAACGGTTGGCTGAAGATCAAAACCGGCCGCTAAAATCCGATTCCGCTTTTCTTCCATATTTTCATGGGTGAAGGCCAGGAGATGCAGACCGGAATATCTGGAAAGCGCTGCCTTGAGCTGGTCTGCAAGCGGAGTATCGGCTACCGCCCCTAGTACCTCAATATATCCGAATCTGAATGTGCAGAGCCGGTTTGCGGTGCCGCTCTTTGTCAGGTTCCCTTTTTCATCCGAGTTGTAATGGATGTTGACCGGGGTTGGCGTAAATCCGACTCGTTTAAGGACCTCTCCAATCGCCTCGATATCCTCCACAAAAAAACCCACATGATCGAGAAAAATTTCATCTCCTTTAGGTAACTGCCGCTCAATCCAACTCATGTTTCTATCTCCTGAAAATTTATGGACGGATAATGAACTCCCCCGCAGCATGTTACGCGGTATCAAGAATTCAGAATACAGAATCCAGGAGTTAGAATAACAACATTACAATTACGCGGCAAGCTGTGGGCAAATAAACCCTAAAAAGACTAATATCCGAGTCGTTGCTAAAGAGTATGCGAATAGTAAGGCTCCGTCAAGGAGGGTGCGTGGAAACTAACTGGACGTGATTTTCTCTACAACCGGCATTTTCACAGGCTGTGAAGCCTTTATCTCATTCAGATCGAGCCCTTCATTGTAGCTCAGAAACAACCAGAGGGGCACTTCAAAATCTTCTTTGCAGAGGGTCCAGATATTATCGCCTCTTTTAATGCGATAGGTCTGTACTTGATTTACACGAAACACATTGAAGAAATCTTGAACGATCTCCTGGTGATATTCGAGCCGTTTTTCCTCGAACTCCGCTTTGGTGATTTTGTTCAATGGAATTCTGACCCTTTGATTGATCCTCAATACCTGTCCGTATCGGAGACCGTTTATTCTCCGGATAGATTGGGTGGGCATCTTAAGCCAATCGGCATAATGACCCAGGGTTTCGGCCGCCGCCACCCGGATCACACCGGTATGCGAACCCATCTTCTTTTCACGTTTCACCCTGAAATCACCCGAAACCACCCGGGGATTAATCTTTACTTCCGGTTCCGGCGTTGGTGGCGGCCTTTTGGTGTTGATCCGAGCAGTCGCCTTAACCGGTTTTTTCTCCTTCATTGCCGCCACTTTTTTTTTAACCGGTTTCCTTGAAGTTGTATTTTTCGAGGTCTTCCCGAATGCCGGGATAATAAGGTTTTGTCCGGCATAGATAGTGGCCCGGGAATTCAGATTGTTTGCCCTGACCAACTCCCGAATAGAAACGCTGTGCAACCTTGCAATCTTGCCGGTTGTATCTCCCCTTTCCACGCGATGAAACCGACTGCGCTTTTGTTTTGACTTGATAAGCTCGGAAGGAATACCGGCGGTGGTCAATGTCTTCTTTCGTCTTACTTTCGGTGGCAATCGCAGGGCAAATCCCTTTGGTATGTATTTCTCCGCCCGGAAAATCGGTTTCCGCAAGGAAGGATTCAGACGTCGGATTTTTTCCACGTTCACGTCCAGATGGTTTGAAAGCTGAATGGCATTCACGAAACCGGGCATTTTAATCACAGTGTAGGCTGCAGGCTTTTCAAATTTAAGCTTACCGAAATACCTCCGATAATTTTTTGCAACATCCCGGGCGGCAAGAAATTCGGAGTAGAAATTTCTTGATGCAAATTTAAACCTGCGGCCATTATAATGTTTGAATATTGCCTCATATCCGCCGTTGCTCCGCTTTGCTCTAGCCATCCCGTTTGCCCCGTGATTGTATGCCGTAATGGCAAGAGGCCAGGATCCGAGTCTTTTATAATTATCTCTCAACAGACGGGCGGCAGCATAAGATGAAAGGATGGGGTCTCGGCGTTCATCCACCACGTAATCCACCTGCATATATCGCCTTCCGGTGGAACGGACAAACTGCCATATGCCGGCGGCTCCGAATTTGCTGTATGCTCTCGGATTAAAGGATGATTCCACATGGGGTAGATAGGATAGATCTACGGGCACTTTCTTCTGTTTGAAAATCTGTTGGATCTCTTTCAAATAGGCTCCGGATCGCATGATACCTTTTCGGAACCGGTCCTTCAGCCCCGTCTGACAACGAATCTGTCCGGCCGCCCGGCGGAAGTCGGATTTTTTTGCCTTTGGCCCAAAGAGTTTTGCAATTTTTGCGGCTTCAGAGGTTTGGGGAGGGCGGCCTTGTGCCAGGCTTTTTAGAATTTGTCGATATTTCTTCTTAGCATGTTTGATCCGCTCCCTGTTGATCTTCCGGGCTCCGGATGCTTCAGGATGCCTTAACTTGATTACCCCGTAGATGAGATTCAGATTTAGATTATCGTGAAGAATGCCCTGTTTGGACGAATAACGGGTATAAACAGATTTCCAGAATTCGATATTCGGACGGATGGAAGGATAAACCGGAAATGGATCGCCGGCCGCCCAACTGTTCAAGGGAAGGGAAAGGCCTGTAAATGTGAGCCCGAAAACCAGTCCCAGTAAAACGGCAGCCTTTTTCTTATTTAAAGGCTGAAACACGCAAAATAAAAGTCTAAGTATAAATCCCATAATATCGCGGCCTTTTTATTCTAACCCATAACACATCATTGAACAAACAAAATAATCTGAACATTTGATAAGCAAATATCAGGCCAGCATTCAAATTCGCTGAAATCGTTAGCCTGTTTGCCAACAAATACATAGGTTAAGCGGTTCAGCGTTCAAGGTGAACCGATTCGGGGTCGGGTGACAAAATAATGACGGTGAACACAAATTTAGGATTCTGTTCTGCTCGGCAGCTTGAGCATTAAGGATGCCATGCCGCCGATCAAGAGGACTGCGGCGAACAGCAGAAACGAAACCCGTACAGAATAGGAATCGGCTATCCAGCCTCCGACTAGGGGAGAGACAAATCGCAGCTCGTATGCCGTATAGATCATACCTACCGTGCTGGTTCGAACCGAATCATCCACAAGCGAAGTGGCTGCGGTCATGATGATGGGACTCATATTCGTAACTATTCCAAGCATGCCCATCATGATTATCAAAAGCGGCAAAACGGTTATCTTTATGATCACCAGAGTGATGCCGAAGCCTGTCACAAACAAAAGACACAACAGTTTCGGAACCTTGAATCGATCATAAAGAAATCCGAGCACCGGTTTGCCGGCGGCCCCCATCATAAAGTAAACGCTCAACAAAAGTCCGGCGGTGCGGGCGTCCGCACCCATGGAATCTGCAATGAGAAACGGGAAAAAGGTCAGAATGCCGGTACATCCGATGCCCCTTAAAGCATAAATGATGATGAGTTTGAGAACCGGTCCGTTGCGCAGTATCTTTTCCCTGACACCGGAAAAGGTCTCTTTCACACTTTGACCCGATTTGGGATGCTCTGGAAAAAAAATATACACCAGAACGGCAAAGACAATAGCCGGAAGTACCACAGCCATAACTCCGGACCGCCAGCCGGTAGACAAGGCTACTGCCCCTATGATCGCCGGCATTGAAGCGTTGCCGATGCTGCCGCCGAGACTGAATATTCCCATGTGAAATCCGGGTCGGGAAACAAAATATTCTGCAACCAGGGCAGTCGCCGTTGGATGAAACGTGCTGATACCCAGACCGGAAACAAATCCCAACAGAAGGATCGGATAATAGCTGTATCCAAAGATCCCGACACCGAAAAGACTCAGGGAAGACAGCGAAAGTCCGACTGCTAAAATCGTTTTCCGTCGACCCAGATAGTCTGAAAGCATGGAAGACGGCATCAGCATCAAAAATACGGCAATTCCCTGGACGGAAACGATGGCGCCGGTCTGGAGATTGGAAAGCCCGAGTTCCTTCATAATCATGGGAAGAATCGGGAAGAGAAGGACTTGAAATCCGTCACTGAACCCGTGAGTTGCAGCAATGGTCGATAAGTTCAAGCGTTGAATGATTCGGCTTTCTTGCATCCCGTTTATCCACTACAACACCCTTCCTGAAATAACAACTCATGTATCGCACCCTTCAAACAATTTAACCCCTTGCAAGTCCTCCCAAGATGTTGTATACGGACCGCAATCGCTAAACTATATACATGGTATTTGTCCTGCCTCTACTATCTTGGCTTTGCAGCGGGTTAGAAGCTGATACGACGGATTGAAACGGAAGTGGTGAAATGGGAGTTCGAGCTGAAGCGGTATATCCAGTTTTTTCTGGTCGGTCTTTGATTCAATCTTTTTTCCTTTTTTCATCTCTATTTATCTTAATAGCCGCCGGGGTTTCCGGTGATATCGTGTTCGCTAAAAATGCCGTCAATACCAAACCCGTCAAATGCGGCATTGCGTTTGGTTCTTTTCAGGTTCATAGAGATACCATCAAACAAAATCAAAACCTTGCTGAAATATTAATGACTCACAATGTCCCCTATTCCGTCATTAACGCCGCTGCAGCAAAATCAAAGGCGGTTTTTGACGTGCGAAGATTTAAAGCTGGAAATCCCTATTGCATCATCCGAAAGTCAAATTCCGACAAGTCGGTCCGTTATTTTGTTTATGAACAGGACCCCATCAACTATGTGGTTTACGACTTGGCAGACCCGGTAAATGTCTATGCAGGCAAAAAACCGGTTGAAATGAAAATTCGTCAGGCCTCCGGTGTCATTAGATCTTCATTGAGCCAGACATTTTCACGTCTGGGTCTGGAATACGAGCTGGGAGAACGGCTCTCCGATGTCTATGCATGGACCGTCGATTTTCATCACCTGCATAAAGGAGATCGGTTCAAGTTTATTTATGAAGAAGAATACGCTCAGGGGGTTCGCGTCGGTATCGGGCGAATTGTTGCGGCGAAATTTTATCATAAAGAAAGAGACTATTACGCCTTCTATTATGAGCTGGATGGAAGGGGAATGTATTACGACAAAGCAGGCAACAGCATGGAAAAGGCTTTTCTGAAAGCACCGCTGAGATTTTCGAGAATATCGTCTCGTCCGTCTAAACGGCGGTTGCACCCCATCTTGAAAACCTATAGACCCCATCTCGGCACCGATTATGCCGCTCCCACCGGAACGCCGATTCACAGCGTAGGTGATGGTGTGGTAATAAAAAAGGGGTACAGTAGACGGCCTGGAAGGTATATCATCATCAAACACAACGGTGTCTACAAAAGCCAATACCTTCATCTGTCCAGGTTTGAAAAGGGAATTGAAGTAGGCGTGTCTGTCAAACGGGGTGACATCATCGGTTATGTGGGCCGTACGGGCCTCGCAACCGGCCCCCATCTCGATTTTCGTTTCTGGAAAAACGGGAGGGTTGTCAATCACCTCAAAGAACAAATGCCGTCTGGCGAATCGCTGGAAAAGCGACACCTGCCCGATTATCATAGATACCTTCAGGAACTGAAGACCCGCCTGGATCGTATGCCGTTAACCGACACGTTTAACTTGGCGGAATTCGACGAACAGCCGGATGATGCAACCATTCAAAATTAGAACGACATACCCTATCGAAGGAAAAAAATGACTTATTTTCCAGAAAAAGATCCGAATTGGGATAAGATTGAACCTGAAGCCGCGGGATTTGATTCGAACAAACTCAAAGAAGCGGTTGACTGTGCCATTGCCGGGAAAACCGATTGGGCCAACGATATCATCACACCTTTGAAGGCCCATATGGCCGAACCACCCCCGTACAATGAGATCATCGGCCCCATTACGGAACACGGGGGACCCAACGGTATCTTACTTCGCGTCGGCCGAATTGTGGCGGAGTGGGGCGACACCCGGCGGGTAGACATGACCTTCAGTGCATCCAAAAGCTATGTGGCTCTTTGTGCAGGACTGGCTC
>SDBT01014130.1_pt1 | contig 12745 bp, 7 predicted proteins | sample 2277101 | NCBI WGS metagenome assembly SDBT01 (sample SAMN10404973, study PRJNA504765) | marine sediment metagenome | isolation source: marine sediment core GS10_PC15, 103 cmbsf | place: Arctic Ocean: Southern Knipovich Ridge | collected 2010 | reverse complement strand
TGGTCGTCCTCGATTTGATGCTGCCGGGAATGAGCGGCTATGCCGTGTGTGAGGCTCTGCGAGCGGCCGACAGGAACCTGCCGATCCTGATCCTCAGTGCCCGAACGCTGACCGAAGATCGCACCCGAGGGTTCGATGTCGGCGCCAATCAATACATGACCAAACCGTTCGACCTGGGCGAGTTTCTTAGCCGGATCAAGAACTTGCTGACGCTGCACGGTGGGCCCAATGACACCGAATCTGATCGGGCCGATCCGATCAAGTCCTTCGAGTTCGGCAACGCGAGGATCAACTTCGAGACGTTCGAGGTGACCGTCGGCAGCGAATCGGCTCGGATGACTCGGCTGGAAATGAACCTGTTGCAGTATTTCATCGAGAACGAAGGCCGCGTCGTCCCTCGCCAGGAGTTGCTGGAAAACGTCTGGGGGTTGCCCGGAAATCTCAACACCCGGGCTCCCGATCAGTTCATCCGCCGATTGCGCAAGACGTTCGAGCCGGAGCCAGCCAAGCCGCGCTACTTCCTGACGATTCGCGATGCCGGTTATCGGTTCGTCGCCCAACCCGACCGAGGAGCGGCCGATGAATGACTTTCCGGTTTTGAATATGGGTGGCTGGCGGCAAAGCGCAGCGGTGCCCCAGTTGGTGAAGATCTGGGGCACCGCTGCGCTATGCCACCAGCCACCCCGAATTCGGAAGTTATTCATCAGCCGCTCCCCAGAAGAATAGACCCCGAGGTATTCCATTGCATTTGAAGTTGATCGCATGTGAGATTCTTTGCCGGGAGTTCTGCGCGGTGGTAGCCCGATCGACCAATCAGGTCGACGTCGAGTTCTTGCCCAAGGGATTGCACGACATCGGCCAGATCGGTATGTCGCGGCAGTTGAAGGAATCCGTGGCTGCCGTCGATCCATCACAATACGATGCCATCGTGATGGGCTATGCGCTGTGCAGCAACGGCTTGGTCGGGTTGGCAGCCGGGTCTATCCCGATCGTCTTACCACGTGCCCACGATTGCATCACGCTGCTGCTGGGTAGCAAGGAGAGATATCGCGACTACTTCCAGGGGCATCCCGGAGCCTATTACAAGACGGCCGGCTGGATCGAACGCGGCGACGACTTGGCACAATATCAACAGGATTCCGTGCAGCAGACCAGCGGTATGAACATGGCCTACGAAGAGCTCGTGGCCAAATACGGCGAAGACAACGCCAAGTTTCTCTACGAGCAGCTCGGAGACATGACGAGCAACTACGATCGGCTGACCTTTATCGAGATGGGGATCGAGCCCGACGATCGGTTCGAACGCCGCACACAGGAAGAAGCCCAGCGACAAGGCTGGACTTACGAGAAACTGCAAGGCGATATGCGGCTCATCCGCGAGTTGGTCGACGGCCCCTGGGACGACGAACGATTCCTGGTCGTAAGGCCGGGGCAACAGATCGCCGCCAGCTTCGACGAGTCGATCGTCAAGACCGAAGCGGCGGACGCTACTCCGCCTGCTTGATCACGGGGCGAGAAACAAGGTCGGCCGACGGCGGGCGGCGATTCTCCGCCGACTTCTTCGCCACCTTCGTGGCCAACTCGGCCAGTTCGGCTCGAAGCTCGGGCTTGACGTGCGAGAGCTTCGTCGCCAATCGCCCCACGCCGCTGCTGTTTACCTCGGCGGTCCGCGACAGACTGCCCAGGAACGCGACGCTTTGGGCGAAGTTGTTATCGACCGTCTTGCCCATCAGCGGCTGGAGCGCCTTGGCTACTAGCTCGGCTCCGGCGGAGTCCACTTGGAGAAACGCATCGAGCCGATTGGTGATGTAATAGCGTCCGTCCGGCTCGCGCACGTAGCCGCTCTTGAGGATCATCAAACAGCGGCCCTTCGTCTCTCGGGCCAACAACGGGCCGATGTAGCTACCCTCGGCGTAGATGATGTGCGTGTCGTGAGTTCGATAGAGATACTGCGCATTGGCATAGGTTCCCGACGGCTCCGAAAGCCGATAGATCCCCGAGCCGGTCTCGCGGACTTTCATCTTGCTAAGCTTGAGTTCCTCCCAGATTCCGGTCACGATATCGGGGTGGCGGACCAGGAACAGGTAGAAGTGGGGATCGCAATCGACCACGCGGATCGGCATCCGGCGGAAGATCGTGACGTCGGAGAGCACGGCAGCGACCTTGGCCCGGGCCTCCGGGTCGAGCCGCTCGATGGGGATCGATTGCACGGCGCTGAGGCGTGCCTCCTTGCTCGTGTCGGCTTTGCCCGGATTGGGACGCGAGGCGAACAGATCGAGCGGCCCTCCGGCAAGGGCCGACGAGCCGGCGATGCCCGTCAGCAGTAGCGATATCGCGCAGCGCAGCGCATACCGAGCCCCCCATCCACGCCGCGCAGCCACGATCCTCCGAGCCAAACCACCCTGTGAACGTACCATACCCCCCCCTTTGATCGAAGCGTCTGAAGCAATCCGCCAGCCACACTCCCGGCGCGAGGACCGGTCCGGTGGGTGTCGGACGTGAGACTTCTGATTATTCGGCTTACGCAAGGGGTTCCGGTAAGCCAAACTTTGCAGCCCGGGGTGGTTTCTTGATGAAACGGGGTAAATCGGCCCATTACACAGCACGCGAGTGAAGAAGCTGCTCTACGAGTTCAGCCCACGTGTTACAGCGGATCAGGGGACTGTACTTGCCCACACGATTCCACGGGTGTCCTGTTAGAAATGCGCGCACACGCTGAGCAGAAAAACGCATATCCCTGCTCACGGTCGTCGTCAATGGCAGCGGCGAACTTCTTGCTGATCAGGTGCTTTTCCCCGTGCCGTGAAAAATGTAACTCATTATGGGGAATTTCGTGGTCTATCAGCCATTTGGCAGTCTCGGCTTTCCCTTCTGCCAAGCGAGATGTGACCAAGTGTATCTCGTACTTGCTCGCCAAACGTTCGAGCCCGGTTCTCGCACCGGTGACGGGTCGAATCCTTGGCAGATGCTCTCGCGTGAATACGCGATGAACTATGTCCCATTCACCTCGATCAAGGCGCCGCCCTTTCGCATCTCGACACAACCAGTACTCGAAGCAGACGACGTCCTCGTATTTCAGGTCAACCTTCTGTCTCGAATGCTCGCGAATCACCTCCCGCATGACTGCATCCGTCGCAGCCACAACGTTGTCAATATCGATGCAAAGAGCCTCTCTGTGGGGCATCGTCTATTGCGGCTCCCAATAGTGGTCCACAAGCTGCTGCACGTTCTCTTTCCAGTCCTTACCTAGAAGACCATACATGGCCTCAATCTTCCCTTCGCGCAGACTTCTTTCGCAGCTTCAAAGAGGCGTACTATCCACGAAGGTGGTTTAGCATCACCGCCGTTCTTGCCGCTTGAACCGCTTCGGCCTTCTTCCACATCGGCCCTCGTTTTGCGGCGTGGCGGCGGTTAGTGGATATCCCGAGAGCCGAATGCGTTCGGCAATAGATCTCCCAGCGATTGTCGAAGAACTGTTCCCTTCTGTGAAAAACTGAGAACCTCAGCGTCGCTGCCGAATTCGTTGATCGTTTGTCGGCATGCGCCGCAAGGCGGCACCGGCGAATCGGTGGGTGTGACGATCACCACGGCAACGATCTTCCGATGTCCCTTGCTGACCGCAGAAAAAATCGCGTTCCGCTCAGCACAAATCGTCAAACCATAGGAGGCGTTCTCCACATTGCAGCCGGAGAAGATCTCTCCCGTGTCGGTAAGGACACTCGCGCCGACGCGGAAATTGCTGTACGGGGAATACGCGTTCTTGGCGGCGGCCTCGGCCGCGAGCTTCATTTCCGCGATTTGCGCGTCCTGCAAGGACGATTGCGGTCGGCCGGTATTCAAATGTACTGACATGACTCCTCGTTTCCGCTGGCACACCGCCTGCAAAGCACTAACTATGAATAGTCTACAGACAAAAGCGACCCATCTTTTCCATCTGACGAACTCATGCCCCCCAGGTGCCCCAGTGCGACTGTCATTCTTCCCAAATCTTATCATATCGTCAAATGCAGGCACACCTGAAAAACCCCTTTAACCCCTCTCATTTGCCAGTGCCGCTTAAACCTCCGGGGGGGCAGAGGCATCCTGCTCCTCCGCTCAAGCCGATCGGGAAGTGGCAGGGTCTGCCGGCAGCCTACCAGTAGGACGCCAGTACCCGGTCCGCGGCTTCTTCGGACTTCTCGGCGCGGTCGTCTTTGGTCGAGGCAAACTCGGACTCGAACCACTCGCCGAGCCACGCCAACTCGGCCGGCGAAGTCGTCTCGGCGTCGAAAACGCCGTCAACGGCCCGAGCGAGGGCGGGGGGCGGAGCGGGTGCCGACGTGAACTTGTGCGCGTTCCAGATCATGAAGTCGCGCACGTCGGTTATACCGTCGAGGTTGAAGTCGCCGGTGGTCCAGTTCGTGCCGCTGGTGAACTTGTGGGTGTTCCAGATCATGAAATCTCGCACGTCCGTGGTGCTGTCGAGATTGGCGTCGCCGGGGTGGAGTCCCGCGTCGAACTGGCCGGGAGTCGGCTCGGCGGCGATCCAACTCGCCACGTCGTTTCCCCACAAGACGGCTGCCCGGCGAGAGAGCGTCCGGCCCTCGCCGGCCGGTCCGCTCGGCCAAGGATTGGCGGCGGCGTAGACGATCTCATCCTCCAAGAGATAGGGTATGAAATCCGGCTCGTCGGGAGGCGACTCGTCGGGGCGCTGCAACGTAATCCGGCCGCCCAGATCATCCAGGGGGTCGTTGTGGCCGCCGAGGATAGTCACCGATGGGTCCATCCCGTAATGGTTGCGAAAGGCGCCGATCTTCGAGCCGTCGGCCGGATCAAACGGCACAACAACAATCGACTCACCGGGTGCCATCTCTACGTCACTCGGAAACTCGAAGCCGATCGTCCCGCGGATTCGCCAGCCGCTCAGATCGACGACCTCGGCGGTCGGGTTATGGATCTCGATGAACTCGAACTCCTCGGCCACTTTGCCCGCCGGCGGGTCGGGGTCGTACATCACCTCGCTCACGATGACCGGGCCGACGCGAGGGCCGATGTTGGCGCCGCCGAGCGTCGGGCGTTTCATCGGGTAAAGGGGGCCCTCGCCGTTGGGCCAGCGGCCGAGCGATTCCCCGTTGGCCGCGGCGCCGAATTCGACGTGATCGACGAACGATCGCAACTGGCCCGCCGAGTCGGCCTCCAGTAGCCACACGTCGTCGCCGTGCGCGCCGCTCAGCGCAAAACCGGTGCCGGCCGGTTCGGGGTTGAACTGCGATTCGTTGAAGACCAGATACCGGCCGGCCGAGAGGATCGTTTCGTCGGGAATGCGGAACTTGCGGTAGTCGTCACTCGAATCGCTCAGGTACCAACCGCCGATATCGATGTCCTGGGTGGTTGCATTATGGAGTTCGACGGCGTCGGTCTTCTCGAGGTCGGTGTTGGAGAGGACCTCGTTGATCCAGACATCACGTCGCGGCCCGCTGCCCGAGGTTCCCGGCGAACCGCCGAACTCGCTACTAGATCGCCAGTTGGCCGGGTCATCGTAGTCGGCCGTCGGGTCGAGGATTTCCAGCGAGCTGCCGTTTCCATCGGCGCGACCGGGCCAGAGCCCGGAATCGTCGTAGGTGAAATCGAGGATCGGCAGCCCGAAACGGGTTGCCAAGATGAGTCGTTCGCCGCCGTTGCTCAGATGGCCGCCGTAGGGTCCCAGGAGGTCGACTCCGGCGAGTTCCGATCCATAGCGGGCGGCCAGGGCGTCGGGGTCCTTTGCCACGACGATGATCTGGCCCGATTCCACCGTACCGGTAAACTCGAACGCGATCGCGTCGATGAAACCGGCTCCGGCGAGGTCCAAGGGGTCGGGGCCCACGTTGCGAAGCTCGATGAACTCGAAATCGTCGGCGTCGTCAAATCCCGCGGCCTGCTCCGCCGCCGTCGGATCGGCCGGATGATAGTTCAACTCCGTGATGCGCAATGCGTCGTATAGCGGTCGGTCGGGATCGGTCGACGTGACGGTCATCGTGTCGGCGCCAACCCGCCGACCTTGATGGTCGAAGGCCCCGAACGAGAGTGAATTGGCCCCGGGATCGAGCGGCACGTCGATTTCCCAACGTCGCGCGTCGAGCCAAGTAACCTTCAGCGGCTCGGATTCTCCGGCGAGACGAATCTCGCGGACATCGATCCATCCCTCGCCCTGCAGGGTAACTACCCGATCGGTGGTGCTCAGGTCGTCCCCGCCGTTGGTTATTAACTGGAAAGGGAATCGACCCGGTAGACGCCCCAACACGTAGTTGGATCGGGCGTCGATGTAGGGGAGATAACTCGGGAAGTTGGCGCCGGCAAGTTGGCCGTAATGCTGCATCCACGGCGTCATATAGGTCCTATTGAACGTCGTGTCGATCAGATCGTACAAATGCCCGTGGAAGAGCCGACTATAGATAGGCCGGGCGAAGACCTTTGCGAGGTTCTTGTTTCCCCAGAGCGGAGAACTGGTCGAACGATTGAACGTGAAATCCCAGTCCCACGGCAGCGTGAGGATCTTGCCGTCCTCGGGCCGGACGTAGAAGTCGGCGTTATGTGGGTTCCCCTGCGTATACGTATCGCCGATACCCGCCAACGACTCCATTGCAAAGACTCGAGCCCACTGATCGACGTCCATCACTTCGGCCACTGCTTCCTCCAAGGCGGTGCCGGTGAGAGTGAGCGCCTTGGTCAAAGCCACGATGGCCGAGTAGTCGTCTCGGGCACGGTTGTTGTTGATCAGGATGCTCCAGCGATATTGCTCCTCGCCGTAGGCCAGGTCTCGCAGATCGTAGGACGAAACCCAACCGATGGGGAACGGCTTCTTGGTTCCCTCGGGATCGCCGTTGCTGGTTCCCTGGACGACTCGGATCCCCTCCATTTTGAACAGCCCGCCGTCCGAGCCGTTCTCGAATTGAGAATCGAGGTAGATGTCGTTGTATCGGGCCATGGAGAGCCGCGCCGGGCCCCTGTTGTCCGTACGGTGGGAGACCAGATGGACGATGTCGTCGTATCCGCCCGGGATATCGCCGGCATGATTGTTCATGTGCTTGACCAGGATCTCTTGCAATCGCGTTCTCTTGACGGTGACCGTCTCGTGGATTCCTCGGAAGAGATGGTCGGCGGGGAACTTGATGTTGAACCCGGTGCTGCCAGCGTTTCGTCGGCTGTACATGCTACCGCGGAGCCGGATCCCCGCGTCGTAGAAGATTTCGCTCTCGTTGTAGACGATCGTGGCACCGATCCGATCGTTGCTGAGGATGTTCAGCGAATCGTGCATCAGGGTGGAGTCGGCGGCCGTCATGATTATGCGGAGGTTCTGTCGCCCCGCCGCGGCGCGCCCATCGTCGATCTTGATCAGTGCCCGGGAGTTGATGCCTGCGGCCGGATAGGTCGAGATGGCCCCGAGTTGGTCCTTCCCCTCGATATAGAACTGAAGGACCGCTGCGGCGTACTGGCCAGAAATCACGCCTTGATAGAGTTTCCCGGTCCTAGTTTCCCCGCCCTGGGGGGCCATCGGTATGGATCGCCAGGCGGCCGTCCCCGCCCGATAATGGAGCGTGAGCGAGTCGATCCCGTCCGGGTCGTTCGCCTCGACCGACACCGTGGTCCGTTGCCCTTGTCTCGGGACGGCCGGGCTGTGGATTGCTCCGCGATAGGTCGGGCCGGTATTCTGTTGGAAGGTCGAGTTCTCGGCACCAGGCGTGCCGTGATGCTGCGGCACGTCCAGGATCGTCGTCCGCACCACCTTGTTGTAGTAGAGCTCGGTGTGAAGTTGCCGCGAGCCACCGAGCCACCGCGCGTCGAACGAAATCTGATATTCCTGACCCGTCACGACCGGGACAATCGAGCCGCCATATTTCAGCGTCGTCTCCGTTCGGTTGCTCAGATAGCTGGTCGGACCGGTGGCGACCAGATGCAGCACACGGTTGCGCGAGTCGTCCGGGTCGGGGATGACCTGCGAGTGCGAGTGGGTCCCCGTCAGCCGCCACTTACTCGTCCCGGCCGAGAACGTGCCGTTTTGGATCAATTGCCGTGGCGACCGTCTCGGGGACTCGATCACCGTAACGTTGTCGATCAGGACTTCGCCACCGTTGAGCAATCCCATCCGCAACTCATGGAAGTTATTGATCGGGGGGCTATAGACGGGCTGAACCGCCGTCATCGTGTAGGTGTAGTGTTGCCAGGTCGACTTGGCGGCCTCATCGCTCGGGGCCCAAGCCTCTGCCACCCCGTTGTCGATCAGCGGATTGCGAAGCTCGAGGCTCGATCCACCCCCGTCGGCAAACTTCGGCCAGGGCCGGTCGTCGTGGTAGGTTACCTCGTCGGCCGGATTACCCGACGCATCGAGCAGGACGATGCGGTCCGTCCTGTTCGAGAGACTCCGAGAGAAGTCGCCGACGATCTGGATGTCGGGATAGATGTTGCGCAGAGCAGTCGCGTCGTTGGCGACGACCAGGTAGGCGCCCGGACCAATGGACGTGCCGACCGGGAATTCGTAATCGATCGCGTCGGCGAAGCTCCAGCCGTCCAAACCGATCGTCTCTTCCGAGCGATTGATCAGCTCGATCCACTCCTCGGGGTTCTCCTCAAATGCTTCGCCTAGCTCGGGACGAAAATGGTACATGATCTCGTTGATCACGATCTGGTCGTGGAAAACGAACGAATTGGCCGTGCCGGGCGTGGCCACCTCGGGAGTCAACAGGGCACCGGTTGGCGCGTCGGCGGTCCGCCCGCGAAGGGTGTTCTTCACGCCGACGGCGTCGAGAACCGACGTTTCGTGGGGGGCATACAGAAACAACTTCTCGTCGGCGGGGATCCGAAAACCGAGCCGGCTTTCGTCGACCACGAGATACTCGCCCTCGACTAACGTCTCTCCCGAGGGAAACGTGTATTCGCCGCCGGTCGAGCTTCGCAGGATATGGCCCGCCATATCGATCGGCGTATTGCCGTGGTTATAGAGTTCGAGCCAAAACGGTTGCTCCAACGCCGGCGCGATCTCGTTGATCACCAGAGCCTCGTCGACCGGGGGCCCGGTATTATCGGGAAAGTTTATTTGGCCGGGCGTTCCCGCGATTTGGGCACTCGGTCGCCAATTGGCCGCGGGACCGCTGGGCGTTAGCTCCTGGTACTTTGCCAGGGAAACGCCCGATCCATCCGGTGCAGCCGGCCAGGGTTCGTCGTCGTCGTAGCGGAGTTCGTCCAGCAGGCGATCGTTGTTGTCGCGGAGGATCAGTCGCTCGCCGCCGTTGGAGAGTTTCCCGGTATAAGGTCCCAGGGCTTCGCCGAACCCAACGGCCGCTTCGAGCGCGACGGGATCCTCGGCGACCACGAGAAATCCACCACCCGGCAGGACCGTCCCCTCGGCGAACCGATAATCGACCGCTTCGTCGAGCGACCAGCCGGAGAGGTCCATGTCGACGTCCATCTGATTGGTCAGCTCGACCCATTCCAAGCCGTCGGAGTCGCCGTCGGCATGATACATGATCTCGTTGAAGACGACCGTGCTGTCGGCCGAGAGCATCAGTCTCCCTTCGAGCGCCTCGACCCCGCGCAGCCGACGTCCGGCATTCGGTTTTCTGCCACCACGGTCAAGCGGAGACCACATATTGATTCCTCAGGTCTTTCTTCCCTTATCCGTGTCTATCCGTGTTCATCTGTGGTTCCATTTCCTCTCAACCACGGATGAGAATCCCAGTATCTCCTCCATGATTCGCAAGACCTTTGCAGACATTGACCCGTGCCAAGACCGCCACTGGGCGAGTCGCATGGAGCGTCCCTTCTCGCGGCCTGGCACACCGGGAAAACTCGGCTGCTTTCCTGCGATGGAACGGCCACGAGATACGATTCCAGTTTAACAGAGTGTTCCTTGGAATGCAACGATACTATGGCCGCTTTGGAAAGGCGAGTAGGTAAGAGGGGGCAGGAGTCTTTCTTGCACTGCCAGCTGCCATCAAGGGCTCTGGGCCCCTTTCTCCTTGTCCGCCCCTTTCTCCTTTTCCATTCGCAGTACGACTTGAAAGGTGGCCCCTTCGCCGGGTTGCGACTCGACTCGGATTTCGCCGTCGTATCGCTTGATGACGCCATAGCAGATCGAGAGTCCCAGTCCGGTCCCTTGGCCTTGGGGTTTGGTGCTGACAAAGGGATCGAAGATCCGATCGCGGACGGCCTCGTCGATCCCCGGCCCATCGTCTCGGATCGAGAGAATGACCTTGCCTTCTTCAGGCATCGCCGTGATCCACAGGTTGCCATGGCCCCGTTCGGTCATGGCCTGGATGGCGTTGGTGATCAGGTTGATGAGGATCTCTTCGAGTTGGACTTCCTCGATGCTAACGCGGGGGATCTTCGCCGGATAGTCCCGGTGGATCGTCACGTTTGCCAAGCGTGCCTCCTTTTCGAGGAAGGGCAGAATTCCCTCCAGGGCCGCGTGGAGGTCGGTCACCTCGACGCGAGCTTCGCTTTTTCGGGCGAAGCCGAGCAGGCGATGCGTGATGCTGCTACAGCGGTTCACCTGGTCGGTAATCGTGCTGAGTCCTTCATGGAGTTCTCGATCGAATTCTTCCGGATCGACTTTGATGATGCCTCCGACAAGATCCTCGAGGTATCCGGCCACTTCGGCGATAGCGGCCAGGGGATTGTTGATTTCGTGGGCCACCCCGGCCGCCAACTGCCCGACGGCCGCCAGGCGATCCGTTTGAATCACCTGATTCATCAGTGCCCGGCGTTTGGAGATATCCCGGCTGATTTCCACGGTTCCGATAGGCTTCCCGGTGCTGGCGGTAAGCTGGGAGATCGTCATCGAGACGGGGACCTCGGTTCCGTCCTTTCGCACCAATACGCCGTCATGGTCGTGGACGGTTTCTCCCTGGTGAATGTGCCGCATCAGCGGCTCGCGCTCTTCGGGCGATCGGTAGAGCATGGCGGCCGGCTTGCCGATGACCTCGCTGGCCCGATAGCCCAGCGACTTCTCTGCTCCGCGGTTGAAGGAGACGATCCACCCTTTGAGATCGGTGGTGATGATGAGGACGTAGGAGCTATCGAGGATGTTCTGCAGGTACTCGCGCGTGCGAGTGAGTTCGCGTTCTACCTTTCGGCGAGCGGATCCGTCTCGGGAGAGCCCGACGATAGCCGTTACCTTGCCGTCGGCGTCGACGATGGGATACTTGGTCGTGGTCAGATAGACGGTTTTCCCGGCGAGTCGCACTTCGGATTCGTTGCTGAACGGCTCTCGCTTGTGCAAGACGACGCGATCTCCGGCGCGCAAGATGGCGGCGGTTTCCTTGGGTAGGATTTCCCGATCGGTTCTTCCGATGATTTCCTTTTTCGGCCGGCCCAGCAGTTTACAGGTAGCCGGGTTGGCCTCGATGTATTGTCCCTGCCGGTTCTTCATATAGGTGGCCAAGGGAGCCATCTCCAGAAACTGCTGCAGCCGGACCTCGGTCGCCTTGAGTTCTTCCTCCAAGAGGATCCGGTGCGTGATGTCGCGGGTCATCTCGATCATACCCGTGACTTCACCCTCCGCGTTCATAAAGGGAGCCCCGACGATTGCCGTATATCGCGAGTTCCCCTCCTCGTCGAAGTATTTGCGGACGAGGCGTTTTTCCTTCTTGGTGCGAAGGACATCAGCGAAAGGGCAGTTATCCAGAGCAACCTGGCAGTCGCCGCGAACCGATTGTCGCACGTCGTAGCAGTGCCGGCCGCGGATCTCGTCGATCGTGACGCGGTTGTTCTTCAAGAAGGAAGCGTTGGCCTTTTGGATGACCATCTCGGTATCGACCACGACGACTTCGTCGGGAATGCAATCGAAGACTTGGGTAATCCAGTCCCGCTGGGCTCGTACACGCTCGCGCATCTCGGTGCGCTGTTCGATGATGGCCTCTTCGGCCTGATGCAACTGCCACAACAACCTCGCCCCGAAATTGCCGACCAGCCGAACATGCTGAGGGCGCGTCTGTTCGACCTCGTTTCGCACCTCGTCGGAACCGGTCAACTCGAGCAACAGGCCGAGATTCGGGATCTTGTACAACTCCCGATAGTCCGTCGTGACCATCTCGACGCCGATCGTTCTCGCATAGCGCATACCCGGCGCATCGGGATTGGTGTCGGCCACGCCTCGGATGGACATGCGAAATCGCTTGAGCGTGTCTTCCCGCACCATGCGCAGGATGACCTCGCAACCGCTCCCACCACCGATAATTGCGGTAACGACCGGGCTGTCTTCCGAGGAAGTCCCGGAGTCAGTGACGGCGTCAGACATGCTCGCTCCCGTCCTTTGCTGGCGACCTACCACCCTCGCTTGCTCATGATGTCGGCCGCCCGATCCGAGGCTTGCTTCTCCAAGAGTTGGGCTCGGCGGGCGCTGGCTTTGTGGATGAGCTCGAGCAGATCCGGCAGGCTGGCGGGCTTCTGAAGAAAGTCGATCGCGCCGAGCTTGGTCGCCTCGACCGCCTTCTCGATGGATCCATGTCCGGTCAACAGAATGACCTGCACATCGGGATCGATCTTTTTCAAGCGTTTCAGGGTCTCGATTCCATCCATGCCGGGCATGGCAAGATCCAGCACGATCACGTCGAACGCCCGGCCTTCCGCCTTGGCGACGGCGTCCTCGCCGCTTTCGGACGTTTCGACCTTCAGCCCCCGCGCGTTGAGCCGCTTTCCCAGGGCCTCGACGAACGCCTCTTCGTCGTCCACGAGCAAAACTCGATCACACGCCATCGGCAGACCTCCTGACCGGCAAATCGTCAAACAG
>SDBT01014129.1_pt1 | contig 12745 bp, 11 predicted proteins | sample 2277101 | NCBI WGS metagenome assembly SDBT01 (sample SAMN10404973, study PRJNA504765) | marine sediment metagenome | isolation source: marine sediment core GS10_PC15, 103 cmbsf | place: Arctic Ocean: Southern Knipovich Ridge | collected 2010 | reverse complement strand
GTTCTTTAAGTTTTTGCAAGGCTGATACCTTTCAACCAATCACAAAATATATAGTTCCCTGCGGTGGCTTTGGCACCCGCATGTTACCATTTACCAAAGCGTTTCCCAAAGAAATGATACCTCTTATGAATAAGCCGGCAATTCAAGAAACTATTGAAGAAGGATTGCGCGGTGGGCTCAATCAATTTTATATCGTAACCAAGCGTCAAAAGAGTGGCATTGAAGATCATTTTGATGCTGCTCCAGAAATAGATCATATTTTAAAGCAAAGCAACAAATCGCATTTACTTGCGCAGGTTGATGATATTATTGCGCAGTCCCAATTTGTATATATCAGGCAGCCTGAACAAGGAGGAACAGGCCATGCCGTTGCCATGGTAAAAAACTTGATTCAGGATGAATATTTTGCGGTAGGCTGGCCTGATGTGATGGTACTTGATGAGCCATTTTTATGGAAATCGATGATTGAAATTTCGCAGCGTCAAAAAGCATCAGTGCTTGCGGTTTATGAAGTCCCAATGAGCCAAGTGAATCATTATGGGGTGGTAGTAATAAAAGAAGAGCTATCACCTGGTATATATCAAGTAGAGGATTTAATTGAAAAACCTGATCCGAAAGAATCTCCTTCAAATTTAGTAAATGTTGGCCGTTTTATTTTATCACAAAAAATATTTGCTTCCCTTGATAGTATCTCTCGCGCTGCAAACGGTGAACTCCAGCTGCCAGATGCAATCGTTGATATGATGCGCAAAGGTGAACGAGTAATCGCCTATAAAATTAAAGGGAACTTTTATGATATTGGGCGTCCAGTTGTATGGTTGGAAGGAACGATTCGCTACGGATTGAATCATCCGGATTTTAAAGATGAAGTAAAACAACTTATTCGATCAATTATGAAAGATTTATGATGAAATATGTGCATAGCCCCGCAAGACGCGGGGCTATGACTTACACTATTTGTTGCGGGGCTTGCGGCTTAACCTTAGCTATTGGTTCATGGCCACGAGCTTCTTGCGCTAATGAAATCGCGCGAATCAGGCGCGTCACACCAATACCACCGCCTAAACGGGGGAAAAAGTCATGGCTTAAAAATTCTTCGAGCTCTTTTTCTACTCGTTCTTTGCCAAAGTGATTGAATAATAATTTTGAATAAAGGCCATGGCTTATGGAGTAGAAAAATTCCCGCATTTCTTCAACGTTACAGCTCCGTTCAGCCGAACCCACCGTTTCCATGCCATATAAAATTGCATCAATTTTTTTCGCATGATCGCCATCTTTTTTCATATTAAAAAATGGATGTGTATAAAAAGGAAAATTTTTTAAAAAAAACACTGGACTGAAATCTTTCCAGATATTTATTTTTTGTTTTGCATGAATCTCATCATTGCTATAATAATCTGCTACAAAGCGATAATCCCCGTCACGAAAATTTTCTTTTGTGCCAAGTTCTAAATATTCACATAAGTCTTCTAATAGTCGTTGTAATGTGGTCATATTGCCATGTGTTTCAAATTCAAACATGGGAAAAATATTCAAATGACGCTCTGCAATTGGATTAGGTTCATCCCGATAACTGGTAGTACTACAAAATAATCCAGGCAATTCTGGGTTTTGTAAAAGATCATGCTCGAGCCACATCTGGCCCGTTTGTGGCAAAGGCCATTTGGTGCCTTGAAAAACATACGTGGCGACTGTGGCTGGATCTTCGCAAGCTGCTAAAATGCTGCGCCGCGACTGAGTATCAATTTCAATAAAACCGCGCTCCAGAAAAAAAGAGCGCAGCTTGTTAATTGTTGTATGATAACCATTGATCGTATTATACGCAGAAAGGGGTAAAGACATAGAACTCCTTTAAAGCTTTAATGAATGTAATAATAAGATAGGCACATTGCCTGAAAACATACCAAGTGGCACTGAGTAAATCAATAATTTAGTAGTAACGTTTTTTTCAACCTGATAAGCTAATGATTTCTATAACTGTCAAATGAAAAAAAGGGAGCAATGGTGGGTGTTATAAAGTTGTTTGGAGATTTTCTATTATCAAGCTGGATTTGGAATATTACCTTTGATTGGTTTCACCCGATTATAACTGCAATTGTGATGTTTTGCTTGCTGCGTTTTATTATGAAGAAGGGAAGGCTTGAATCATTAGCGATCAGCATTTGTGCACAGCTTTTTGCATTCGGATTATTGACGGTAAATGTGACCTTTGGTTTAGTGAAGCTACTTGGCTGGCAATATGATGCGCTCAAAGCTGGGCAAGCACTCCAAATGATGCATGTTTTTATTCCAACTCTTTGGCTTGGTTTAATTTATGCAATCTTTCAATCGTTCTTTTTTCTATTTGGTCGGTTGATTTGGCGATATAATTTAATTGCATTTCTCGTACTTACCTGGGTGAGTAACAGCATTGGGGTGGTAGTGAGTTATACGTTTATTCGTATGATTGAGATCGGCTATTACATTGATTAAGGCATTATGGGCGAAATTGAAAAAGAAATTACCTATCTTCTTTCTCTAATATCTGAAAATAAGCGTGATAAAATCAGGTCTGTTATTGCGTATCGAACGCGTTATGTAACCGTTGTACTTGAAAATATTTTGCAACCACATAATGCAAGTGCGGCTATTCGTTCATGCGATATTTTTGGCGTGCAAGATTTGCATGTTGTTGAGCAGGAGCAATCATTTACCCCGCAGAACGCAATTGCAAAAGGTGCAAATAAATGGATTGATATATATCGGTATCCAACTACCAAAAAGTGTATTCAGACTTTAAAAACAGAAGGCTATCGTATTGTAGCAACCACTCCACACAAAAAGGGTTATATTTTGCACGATGTGTCGCTGAATCAAAAAATTGCGCTGTTGTTTGGTACTGAGGTTATCGGCCTTTCAGATGAAGCGCTTTCACTGGCAGATGATTTTGTAACCATCCCTATGTTTGGATTTACAGAGAGCTTTAATATCTCGGTGAGCGTTGCTTTGTGCTTATATCATATCATGTGGGCTTTGCACACATCTGATGTACGTTGGCAATTATCGGAGGATGAGCGGCAAAAAATTGAACTTGGATGGTTGAAAAAGATTTTGCACATGGATCGAGGGTAAATTAAGTATGGATCAGTTGGCCAGAGGTAGATAAATGCGCATTACTGGTTATTAATGAAACGCAATTATTGTAAAAATCCTCGATTGATTGTGTTAATTTCGCTTTTTTTAAGGACCGAAACGAAATAGCAAGATATGCCTTTGAAGCGAGAGAAGGAATGCCAATCGGAATATGAGCTTGCAATTCTGGAAACTGCATAAGGATAGTATTTAAACTAAAAACACCGGGTTGTTGCAAACAATAGGCTTTAATAAATCGATGCCAAGTGGCAATTGCTTTTTCAGGAATATTGTGCTGCATCTTTTCTTCCGGCAAAACCAAATCAAAGTAGCTGAGAATTTTCTGCCAATCAACAATGCGGTGATAAATTAAACTATCTTCAAAAAATTTAACTATCTGCGATCTGGCGATAGGTAAATGTGGGATGCGTTGCTCATTGGGTTTTTCAAGCTGGGCAATGCGAACATCATCAACTAAACAATGGAGCAAAACACCTTTTTGAAAGGAGGTGGATGCGTTGATTACATCCTCCCATTGCACGTTTTTCGTATGCGTTTTTTCACGGCTTATAACACCAAGACTCCGTATGTCTGGATACGTGGTTCCCACGATGAATGCTCGTTCATCCTCCACTTTCAATGCACCACTGTGCAAAATTGCAAGCGCGCAAAAAATATGAGCAATTGGTCCTGCCATTATGTTCCTATTGTACCGTGTTATCGCTTTGATAGAGTACATCCCACAGTTCTACTTCTTCTGGATCGCCATACTTTGTTACGATTTGTTCAAATATTTTATGGCCGCCATCCCATGGATTGCGAATATTATGTTTTGCTTTGTGCAAACTTTGTCCAAGAATTGCTTTGTTAAATTTTACTTTTATACCAAGCCCTTCATTGTCAGGGGATTCAGTATCTGGAAGCATAATTTTGCCATTTTCTGTGTTTACCCAGAGATTATCTTCGCTTGGATCCCAAACCTGACCATATTTTATTGCGGTATAAAATTCTGCAAGATCGAGTTTTTTAATAAATTGTATTTTCTGGGAGAATTGTAATTTGGAAAACTGTGAGAATGTGGCTGGGATTGCTTCTTGTACTACAAGATAATTACTGTCATCAAGATCCTTTGGTTTGTCTTTTAGATGGTACAACCATGTTGGCAGCTTTTCTATGACTTTTGAATTACTGTTGCCAAGCACATGTTGCCCGATGGCACCAGTGATATGCTGCATGGTTGGTTTAAATAGAGCGGCAGCTTCTATAAGCTCTGGGTTTTCCACCCATGTGGTTACATATGGATCATATCCAAGCGAGCTGATATTATTACGAATTCTGCTCGTACTACTTGCTATCTTAATAACAGATTCTTTGATTTTTAATGCAATATTAGTTTTACTCATGTTGCCAAGCTTTTTAGCGTGATCCTTTTGTTCAACGCAGTGATGAATGAAGTCATAGGGTGAAGAGATCGGGGGCAATTGGCACAATTGTTTAACGATAGGGTTTTTACTTAAAAAATCTTGAACATTTTCATTATGGTTTGGCGGTATTGGTGGCAAACATTCAAGAACTTTTTTTATCGGAAGATAGCCAATTCCTTCCGGGTATTCTTGTTCCCTTGCATGCTGAAAGCCCTCATGGTTTACATTCATGCAGTTTAAGGAGAAAGATGCTGTTACCGCAATAAGAGCAAAAAAGTATAATTGTTTCATGTAATTTCCATTATTTAGATCTTTTTTTATGTTTCTTATTTTTTGGCTCACTTAAATGACTTTCAAAAATATGAAATGCCATGAGTGTGGAAGCGCTGTATGTATAGAATTTTTCATCATCGATAGTATATTCTCCAGTAGTCTTTTTGTCTCCCATTTTTTTTGGTTCAGGCATTTTTTGATGTTTTGCCGATTTAACGATTTTCATAAATTCGACTTTATCTTTTTTGTTAAAAGCACTCTCCGCTTTTTTTACGATATCAGATATATAATCAATATTATCTTGGTCTTTTTCCAACTGAGCTATTTTTGTGTTAAGCATTGATTCGTTTTCAAAGGTTCTTTCTAAAAAAGTCTTTGCATGATCCATATCAACTTCGCCATATCCCATAAGAGGAGAAATAACTGATCCGATAAATTTATTCGTGAGCCAACCTAACGGAGTTTTTGAACTCGGCACCCACTGCAAGTACTGATTTTCTTGTTTCTTTCGTTCTATAAAAGGATTTATAGTTGTGCGGTATTCTTCCAATGTTTCTTTTGTAATTGTGATTGTGGGTTTTACTTCAACCGCCATCCCCTGCAGCGATATAATCCAGAATGCACACAGTACTATTTTCTTCATATAGGTCCACTTTCCTTTAGAGCGATTCATATTATTTTTCAGATGTAGCTCGGTCTATTTTACTTTGTTGTGCTACTGAAGGTGTTTTTTTGCGTTCAACTTTTTTATGTGCTTCCATACCAAGCGTAACAATGCGATCAATAAACTCCATTGGTTTTAAACCGATTTCTGCTGCTTGATGGAATAGGGCTGTTGCTGGAGTCATCCCGGGCAAAGAATTGATTTCAAGTAGTACAACACGTTCTTTTGTAGTTGGACTTTGTTGTGCTGTTTGGTAAAAGCAATCAATGCGGGCATAGCCTTTTAATCCGACCGTTTTATAAACCTGTTCCATGGTGCGTTGCACTAAATTAAGTGCTTTTTTGGGAAGCGGGGCTGGCGTTTGATTTTCGCCGGCGCCTGGTAAAAACTTTTCTTCCATAGAAAGAACATCGCCGGTAGTTATTGCTTGGCTTGGTGGCAGTGCGTGGGGTGTTTCATTGCCAATAACGCCAACGGTTAGCTCCATGCCATTAATCCATTCTTCTACAAGAACGCTTTGTTTTTTTTCAGTAAAAACACGTTCAATCGCCTTACTTACATCATGTATTGTGCCTGCTTTTTGTACCATAACGCTGCAGCCATCATCATGCGGTTTAATCACATAGGGCGATTCCAAATCGCGATCAATCTGTGCAAGTAACTTTTTTTTATTTCGTTGCCAATCATGAGAGGTTATTAAAATATGATGAGGCACAGCAAAGCCAGCTGCTTTTAAATAGGTTGCTGTTTTGTATTTATCCATGCAAAGAGCGCTTGCAAGAATCGATGAGCCATTATATGGAATATCAAGCATTTCAAGCATACCTTGCACTGCGCCATTTTCTCCCGGTCCGCCGTGTAAACCGATAAACACAAAATCAAATTGTTTTTTTAAACTATGCCATGAAATACGCTGTGTTGGTTTAATCGTTTGTTGAATTTCCTGCGTACTATTGCGGACTAATTGCGATTGGGTGAGTGCAAATAAATGCATGTTTGCGTCCACAAAAATAGGGGTACCAGTATATTTCTGAGGTGACAATTTATATGCAATATTTCGGCCAGACTCTAAAGATATTTCTCGCTCATGTGATGGGCCACCCAATAAAACCGCAATGCGTATTTTCTTTTTATTCATAATTATTCGCTCTTTTTTCTCTTGTTGCTCGAGTGGTGCAAGGAGGCCATATCGTGCAAGATCCGTTTCAATTAAATGATTGATAAGATCAGTATGGCTCATATTCATTTCAGCTGCTTCGCGAAAGACAAAACTAGATGGAGCCATACCAGAAAAGGTATTTGGATCAACGATTACAATCTGATTATCTTTGGTTACAAACCCATCAATTCGCGAAATAGTTTCAATATCAAAAAGTTCCATGATTTTCATGCACGTTTGCTGAATTTTTTTAGTTATTGCTGGGCTGCAGCGGGGAGGGGTAAATTTTAATGCGCGCCCTGGCATATACTTTTGAGTATAATCGAAAAAATCAGTCCCTTGATCGGGTACAATTTCCGTTGGAGCCAATGGCATTAATTTTTTGGTGCGGTAATCAACGAGTGTGATGCACGAAAATTCCATCCCTGAAAGCCGTTCTTCAATCAATATTGCTTGCGGTTTATCAGGATGCACTATGCATGCCTTAATTACTGCAGCCGCTAAATCTTTTTCTTTATACACAACGGCTACACCGATACTTGAACCTTCGTTATGTGGTTTAACCACCCAGGGGAGGACAATTTTTTTTTTATACAGATCGGCAATAACATCAGAAACGATAGCGTTAATTGAAAACGCTTGATCAATTGAAAGTACGATATCTTTCGGTACGGCAATCCCATGGTAGGTGAGCATTTTTTTTACTTTACTTTTATCCATGCAGAGCGCGCTTGCAAGCCGAGATGAGCCTAAATAGGGAATACCAAGAACTTCAAAAACCCCTTGCATGATGCCATCTTCAGCAAATCGTCCATGCATGGCGATATACATAAAATCAATTAAGGCGGGTAACTCATCCCAAATTATTTTCTGTGCTTCTTGATCAAGACGATGTTCAAAATCGGCCGTTTTACCGCGATGTAAAAAGTGATATGGCAAAATATATAGAGTACCATTACTTGTTTGATAAATAGGAATGATTTCATAGCGAGTGGTATCAAGATGATCACACACCGTTCTACCGGAATTAAATGATACTTCTTTTTCGATAGATTTTCCGCCCATGCAAACGCCAACTCGAAGCTTTGGCATAGCTACATTCCTTGTTTGTATTATATCGATCAGCGAGTGTTTATTAATAGATTAATAATTTGGGATGGTCAGGTAAAGGGAAATGTGGTATTAGTATAAAATAATCGTTCGATATATAGGGTAAATTGTGAAGCAAAATCAAACGTTAGTCTGGATTGATCTTGAGATGACGGGGCTTATCCCTGAACGGGATGTTATTTTAGAAATCGCAACGATCGTTACGGATAATGATTTGCGTATTATTAAAGAAGGTCCAGAGTTTGTTTTGCATGTAGATGCACCACAACTTGCTGCGATGAATGATGAAGTAACTGCGCTGCATACTACTTCAGGACTCATTGATCACGTGCGCGAATCAACTATAACACTTGAGCATGCACAGGATGAAACAATAAAGTTCTTGAAAAAGTATGCGATTCCGAATTCACCTCTCTGTGGTAATTCTGTGTATAATGATCGCAATTTTTTGGCAAAATATATGCCCAAGGTCATGAACTATTTTCACTATCGGTTGATTGATGTGAGCACCATAAAGGTGTTGGTCAAACGCTGGTATCCAAATGATCCGCATATAAGGTTTAAAAAAAAGGATACCCATCGGGCACTCACTGATATTCGTGAATCAATCGAAGAATTGAAACATTTTCGCAAGTATTTTTTCGTGTCTTCTTTTTCCTCTTAATCCATGCTATTATTGGGCCGCAATTTATACATCAGTAACAAATTCATTAACCCCTTTTATAAGGAACCCGTATGAAAAAAATGATGCTACTTTCACTTTTAATTTCTCCATTTTCTCTTTTTGCAGATCAAGATGCTGAAATTGAGCGTGCAAAAAAAGAGGCAAATATTATTACCTATAAAGTAACGATTTATCATGATAAATCGTTTGATAAGGATCGTTGGCAAGCAGCTGTGGATGATGCGGGACGCGCTATCAAAGAGGGTAATAATCGGAATGAAGATGATTCAGCTGATAATATCGTAAATGCATTTGTACGCGGCATTGAACGCGTTTATCATCGCGGTGAACCGGAAATGGATGGCATTCATGGAGAAATGAGTATTACAGTTTCTGATGGCGCTTGCGATGCATCGCGCTGTGGGAAAAATTGTCCATGTTTGGAAAAATATAACGCTTGTCCATGCTCTGCAGATGATATGCGTTCCTGCGAGAAAGCCTGCAAAGAGGCATGCGAGAAGAATGTAGAATGCAAAGAAGAATGTGAAGCAGGGCAGCCGAGCAAAAGTGTGTGCAAAGAAGAATGTAGTGAAGAGGGTGCTGCATAGAGAGAGTGCATTAATCTAAAAATGGGATCTGCGTGATCCCATTTTTATCGCGTTGGATGCGGCGTAAAAAAAAGATAACTTGTGATTGATAAGCGTTTTGCCTGCTGATAAAGCGAAATGATTTCATGCAAACGGTGCGCTTTTAAATAAATCTTGCGGCTGTACCAATTTTTTATTTTATGCACAGGCGGCTTTGCGGGTCCTAAAATTTGTATGCTGAGATTATTTTTCCTTTGAATCGCATGCATGAGCGCCGTAATATCGTGCGATTCTTTTTCGATCGCAGCTTCATTTGTATTTTTTAGTTCAATTTCCACAAGACGTTTATTTGGTGGATACCCAAGCATGGCCCGTTTGATAATCTCTTCTTTGTAATATGAAAGATAATCAACTTCGTTGAGATATTTAAAAATCGGATAATTATCCATTGCTTGCACAATCACGGTACTTTCATTTGTTTGTCGTCCTGCACGCCCGGCAACTTGAATGAGTTGCTGCAGTGTGGTTTCAGCGGCGTTAAAAATAGGGAAGTGCAAATTTAAATCTGCCCATAAAATGCCAACGAGCGTGACTCGTGGAAAATGAAACCCTTTGGTAATCGTTTGCGTGCCAACCAAAATATCAATTTCACCTTTTTGCATAGCGATAACCGTTTGATGCCACTCCTTTTTCTTTTTGGTGGTATCAAGATCAGCCCGCGCAATATGCGCATTTGGGAAGAGACTTTGCAAAATGGTTACTGCCTGCTGCGTGCCGATGCCTTTGCGTAAAAAAGTGGTGCCATTGCAGGAGGGGCATTTTTTTGGTTCCTGCGTTGCAAATTCACAATAATGGCAATTCATAACGTTGTTGGTATGAAGCGTTAAACTCACTGAGCATGATGGGCATTCAAAGATATGGCTGCAACCTTTGCATTGTACAAAAAAGCTATGCCCACGGCGATTGAGAAATATGATCGTTTGTTCCTTTTTTGCAAGTCGATCTTTGATAGCATCATGAAGCTTTTTGCTAATCCAAAATTGTTTGCGCTTTTTTTTATCTGTTAAGAGCACTGTTTTAATTTCAGGAAATGCGCCAGCAAAGCGATCTTTTAGCTGAAAGAATCGCCATTTTTTTTGTTTTACATTATAAAGGGTGCTTATCGATGGGGTTGCTGATCCAAGTATAATCGGAATATCTAAAATTTTTGCGCGAAGCAAAGCCGCTTCTTTACTATTTATTTTCGGATGCTTTTTCTCTTGATAGCCAACCTCATGTTCTTCATCCACAATGATGAGCCCAAGATTGCCGATTGGGAGTAAAACTGGCAAGTGAACGCCGATTATAAGCAACGGTTTATGTGCAAGAAGTTGTTGCCACAAAAGTCGTTTTTGCTTTGGCGGCGTTGCTGAATGGAAGCTATATATTTGTATATCTGATAATTCTGTATTGAGTCTGCGTTCAAATTCAAGTGCGAGCGTAACTTCTGGCAATAATAAAAGAGCACACTTTTTTTGAGCAATCGCTGTTTTTATCAACTCTTTATATATTTCCGTTTTGCCTGATCCCGTTACGCCATGAATTAAAGATGCTTGATAGTGCGAATCGATAACCAGTGGTTTGAGTGCTTCAACAATTTCCTGTTGCGCGTGCGTTAACGTGATTACAGGTGAGGGTTCCATTTTTTTTTCAGCTTCAATGAGCGCCTTTGTTTCCTTTTGGTAGAGAAACTGTTTAATCCGTTTTATTAAATGAATGGGGTTGATCTGGCAATAGGCGCTTAATTGTCCGATAAATCGTTGGTACGTAGCATCTTGCGGTAGAGGCTCTATGGTGGTAGCGAGTCTGATTTCAAAAGGAACATCTGGTTTACGTCCTTGTTGATTGATCACCAATGCCGGCAGCTGCTGATTGCGCAAGGGAACGCGAACAATTGCGCCCGCTAAATTTGTACGCGGCCAATCATCAGGCTGTTGGTACCATAAATGTTCTGAAAAACCATTGAGAAGTTGCACTTTTATATACATACCAGCAGTATACCAGAGCGAGAAAAATACGTATCGAATATAAAATAAGAGCATATTTATATTTATTCTATCCGCACATAAATGCAAAAAAAGCTTTTAATAAAGCAAAGTATTTTGTATATCATCTCTTGAAAACAATAGCTTATTGAACAGAAGATAAACAATGAAAATTGATGCATAAAAATTTGGTAAAAAGAACAATTAAGAGAATTCACCAAAAAATGAAGGGAAAAAGAATGAGTTTCAAACTATCATCGTTAATAATTGGGTTACTGATCGGATCAGCTATTTTTGGAGGAGAGAAGGAGGCGCCCGTTGATTGGTTTCAATTGCCGCTTGATGTACAAAAAAAAATAACAAGCTTGCTTCCAATTGAATGTGAGTTTTCAACGTATCATAAAAACGGGGTTTATTCAGTCTGTTTTTCACCTAATGGAGAGTATGTTGCAAGTGGGGGTTGGGATGAGCGGGTGATCATAGCCAACACGATTGATGGAACAAAGCTAGAGTATAAGCATGATGGCGGGGTTCGTTCAGTCTGTTTTTCACCTAATGGAGAGTATGTTGCAAGTGGGAGTGAGGATGGGAAGGTGATCATAGCCAACACGATTGATGGAATAAAACAAGCAGAGTATGCGCATGATGACTGGGTTCATTCAGTCTGTTTTTCACCTAACGGCAAGCATATTGTAAGTGGGGGTGGTGATAAGCGGGTAATCATAGCCAACACGATTGATGGAACAAAACAAGCAGAGTATGCGCATAAGAACTGGGTTCATTCAGTCAGTTTTTCACCTAATGGCAAGCATATTGTAAGTGTGGGTGGTGATAAGCGGGTAATCATAGCCAACACGATTGATGGAACAAAACAAGCAGAGTATGCGCATGATGGCTCGGTTCGTTCAGTCTGTTTTTCACCTAATGGAGAGCTTATTGCAAGTGGGGATTGGGATCGCCGGGTGATCATAGCCAAGATTAATGGAACAAAACAAGCAGAGTATGCGCATGATGGCGGGGCTCTTTCAGTCTGCTTTTCACCTAATGGAGAGCTTATTGCAAGTGGGAGTTGGGATAAGCGGGTAATCATAGCCACGATTGATGGAACAAAACAAGCAGAGTATGCGCATGATAGCGGGGTTCGTTCAGTCTGTTTTTCACCTAATGGAGAGCTTATTGCAAGTGTGGGTGGTGATGGGATGGTGCAAATTAGAAGCTTAGCACCGTTACTTGCAGTAAAAAGATGCGAGAAAAAAAAGGTTTCTCTTCAGCAATATCTTTTTTTGAAGGAGCTCGCGGAAAAAAAATTGCCGCTCTATCTAAATGAAAGTGGGGTAGAAACGTTCGACTCTCTGCAAATCGGCGATTTGTATTCGATTCAAAAATTAAAATCAAATGATACTCAAAAAGATTCTAAGAAAAAGGTGTGGCGATTGATGCTCAAATCGTATCAAGAAACAAAGTCAAATATAAATCAAATAGAGCTTGAAAAAAATACATTCAAGGAAAAAATGAAGCAATTGATTCCAAAGATATTCAACAAAAAAGGAAACAATAATAACGAATGAGAACTGATGAGCTTCAAAGCAACCTTGCAAAAAAAATGCGTGGGTAAAACCACTCGTTGTTATTAAAGGAAGATAGCGAAACAAACATATTCATTGATTTTTAATAAAAAAAAGAATAGTGTGTTCGGCAAAAATATAACGCAACACCTTAACCAGGAGAG
>SDBT01014128.1_pt1 | contig 12745 bp, 24 predicted proteins | sample 2277101 | NCBI WGS metagenome assembly SDBT01 (sample SAMN10404973, study PRJNA504765) | marine sediment metagenome | isolation source: marine sediment core GS10_PC15, 103 cmbsf | place: Arctic Ocean: Southern Knipovich Ridge | collected 2010 | reverse complement strand
CAGAGCCTGCGCCTAAACCAAAAGATGTTGCAGAGCCTGCGCCTAAACCAAAAGATGTTGCAGAGCCTGCGCCTAAACCAAAAGATGTTGCAGAGCCTGCGCCTAAACCAAAAGATGTTGCAGAGCCTGCGCCTAAACCAAAAGACTCAAACGGAAAAGAGTTCCATTTGACAGAAGAAGCTATTAGATCTAATGCTTTGAGATGTGCTATTGAACATGGTTTTGAAAATGAACAAAAACTATGGTCTTTAACTAGAGACTTTGAGACTTATATCAGAAACGGACAATGATTTCAGGCAAGAGAGAACAAAACATCCGGAGGGATAGAATAGAACAAGTTACTAAGAAATTGAGAACTCTCTTGAAAACCAAAGACCCAGTGTCCCTAACTTTTTTAATTAATTTTTGGGCTCTGGATTTTAGTATTTCTAAAAGAACATGTAAGGAGTATGTTGAGTTAGCTGTGTTTAAGTGTAAGGCTAAGATTGAAAAGGGGTATATTATAAAATGAAAGAAGCAGATTTAGTATTAATATTAGGGAAGATGACAGGGTTACTAGAGAAACTAGATGCTAAACTAGATGATGTTATGATGAAGGTGGAAGAATGACAGAGAAATTCAATTTGAGTGAGAAGGAATGTAATATTTTGGTTACTAAGATAGATTTAGATAAACCAGTAAAGGCTAACTTTCTTACAACAGATGAATATGATTTTGAAAAAGGATATTTCAAAGAAGATGTCCGCACCTTCATAAAGAAGTTGAAGGAGAAAACCCAATCATGGCCAGATGGATATGATGCAAAGAGCCATAAATTTAGAGATTTAATTGACACCCTCGCAGGAAAGGAGTTGAGCAAATGACAGGAATAAATCCAGATAACTTTGAGAATTTCAGATGTAGTCTATTTGAAGAGCCAGAACCCAAATCATACCCTAAGGAAGGGCACGAGTGTGCGAATTGTGGGCATGATGAAGATAGACATATATTTCGTGATATGGGTATTTGTCTTGATTGTCCATGTAAAGCCTACAAACCAAAAAAGGTCAAAAGTAATCATAGTTCTCATCTCGACAGAGGTAAAGCTGAAGAATTGTCAACTTCACATGGGGACACGCCAGAGGGGAATTCTAAGATTGTTAGTAACATGCTAGAACCCTCTGGTGATCATAGTCTAACAAAACCTTCAAGTACAGCTTCGCGCTGTGATGATGTGGATGGTGATGAGCCATTTATAGGGTCAGTAAACTTACAGGACAAAAAGGACACGCCAGAGGTGTTGGCTAAAACCAGCGGGAGAGCCTCTGGTGTTAATAATGACCCTACAGGTTTGTTATCTGCAATTGAAGATGTAAAAAGAGGAGATTATGATGTTTTAACAAAAGGCAAACCATCTGGCACTAATAGTTCAAAAAGTAATCATAGTCCTCAGTCTAAAGTAGGGCAGGATGGGAACCAAAAGGCTTCGAAGGTCTTGTCAACTGAGGGCACTAATAGTTCAGGTTGTGTGAAGGATATTGAGATAGCAAAAGAGATTGTAAATGGTGCTTTGGAAATGGCCTTAAAAAAGGAGATGATTAGAGATGCCTAATAAAGCTTATATTAGAGGAAAGAGATTTGAGCAAGAAGTTGTAAGGATATTCAGAGAAGCTGGATTTGGTGCCTTAAGATCTGCTGCCTCTAAGAGCCCTTTTGATGTTGTTATATGGAAAGAGGCTAAGTGCAAAGGTGATATTCTGAGGATTGCTCATGTTGCTTTTGTGCAGTGTAAGACAGAGAAGAAGAAAGATAAGAATAGTTTAACTAAAGAGTTTAAACCATCAATAATCATGTTAAATTAATTCTGTGTGTGTGTCGCTATAAGATTTCTCTAAACACCTTCTTAGAATAGTTGCATATATTCATAGTTATAGTAGCATCCATACTATGATATACCTATAACTTTACGTGCCTGAAAGAGCAAAACAATACTCTAATAGTTTGAACACAGAGAGAGACACCCCACACAGCACTGAACTGCCCAGAGTTCGTAAACTCTATTCTATCATAAGCCTTCTACAGCTTCAAGAGTGTCATTGAAATAGTAGTCTGGTATCATATACTGAAATGTACCTTATAAGAGCTTAAAACAGCCGTTCTTTATATAAGTTTCCCCACATTCAAATAAAAGCATATATTTATAAGGATTGAATTCCTTAGAAATGTACTCATTTCTATGTATCTATACTTACATATCTTTTATTTGAATGTGGTGTATACTAAGGTTACCTTAGTGCACACAACTATAGATTAGTGACAATTGTAGTGCCTAACAATATATTCAAATCTCAGAGGGAAAGGTTCGTACAAAAGGTATTGTGCGAACTCTATATAAGTCTTAGTGTCACTTAGAACAAGTAAATAGTTATCCGCCTCACCGAATAACTTTTGGGACTATTCCAAGTCTTCTTCTGTTAAGAAGCTAAGGGTGTCTTCTATCTGTGCTCTTAGTTCTTCATCCATATACACTCTAACAGAGGAGAATTTATATATCTATCACCGACGTTGAGCCAAGGGGGGGGAAAGGGGGGGGTCATCGCCCAGACAATTTTTTTTCAGAATATTTTATAAACCACAAAACTCCTCTACTATCAAAGGGTGGGGCAGGTCCCATATTCCTGATCCCACATATCCACTTCTTGCGGATATGTCCCCCCACCCTTCTATACTCATGGAACTTCAACTAGACGACTGGCAGCAAGATATGATAAAGGACACCTCGCAATATATTCTATTATGCAAGGGCAGACAAATAGGGGGAACAAGCACACTAGCTGAGAAAGCTGTTAAGTGGATGATAGAGAAGAAGAAAAAAATTTTAGTTGGCTCAATTACTGAAGAGCAAGCCAAGCTAGTTATAGTGATGGTAAAGAATATCTTGTTTAAAGGAGATAGAAAGTTAATAGCAACAGGGAAGAACAAGCCAACCCTAGACAAAGTAATTCTAAAGAACGGAGCAGAGATAAGAAGCAGACCTGTAGGAACTATGGGGGATGCATTCAGAGGATTTACAGCAGATGTAAACTGGTTTAATGAGGCTTCAAAGTGGCCAGAATTAGCATTTACCTCTATAATGCCAACTCTAATGACAACAGGGGGAGAGATATGGATGGATAGCACACCATTCGGCAAATTCATCGGCTCAACAACCAAAAAGACCTTCTTTTTCAAGTGTTGGGAGAATTTAGACAAGAGATGGTCTATTTACTATAAAACAAGCGAACATGTCCTGCAGAACAGAAAAATCACTGATTTCTGGACTAAAGAGAAAAAAGAGGCCTCTATTAAGTTCTTAAAAGACCAGAAAGCCATATTATCTGATTTAGAATATAAGCAGGAGTATATGGGGGAGTTTATGGATGATCTCAGACAATGGTTTACAGACAAAGTTATAAGATTTCGTATGGTAGCTAAGAGGCCAGAACATATAGACCCAAAGTGGTTAGTTGGAATGGGGAATGATATTGCACGTAAAGGATTAGATGCAGGCTCTTATGAAATCTTTAGAGTTGTTGGAGACAGGCTTATACAAATAGAGAACCAGACATCACACGATCAACCAATTACTGACACAACAGACCAGATTATAGGATTAGATGAGAAATTTAAAATAGATAGAATATTTATAGATGATGAAGGCTCTCTGGGTAAAGGAGTATTTGACATTCTTCTTAAAGACGAGAGAACCAGGGAGAAGGTTATAGGTATCTCTAACTCGAAGCGTGTTATAGATAGATGGGGGAAGGAAAAAGGAAATAAGAAAGAAGATATGTATGTTAAGCTACTCTCTATGATGGAGAAGGGTGAGATAGATTTACTAGATGATGAGAATATATTCCAGTCTTTCAAGTCTGTCCAATATGCTTATGTTAATGATCCCATGGGTAAAAGATACCTTAAAATCTTTGGATATGATACACATATTTGTGAAGGAGTTACAAGAGCAACAGAGATCTTAAAATACAAAGATTTAAATCCCAAGATATATACTATTAAAATATAATGGAAGTTGAAGATTTAATAACAGATATGCAAGCTGTGAAGCAGCAACACCCAACCTTAACTATACAAGACGTTCTTAGAGTATTTAATATTCAAGCACTTATAGAATTGAGGCAGCAAATAGCGAGGTCTAGTAAATAATGGCAGCTGCAGGAACACTCGCAACAGATGCACAAATCCTTTTAGCAATAGGAGCAAATGCAAGTGCAGTTCAAATTTCAGCAACTAACACTGACATCTGGATATTAATGGCCGAGTCTGATATAGAAAATGCCTTTGGTGATAATGTTGGTATTGTTGTGAATTATGGAAGTGTCACAGCAGCTAATAAACAATGGCTAGCAGGGGTTGCAGCAGATAGAGCTGCATGGAGAGGAATAAATCAGAATCAGAATAGTTGGCAATTAGCCACAGCACAATCTAAACTAAATGTCTTGGATGCAACATGGCAAGGGTTTCTAAGTGATTTGAAATCTCGTAAAGCAGATATAATTGCAGACTTAGGATTTTAAAATGCCATTAGATCCAAAGCTGCAAAAGTACACAACAGCGAGCCAAGTTGTAGCTACTTATGATTATGTTGATGTGGATGAGGGAACAGGAACTATACATTATAAAGGTGGTAGAGTCTCTGTAGATGCTATCACTGGTAATGATGTTTATTTTTTAAGCAGAAATGAGATAGTTCCAAGTGAGACAAATACACTTGCAAATGCAAATGTGGATTTTGATGTTAAATTTAATACACCTAAGGTAATAACAGGTCCTGCATATATTGTTGTTCCTCTTCAATCAACATCTACAATCACTATAACAGGAAAGGTGACTATTATCCATGTAGATGCAAATGGTAATGAAACAATAATAGTTGCACAAGTAACACTTCAAGCAGTTCCAACAGGTCCTAAATTTATTGATAGAGTTTTAAAAGTTACAATACCAAGAACAAACTTTGCAGCAGGAGAAACCCTAAGAATTAATATAGACGTAACAAGGTCAGGCGAAGGATTTGCGCGTTTTAATCACGACCCTCTTGGGTCAAATGCAAGCTATACACTATCTGGGGGGAGATTTTCAGCTTATATTCCGTTTGAACTAAACTTTTAAAATGGCAGTATTTGATTTAAACAAAGCAACCACTGTGGGCTTAACAGAAGTCCCAGATTTCATAGTAGAAGCTAAAGCCTTAGATGCATCTAATGATAATGATGAAGAAACCTTTGTATATTTTGAATTGGCAACAGAGAACTATGGCTATTACTTCAACCATCCCCAAGTATCAAGTCCTATTAATGCCTTAGCAACTTGGGCTGTGAGCAGAGGCTATACAGTAGACGATCCACTAGTTCAAGCAGAGTTAGAACATGTCACAGGGCAAGGTAAGGACTCCTTTGAGTCTATTATGTGGAATCACGAAGTAGTTAAGCTAATTGTTGGAGATGCCTTTATTGAAATGGTTAGATCTAAATCTAATATAATTCTTAATATGATTCCAATAAGTCCAGAGAGAGTTAAGATGGTTATTAAGGGTGCAAGAATAGAGCGTTATGAGATTTGGAATGGAAAGAAGTGGATAAAGAAAAAAGTAGAAGATATGTTACATTCACAGAATAAAAGAATAGGTGACCAGGTGACAGGCACTTCTTTAATACAATCTAACAAAGCTGTAATAGATGCTTTACTAGAAGCTAATGCTGATGAGAGAGTTATAAAGCACAGAGATAAGGCTTTGGGTATTGTTTATTATGAAACAAATAATGAAGGTAAAATTGAATATGCTAATACTCAAATAAAGAAAGGTGTTACAGAGGGTGATATGATTGGGATGCCTAAAGACACAGCTAAGATTGAGCCTTATCCTTCTAAGTCCAGTGAGGATAGACAGAACTGGCTACAATACTTAGAAAACCTAAACTACCAAACAGGGGGTGTTCCTAGAAGCATAGCTACCAGTGATGGAACTTCTGAGGTTGGTGGTAAGATGGGTCATGTTATCTTTGAGCCTATTTATACTAAAGAGCAAGTTGATCTGGAAAAAGACTTATGGAATCAACAATCTATTCAAATTAAATTTAATAGACCTCCTAGCTTAGGTGGAATGCAGCCAGAACTAGATGAGGCTAAAAATACAGGGCAGGTCAAGATACAGCCCAATGATGTAGAGGCATCAATGACTAGAGAATAATGGCACTAGATTTTAAACCACCTGTTTTTGGAACTGCTGGAACTATTCCGCAAATACCAGAAACATCACCTAAAGATGCATGTGAAGCTAAAGGTGGAACTTGGGATGAACTTACTCAGACTTGCCTTCCAGCATTTAAGCCACCAGAGGAAAAGGTAAAACCCCAAAAGGTTAAGCCAACAGCCCCAGAAGTAGGGGAGATACAAGGCACAGCTAAACAAGTTGTAAGACTTCCAGATGGGAGAGAATTCTTTGGATTAAATAAAGACGAGGTTGCCCAATTAGTAGCAAGTGAAACAAAACCAGATATACCTCTTGGGGCACAACCTGCTGGAACTGCACAGAGAAGAGCAGAAGAAAGAGCTAGAGGTGAACAATTAGCAGGACAGGTTGGAGAGTTTGGACAGCTTGGTGTATCTCCTACAGGTTTAGAGTTTGGTGAAGCTGCAACCACAGGAATAGTTGCATCAATTCCAAGTGCATTAAGATTAGCTGCAACAGGTGCAGGTATTGGTCTTGTGGGGGGTGCTACAGTAGCAGGTCCGATAGGAGCAGGAGCAGGAGCTGCAATAGGTGCTGTTGCAGGATTTGTGTCTGGAATAGCTAGTGGAATGATTGGTAGCTTTAAATCTCAGAGAACAGACACAACTACATCGCAGCAAAGAGTATTAGATGAGGGTAAGCAGACCCTAATGGATTGGGTAACACTAGCAAGATCAGACCCATCAAATAAAGCATTTTACTTAGCACAATACAATAAACAATTAGCACAAATAAATCAAGCACATAGACAAATGAAGTTAGATACCTCACGAGACTTAGCTAAATTTGAGACTGCTCTACCCAACTTAGCAGAGTTTAATTCTTTCTATTCTATAGGTGGTGAGAGAGATGCTTTAAATGAAGAGATGAGAATTGCTTTAACTACAGTATCACCAGAAGGTTATGATATGTTAGCTTTAACAGAAAGGAGAAAATGACACTAACATATAGAGTAACAACTTTGGAAAAGAAGATGATTAGGATAGAGAGCCTTTTATGGTATGTAGCAGGAACTCTTTCTATTAAGTTTGGATCTGAATTAATACCTCTTATTACTGCTTTAGGATAAATTTATAAAGCCCTGTGTCACATAATTCTATGGAAAAAGACATGAAAGAATTAATATGGGGAAAGAAGAATATGAGCAAAGCAGAGAAAATTAGGGCTTGGGCTCAATGGTTTATTCTATTTATTATCTTAATGGCTGCTTTTAAAATTCTATTTTAATGGAAAAATTTATAATGACAGATGAACAAACAAATGAGACTGACACACCAGGAAAAGAAGCTGATCCTGTTTCTAAGGAAGATGCAAAGGAACCTGTTAAAGAGCCTGTCGCCACAACGCCTCTTATTGATGTTGCTAAAGCTGTTGCGGAGAGGATTGAGAAAGCTAATAAAACCTATGCGGAACTCTTAGACAGACAGGAGAAGCTAGAGTCTAGTAAAGCACTAGGTGGAGAAGGCGGGGGTGCTGTTCCTACAGAAACCAAAGAAGAAACTCCTAAAGAATACAATGACAGGATAGAAAAGGAAATCAGTGAAGGCAAGCACGATGACTGATAAACCAGAAGAAAAAGATGAATCCTTTAATATTATTTCTGATAAAGAAAAACTCTTGAAAGATAGTTTAGCTAGAGTAGAAGTGGATCGTGTAAAATCAGAAGTTAATCATGCCTTGTGTTTAAACCTCATAACGTTTTATGAGGCAGAGATCAAGAAGGAACAAGATAAAAATGCACGTTAGTTTTATTCCTTACGGAGAGAGGTCATGTGTTGAAAGAATGTTGAGAGATATGGAAGCTCAGAAACATTTAATGCCTATGACTAAAGGCAAACAAAAGAGAGGGGCTTGGATTCCAGGACAAATAAGAGAACTCCCTTTTGGAGTCAAAGAATATGTATTTCCAAAAGAATCTCTGGATATGGTTTTAAGAACACTGAATGCTACCAGAGATAAAAGTGCTTATGGTATTAATTTTAAAAAAATAGTATTTGCTACTCTTAGGAAATTATTGAAATTAAAACCAATTCCAGAATATAAAAAGAAAGGAGAACTTTATTTATGGGGTAAGGCATTTGTTAGTATTATAGTTCTGGGAATAAGAGAAGATGGGGAAGTTGTTGGGGTATATATTGATGATAAAGGCTGGTTGCATGAGGCTTTATGATGTGGGAGATACATTTTTATGCTATAATATTCATTTTGATAAAACTCTACCAATTACGCAAAGAAGGAAAGATTTAAGTATGCACTAAGGTAACCTTAGTTATGTCCAATGAAGCAGTCTTACAAATTGAAACACATATTCCTATAAATTTTACTTGTTCTACTACAGCAACTATTGAAAAAGGTGCTATTGTTAAGATGGAAGATCCAATGACTGCTGTTCTTTCTGCAAGTGCAAATCAAATTGTGGCTGGTATTGTTCAATCTGAAAAGTTAGCAGCAGAGACTACTCAAGATTCAGTAGCTGTTTTTAGAGGTGGTGTATTTAGAGTAACTTGCTCTGGAACTTGTGGAGTAGGAGCGGCTGTTGTTACAGGAGCAACTGCTAATTATGTTCGTGTGGCTGCTGCAAATGAAGAGAATATTCTTGGAATTATGTTAGAGGCTGGTAGTGAAGGTCAAAGTAAATTAATGGAGCTTCGCCCTACGGTGATGAAATTATCTTAAAATGGTAGAAACAGCAGGACAAGCATTAATTAGAGATATTGATATTACTAAAGGAGCTATGGCTGAGTTTGAAGAAGCTTTAATCTTTAGGTCCTTAATTTCTAGTAGACCTACTAAGGCACGAGAGATTAAGTTCTGGCAAAAGACAACTGGATATTTAACATTAACATCTCCTGCTAAGCTAAGTAATATTGCTCCAGGAGCAAGACCATTTGTAACTGAGACATCCTGGACACCAGTAACCAAATATTCTATTAAGTATATGTTAGACTCTCCTATGATTAACATGGAAGATGAGAGTGATTCAGAGGTTCAAGTATTCAGAGATAATGCTAAGGATGTTGTTGAAGCTATAGCTAATGATAATGATAACGATGTTTGGAATGTAATTAGTGAAAATCAAAGTGCAGATAATATTAACGCAGTAGCTGCAAATGCTGCATGGAACGCAGTAAGTGGACAGGATCCTTTTGAGGATGTCATGCAGGGAAAGATGGAGATAAGACAACAGACAAAGAGAAGTATTAGAAATGGTATATTACTTTTAAATGCACAAGGAGAAAAGGATTTGTTAGTATGGCTTGTTTCATTTAAAGGGTCAAGTGTTCCAAACTTCGCTAGTGAGAAGGTAGGAACAGGATCTATTGAAAAGTTTGCTGGTCTTAGAGTTGTTGTATCTGAGAATGTAACAGCTACTTTTGCTATGGTTGGAGACTTAAAGCAAGCAGCAGAATACAGAGAGTTCAAACCATTACAAACATGGATAATCACAGAAGACGGAATTGGTAGAAAGATTAGAGTTTCTACCAGTGGAGTTGCTATCCTAAGAAAACCTAAATTTCTAGCACTAATCTCTGGAGTAGCTTAAGATGAGTGAAGAACAAAATAAGAGATTGTACGGCCATTATAAATCTATAATTGCAGGGAATCATGCTACTGGTAACACAGTTAGTAATGAGTTAAGAGTTTCTGATGCAACAAGGCATCTAGCAGACTTAGTTAAGAAAAACCCAGGACTTGTTGAGCCTTCGGTACCTGAAAAAGTAGTACAAAAGGCACCCGAACCTACTCCTGAACCTACTCCTGAACCTACTAAAGAGACTAAATCTAAGGGGAAGAAATAATGGTAGAAGCAGAAGCTGGCTCTAATACTGTAAACGTTGGAAATGCTACAGGAGTTATTGGATTCTATGCTGCAACACCAGTAGCTCAACAAACTATAACAACTAATTCTGCATTATCACTTGAAACTGCACTAAAAGCTTTAGGGTTGGTGAAAACTTAATATGGCAGCAGGCTTAGTAAGAGTAACAATTTTAGAAAACCCAACAGCATTAACAATCTCTACCGCACTAACTGCTTTGGTAGCAGCTCTTAATGTAGGAATGAGATATACCGTCACAAGTATCGGACAAGGTAAGGGTGTTATACTTACAGGCATAGAGCAAGCATAATTATTTAAAATCTATTTCTCTATAATTTTATGGTTAATCCAAACAAAGGAACTAAGAGTACCAAAGAGATTTCTAAGTTAAATATCCCAGAAGGCATTGGTGATGTTCAGAACTTAGTGCCAGAAGAGTCTCATGTTCTTAGTAAAGAGAGAGTCGGCTTGGGGTTATGAAAGGATGGCAAAAAGAAAGACACCCAAGAGAAACCCAACCTCTGGAAAATTTATTAAACAATCAAGTATAGTTTCTGATGACATTTTTATACCAAATCATTCAGGAATGCTTGATGCTGGTACAGTTCATAGAGTACCCACTGATGAGAAAGACCCTGTTAACAAAGAGTATGTGGATTCTATGATAAAAGGAGCTGTAGATTTATTCTTCACAAACAATGCTTCTGATATAGCTACTTACTTAGACATGGAAACAGATGCTGTCACAGCAGCAGAAGAAACAATAGCACAATCTATCACAGCTAACTCTACAACTTTGATAGCTTCCTTTGCTTCTCAATTAGATGACCCAGAGGTAGATGCTATCACTGCTTTAGAACAAGGTATATATTCAGTGCATGCTCACGCAGAATCAAACTTTATTAGAAATATGTTTATGTATTTTGAGTTCTATAAGAGAACAGCAGGGGGAATTGAAACTCTACTGGGAACTTCACACGATTCAGGAGAATTAACTACATCAGAATTAGGATATAACTTACATAGTTCAGTAATAGGAGAATTATCTTTTATACCAGGAGACAGAATAGTATGTAAAGTCTATGGAAGAAATAATAATGCTGTTGATAAAACAATAACTCTGCATGTTGAAGGAGATACCTTATCAAGGGTGGCGTTTCCTGCTTTCATACCACCCACCTTTGTTGCTCCCCATGTTGCTTCACATGAAACAGGTGGGGATGATGCAATTTCCCATGATTCAATAGATGGTGTTAGTGCTAATGACCATCACGCACAAGCTCACACCTTAGCTTCTCATTCTACAAAAGCACATGCTGAATTAACAGATGTTACACCAGACCAACACCACACTCAGATACATACAATCCTTTCTCACGATACAGACACTACAGGAGCTGAGCTTACAAGTCTAGCAGATAATTCTATGGTTGATGCCCTGCATAGACATTCAGAACTTTCAGCTTCTGATGGAAGTCCTGATAAAATTGTTTATACAAATACTGAGGGTGTTCTCTTTGCTGATGCTCTTGGTACCGGTGCATCTTCAGGTTTAGGTCTTGATGTAATGTATGGTGCTAATATTGGGACCCATCTTATTGTTGGTGATAATTTAAATGTTGGTGGAAAGGCAGGAATTGGAGATGTTTCAACTATTGTAACACTAGCACAAGTTTCAGATGCAACCTTCCCTGTCTTAGCATTACACAAATCAGATTCAGGAAATGAAGTTATTGGTGAAACTATTGGCGAACTTCAATTCGGTGGTGCTATGAGGGAAGCAGCTACCAGTGATTATAGATCAGGTGCTAAAATAACAGCAACTGTTGGAACTTTTTGGGGAATTAATGACCAAACCAAGCCAAGTAATTTAAATTTTTACACACAAGATGGTACAGGTACTAATTCTATGTTAAATCCAAGAATGATTATAAACTATTTGGGAGATGTTGATATTATTGCTGATTTTACAGCAGGAACAATCCAAGCAGATGATGGGTTTACAGGAACAGGGGCTTATACTAATTTCACAATCGTTGGCGGAATTATAACTGCTGCTTCTTAACACCAATAAGTATATAAAGTGTGTGTGTGTGTGTTCATTATGCCAAAAGTTATTCAAGTTATTTATCATGAGCAGAAACGAGGAGCTGGAACTCATGACGATGTTGTAAGACTAGTTCCTCAAATTTATTTCTTAGATGGAAAATTATTAATGGAACATGATCCTGCTCCTGCTAAAAAAGCAAAAAAAGGAGGAAAAAAATATGAAAATACAAAGAACACCTGTTGAAAAAATGGGAGCAGAGATAAGTTTAACTGCTGAAGAAGTTGAGAAGCTTGTAGAAGAATTGAATACTGTAGAATTTTGGGGGGAAATACAACCACTATTGCATGATTTTTGGAATCAATTAAGATGAGTGAAGAAAAACAAGTAACAGGAAAGTGTAATGTGTGTGGAAAGTCTATGGTATTGAGAAAAAGTTCGTTTGGTAGTTTCTATGGATGCACAGGCTGGCCAAATTGTAAGTATACAGAGCCTGCGCCTAAACCAAAAGATGTTGCAGAGCCTGCGCCTAAACCAAAAGATGTTGCAGAGCCTGCGCCTAAACCAAAAGATGTTGCAGAGCCTGCGCCTAAACCAAAAGATGTTGCAG
>SDBT01014127.1_pt1 | contig 12745 bp, 14 predicted proteins | sample 2277101 | NCBI WGS metagenome assembly SDBT01 (sample SAMN10404973, study PRJNA504765) | marine sediment metagenome | isolation source: marine sediment core GS10_PC15, 103 cmbsf | place: Arctic Ocean: Southern Knipovich Ridge | collected 2010 | reverse complement strand
TAGTTATTATCATAAATCAATATAAGATGAATGTCTATAATGATTATGATACCAACATGGCTATTAATACAACTGAGTATTATTCTATACATGGGTGCGCTTTTTGTAACATCGGGAATAATAAAGTACTCCGAAAATATAGAGAACAGTATCCTCCTCCGATCAACTGTTGGCAATTTACAAAATAAACAACAACAACAAAGGGGGTATTCTAAAGGAAATAGTAATAATAACAATGAAGTTCTTATAGATATGTCTGATGTTTATTTAACGTAACATATGTTCAATAAATAAATTAAATATTAAACATTAGATCTTTCACGAAATCCTCTACTATTGTCCTATCATCCTTAATTTCTTTGTATTTATAGTGTACAAATTTACGTACTATTTTATTTATGTCTTCATATGATAACGAACCATCGGCCAAGTACGCAACAGGTAGTTCATAATCATCTAGTTTATACAAAACTGGTATTTCAGGTTCAACTGGCATTTCATCAAACAAATATTTGTTTGAATAATTGTTTAAGAGACATATTATCCATTTTTACAAAAAAATTATTATACTATATAAATGAAATTATATGTTTATTTCTAAATAAATAAAAAATAAAATATATTGTTAATTATCGGGATAATTCTCAAGAGATATTAATCCGATCATGTATCGTTTAAACGATACTCTGTATGACCTAAAAGACGCCCCTCCAGACAACAAAGATATAGAATATCATACAATAAAAAGCACCTCAGACTATCCTACCAGATATCTAGTGGAACACATCCCAGATAAACAAGTTAAAGATAACATGGACAAAGGGGTTACCATTAGTACGTTTACCGACAAACAAGGAAAAGATACTATACCTTCTCTAACATCCATCCCATGTGTTTGGATCGTCATTTACAGTCATAGAGAAGGCATGATATTGTACGATGTTGAAGGTACATTTGTGAATAAAAAGGATGCGTTATCAAAAGCTAAAAAATTGATGATTAAATTACAAGTACAAAATAAAGATACACACTGGAAAATACATGAACCTGTTATTATGGACGAAGAAATTACAGAAGATGACGATGTATATTTTGAATCAAAATCCGGATGGATAGTAATAATCAAACAAAAAATAATTTATTAATAAATTATTTAGTTTTCCTATTCCTTTTTCTTCTTTTTACTGTTGTACGCTTTTTATTATTTAGCATTCTTGTATTATATACATGTTTATACATTGCCTCTGCATAGGTAGATAGGAAGTTACTATCTATACTATAACATTCTAATTTATCACTATCTAATCTTATAACATAACCATCCATGAATGTTATTCTATGATGTTTTATTAAAAATAACATAGCGAATCCTAATTGTAACATTGCTCTGTCTCTAGCAGTGTTTGGTACATAATTTAAAGGGTATTCCATGAAACCATCAGCGATATCAAAGTAACCACTATAGCCTGTTTTAAATTCTAATATTATAAGTTTTCCTGTTTTTTTATCAACACAGACCATGTCTATTGATGTTCCTACCTTTATATCCTTATCAAATATATTAAATTCACTCTCTAGTGGTTGCCAATCCCTATCTAATATAAATAACAATATCCTTTTTGTCCATGGGTGTAATGTTGTGTGCTTTTTTTTAAAATTCTTCTCATCTAGAAGTATAAAATCTTCTAGTTGTTGATGAACTTCACTTCCTCTTATTAATCCGAAATGTCTACCTTTATTATGAGGAGGTGGTGTTTTTTGTTTATTAACACTACTTAGTCCATTTTTTTTTTGGTATGATACAGCGGCCATTGTGGAAAAGAAGTCAGTGTTAGGCCAGAAAGCCTTTTTTAATGCAGGTAATAGACCGGATAATGCTTCATATTTTTTAGTTTCTTTATTTATCATATAAAATGCACTTCCTGTGTGAATTATACGTTCATTCCTTTCATTTTTTAATAATTTCAAAGTTTCTTCTTGATGTGGTAATGACCTTATAACTTGTATAACATCTACATCCATTATGAGTATAATAGTATTCTTTCAACTTATCTATTTATTATAGTCTTTGTAATAATAATAATTAATCTCAATTAAACAATTGATATATTATTCAATATATTCCTCATCTCTACATTTTTAAATTTATGTATTTTAGCAATCTCAATAGAATTCATATAGATAATTCGCCACATCCATAACAATTCTACAAAAGCAAATAGAATAAATACAGGACAAACAGCAAGTATCCATATTGTTCTCATTAAATCTGTAACAATCATATATGAATCATCGTAATTACGGTTTTTCCATGATAAATTACGATCAATAAAATTAGAGTTTGAATAAAACTCATTTTCTGTATTTAAAATCTTATAAGATGAACTAGGTAATGTAACCGAATGGTTTGCTTTATAACATACTTTTAGTTTTAGTGTTGTGGAGTCATTTGTTTTATAATATTCTCTTATTTTTTTAAACATTTTAAAGGGGTATATCCCGCTATTATGGATAGTTTTATGGTGTCGCGCTGTTGTCGTTGTTGATGACGACGATGATCTATAATTATCAAGATCATAAAGTTCCTTATGGTATTCTATATATAATAAAGCTTCTGACATTCGTATACATCTATTTGTATGCCATATAATATGATACACTGTAATTTTTATGAATAAAACATCGATAGAAAGAAAATTAAATTGATTACAATTGTTTGGTATAAGTAACAGTATGAAAAACACAATTAATGACGTAACTCTTAAAACTAGGCTTAATTTATAGTGTATTATGTCTGTCATGAATGACAATAACAATATAAAAATGAACAAGGATGAATATACAATACTAAACATATTGTTTGAGCATGTTGAGGTTATAGTACTTATAGCACTTGAAGCTATATTATCCATTTTCATATGTAATTCGTCTATTTCCTCTCCTCCTCCCTCGTCCTCCTCTTCTTTATTATGATTTTGTAGTGATAAATGTATAAATTCTTCTTCATCCTTTTTTATGGGATTTGTAGGGTTTTCTGTCTCAATAAATGGTGATAGTAACATACTACTATCATCATTGTTTACACAGCATATACACTCGGATGATAATATATTACTATATAATATCCATATAAGAGCTATTATTACAACTTGTTCTGACATTAAAGGCCAATTCCATCCTATTGTCATACTGAGTATAAATAAGATTATAGATGATATGGCAACATAATTTACAAGAGCAGATTTAGATAGCCCTATATGTGATTGTAGATCTTCTTCAATTATATGTAATGTACTAATAAAGAATACGAGATACATGTGTGTAAATAGACTGATAAAAAATGATCTAGAATCAGTTAAACTCGTTTTATTTAGCCCTGTTTTGAGTTTGTTCTTATTTTTTCTTTTTCTTTTTATATTAGTGTTGTTGTTTTTGTTTGTATCTTTTATATTGGTTCCTGATAATACATCTTTTGTATCTCCTCCTCCTCCTCTCTTTTTCCTCCCCCTTTTCCTTGATAATGACATTTATATAATCATAACTTTCATGATAACCCCTATTATTTAATACTCGTCAAGTTTATAATAAAATATTTATTAATTTTTGATATTGATAGGAATAAATAAATAAAACCTATTATATTGATTAAATTTAAAAGCATTGTGTGGTGATATGTATGATTTTGCAGCAGATGTATCTTCAGGTGATGGTGATGATGGCGATAATAACATACCAATCTCACAAAAAGCTAAATGTACAAGGAGTAATGTAGATAGAGAATTAGATGGCACTAGTGTTGAAAAAATGAAAAAAAACCATCCCCATAGTCTGATAAATGAAGAGATTATGGATGATGAAACAATAAAAGTACTACAGGAGAGTCTTATAAATAATTTTTCATATCCAACAATAACAGACGAATCAAAGAAACAGTCAAAACATAATAAAATAGAAGATCTATTAGATCTATTTAAAGAGGAAGTAAATAAAGTACAGACAAAAAAGAAAGAATGCATATATTTTAATATAGAAAAGGAAACTCTAAAGGAATTATACAGGTGGCCCTTGTTCGATTCAGTTTCTAATGTTATGGATCCCATAAATTACAGAATATACGAATTTTATTATAAAAGGAAAAGGAAAAGAAAAGGAAAGGAAGTAGGAGGAGGGAAACAAATAAAGAAGGATTTTAGAACTCAAATGATACATTCTCATTATAACATAGCACATAGAATATCTAATAATAAATATAAAGATAGTGATAGTCATGGTATATCATTTAAAGATATGATAGAGAAAACAGAAAAAATATTTAATAATACAATGACATTTTCTTTTGTTTTTGATAATTGTAATAACAATAATGATGTAATTCTAATATCAGTATTCGAATGGAATGAAGCAAGACCATTCCAATTTATACTAGGATTTCGCTTATGTAATAAGGATTACAAGGAACTTAAAAAATACATGAAAACCCAAAGTACTATATTAAATAAAAGTCCTAATCATAATCTTACAAAAGACACCAACAGTATTATCGATGACGACGATGACGATGACATCGTTGATGATATCGACGACAATAAATTATATAAATTTATATTTGATAGAAATGATATCATAAATACAAATACAGACGATACAACCAACCTAATTATAAGATCATGTAAATTGTATTATATAAATTTCGGATTTACTCCAAGAGATTAATGACACTTGAATAGGATAAATAAATTTATTTTTGATTTAATCAATATGGATGTTGTGAACGAATACGTATGCCATTTGCATAGATAAATGGTTGTTTTTCTATTGTACCACTTCCTGATAACAATGGGTTCCAATGTATATCAGGTGTACGATAAGCACGAAGTGGATTCTGTTTAACACAGGGGACACATAATCTCCATGGTGTTAATAATTTAAATCCACCACAATGAGTACATTTTTCTTTTTTTCTCGCTTTCTTCATTAGTTCCAATTTGTCCATTTTAATGCATAAATCACATGGTGTAGATAATATATTCATGTTACCACAATAAGGACATTTAACCCTCGCTTTCTTCATTAGTTCCGATTTGTTTAAAGGTTTTAGCTCTATAGGTGTGGGTTCACTTCTTACATGGTTTAACGGGATTGTGCCACCCCATGTAGTATACATATTGCGACTGTAGTGTTTTATGGATTCTTATTTATAACTTATTTTTATTATTTATATTATTAAAATAAAAACACCGTAATTTATATCGTCTTTATTTTTATTAACAATGTACATAATGTTTATATCGTTGTTGTTATTTCTTTATGTTAATATCCAGACATAAGACATTAACTAATTTCTTCTGTTTACATTTTTTACATATACCATTATGAAGAAGTTTTTCTGGTACTTTGTTTAAAGTAATTAATTCAGTTCTACTATTAAAATCTGAATTTGTTGTGTTTTTTGTATTGACTGATTTTAACCACCAATTTACTGCCTTTGAGAATTGATAGCATGATGTTGTGCATTTGTATGTTTTAGGTTGTAGTCTATTTGTGGTAGTATGGTGACGGCGACATAACAATACATCAACTGTATCATAAGGTGGTGTTTGTCTTAAAGTAACATACCAACTAACATCTTTATCGTCACTATTTTTTAGATCCATTTCTTTGAAAGATCCAAGGAATATGAATTTAATAGGACCCATATTTTTATCATAGCATCCATTACAAAATGATATAGAATCTCTGACATTTAATTCGTTTGTTTTTTTGTTAAATTTAAAGTATGGTACAAATGGATCATATTTTTTAACCTTTTCTATCGATTGATTAATTACATTGTAAAAATCAGGTTTTCTATAGGTTTTACCATAACAACATCTAAACCAGGTTAATGCATTTCTCATAATTGATAATTTATCATCTGGGATATAGAATCCTTTACGTGATGATGATATTTGTAGTTGATTTTGTGTTTTATGATTTTCATGAATACAGTATTGTAATAGGAACTGGAATTTAGTTACGTCCATGTATTCTAAAAATATCTCTTCACAATAACTCTTCAGTGAATCATATTGGAAAAATGATGTTAAGTGATAAAACATTAATATATTTTTATGAATATATCTCTTTTTATCATTATCTATTCTGTGTAGATTATTTTCATAAAATAATTCAAAGAATAATTTAACATCCTGAGTAGTTATACCACATCCGAAATCAATATATACGTTTAAACAATCTAAATTCATAATACCATATTTTGTTTCCTTCCTTTCCTTCTTTAAGAGAGATTCACTAAATGATGTAGAGAATATTCTTTTAAAATATTCTGATGTAAGTAATATTATCTTGTGTAATAAAATTTCAACTTTAAAGGCTTTTGTTGTTGTATCATGAATTCTTAGTACAATATCAACAAAACGGTTATTATCATAGGAGCATTTGAGGTGATTTAAATTTTCATTGCATCTACAATCATCATCATCATCACCACCAATATCATTTTGTTTTATCGTCGTTTTATAACTTGTTTTAAATACCATACTACTATATTCTGAATTTCTTCTTTCTAGTATCATCATTATAACTTTTAAATGAGTTATGTAAAATTAAATATTTTAAATGCCAATAAATACCTTACAAAATGAATGTCCTTATCCTCTTTATAAAATACAAAAAACGTATTATTAACATTTATATTAAAATTATTTTTATTTATTATTTTTTAATAAATAACATAACGACCCTATTCCTCTTCTTATCTCAAAATAATTTATTATATTCATCAATATAAATCGCAGGAGCGTATTTTTCTAGATAATCTTTTAAACAAATATTTGTATTTTCTTGGGTGTTATATATATTAACATTATATTTTTTTGCAAGAACAACTCCCTTGTTTACTTTTGAAGTTATTCCTCTAGTATTTGTTACCCAATCTTTACAGCATTCGGAACATAGTTCTTCACATGTAAACGGCCCAAGTACTATAGATAAGACCCAGTGTCCTGGTGCGATTCTTGTATCTTTATCGTATATTTTTTTAGTATTATGTAAATAAGCAGTATGTATTGGGTTTTTCGAACAACCAATGTGTGTATCTTTTTTCTTTCCTTTTATAGGATGAGTCATTAAATATGCATAATACTCTCCTTCATAATCTATTTGATTCAGTACACTTAGAACAAACTTAGGGATCTCTATTATATCTTTATTACTACCATCATTACCAACACCACCACCATGATGGTGATGACTATTAATTTCGTTGTTGATATTATTTGTGGTAATTTTGACATTTAAAGATACTATTTTATTATTACGTTCCCTACCACTGCCGCTACTATTGTTCATATCATGATTATATTCTTGTGTGTTAGAATCATCCCTACTTGTATTTACTCCATTTTTATTGCGTTTCCTATGTTAAGTTAATAATGGAATATTGTTTATAAATTACAGACCTCTTTTTATTATTATATTGTTGATGATGATGATGCACAGACATTCTATCTAATGCTTTTATAAGAGATCCAGGAATATCTTGTTCTGATAATGACTCCATGTCGTTGGCACCGTTGTTATCATCTATTTTTAGATGATGTGTATTAATTACGGTGTATTGGCTCATTTATGTTCATTATATAATGATTCTTTATATTTTAGACCAAATAAACAATAAATTTAAATAAATTTAAATTATTATGTTCCTATCAAAAATCATTTTTCTCAACCAAAATGGAGATGCATTGTAGCTTAATATATATGATCTTATTATATTACTCCATCTAGTTATGTCTGTTTTGTAGAATACACACTCTGCATTATAGCTATATGGAATATCTTCATTTATAAATTTAAATCTTTTTCTTTTATTTTTATTTTCTCTGACAGCAACATCAAGTATTCCTTCTACTTTAATACTTGATAACCATGGATCTATATCCCATATGAATATGTTGTTATCTACAGTGTCTGCTACATAAAATTTTGTAATAAATAAATTTAAAAGTAATCCAGCACATATTTTTCTAATAGAAAGCGTATTTCTATTATTTGTACTACTCGGTCTACGATGACCACTGTTATTTAAATTATCACCACCACCACCACCATCTTCTTTATCGTTGTTTATAATGATGTTGGTTGAGTCTAAATGTCCATACTTTTTTTGATATTCTTCTGTTTGTATCAATTTTTTCATTTTAGGTGATTCGTAAATAAGTATGATTATGTTTTTTATAATACAATTGAAATATAAGCATAATTTTGTCATTATCATAGAAGAACTGTACCCTACTGCCTCTTCTCCTCCTCCTCCTTCTTCTGTTGTATTATCATTATCATATTCATTATTATAATAATATGCTTGTGTTTCCCATAGAAATGTGATAATTTTTCTTATTTCTGTTGAAATCTCAGACTCGATTTCTTTTGTTATAATAGCCCTTATGGGTATTTTTATTTCTTCCTGATATTCTACTCTATCTGGTGATGGTAGTGGTAGTGGTAGTGGCGCTGATTCAAAATAGTGTTTGATTTTATTCATATCATCTTGTATATTTCTATAATAATCACCCCAATATCCTTTATTATCATGATATTGAACAATAAAGGATTTATTTATAAATGTAGGTCTATCTATAAAATAAGACTGATCCTCATTTTCTCCTCCTCCTCCATCATATATGTTCTTTGTTATATTATCCTCTACATCTCCATATTGTTGAGGATCATTTGATTTTTTAATTTTCTTTTGAATAGGATGATGAGGTGGTGATGGTGATTCGTCGTTGTCGTCATCATCATTGTCGTATTCATCATCATAAACATAATCATTATTTCTATCATTACAATATTCTTTTGGTACATATAACGAGGAAATAATATTTTTAAAACTTTTCTTATTGTGAAACAGAGGTGATGCTGAATAATTGACTAAATTAGTAGATAGATTTCCCGAATTAATGCTATTACCATTCTCATCGTTTTTACATTTAGATTTTCTTCCTCTCTTCTTACCCTTTTTTATAATACTCTTTGTTTTTTTTCCCCTCGTATTTTGAAGTGATGATGATGATGATAGTAGTATAGTATCATGATATGAACTTTCACTTAAAACTCTCATTTCATCATGATAATTTCCAATACATAAATCAGATTTTTCTAATTCTATACCAGAATACATACATATATATGATTTATCTTCTGTTTCTATAGCCGTGCATTCTGTTTTAATGCCTCTGCATATATGATATTTACCACATCTTCTACATCCATAAAAATTAAAATGTCTAAATGGTTTTATAATGTATTTTTTATTACTGAATTTTTTTCATCTATGTTTATTATCAATATTATAGATTCTATAATTATATTGAATAAGTTGTAACCATTTGAATATTAAAATTTTCTCATATTCATTATAATCCTTAACAACATCCCTACCGTTTGATATTGTTGATAGGTTCATTATATTATAGAATTGTTGTTGTCGTTGTCGTCATCATCATCATTATCAGTGAATATATTATAATACGGTATCTAGGAATCCGTATTATATATTTTATTTTTATTTTTTAAAATAAAACAAAATAGAATAATAATAATTATAAATAATCATAATTTATATCTCTAGTCTTTTTGTTTCTGAAACAAACACAGTATTTTCATTAATAAAAAACGACATGGACCAACAAGACCATTATTATGATAAAAGAAAACCTATTATAGGATTATTGGGATTAATTGGTGCTGGTAAAAGTACATTGGCATATAGTCTTGGTGAACAAATGGGATTAAAAGTTTATAAGGAAGACGTATCTGATAATCCATTATTACCAAAATTTTATGATAATATGAAAAAATATTCATTTCCTTTACAAGTGAATTTATTGAATCAAAGATTTAGCCAAATCCAAGAGATAACATGGCGTGGGAAAGGAGGTATACAAGATCGTACTATATATGAAGATACAGTATTTGCTAAAATGTTACTTAACTCTGGGTTAATGGAAAGGGATTTATATGATACTTATATTGATTTATTTAATAATATGTTAAATTCTACAAGTAGACCATCAATTATTATATATTTATATGTTACACCAGAAGTTGCATTAGAAAGAATACATAAAAGAGGAAGAGAGATGGAGATTAAAAAAATTGATATAGATTATATGAAAAATCTGTACACTCAGTATGAACTTTTTATTGAAGACATATCAGGGATAATACCAGTTATAAAAATCAATTGGAATGTAATTAAAGATACAGAAGAAATTGCTGCTATGATAAAAGGAAAAGTTGGGAAGGTTAAAGCTATTTATTATGTAGGATTTTAATGAAAGAAAGAAATAAATAAATAAAGACATTGGTTTATAATAATAATTGTTTATTTTGCTGCTGCTGTTTGATCTACAAATAAGTTCATTCTATTTAATTCTTCGATTGTTCTGTGAAACTCCAAGTTGTTTTCTGTTTGTGATACAGGGAATAGGTAATTAAATAGATATATAACAAAAACAACATATTTACCATTGAAATTATCAATATCAGATAATTTTTTAATTCCCTTCTCTACTGGACTAAATACATTTGGTCTTTCTTTTCCTTGTTTCTTGAATTGTCGTTTTCTAAAAACTGAAACATCAAGTAGTAATTTTAGAATTTTAGAAGATGAATTAATTGTTGAATTTTCAGATGGTCTATCAACAAATAAGCCACTATAATCAAATATATACTCGTCAATGTTCATATCTTTATCACCATCATTGTTGTTGTCACTATCTTCATTGTCTTCTTCACCTGGGAATAATAACATTTTTAATGCATCGTCATCGTTGTTCTTCTCCTTCTTCCCTTCGTCGTCGTCGTCGTCGTCGTCGGACATCATAATTTCAGGTGCACCAACCAAGCATTTTGTATTATCATTTTTCTTCTTATCTTTATTGTTTTTTAATGTTCTGCACTCTGGGTTATCTGACTTGTATATTTCCTTATATAATTCTAGTTTATCATTATTGATAAATAATATATCTATTAAATCTATAACAAAATGTGAAAAATCATTGTCTATACTGGAAATAATACTAATCACATCACTAACACTATTTACAGAATCAAATTTCTTTCCTAGGCCTTTTAATTGAGTAAAAGAGGGCATCATATTATATAAGTTATACTTTGATATCATATTTCTCATATTATCCAATGTTTTCCATAAAGTACTTATTAATAATATTCTATCATTTGGTATTCCTGTCTTGCATATTGTTATAGATGTGCTTTCATAGTGTGATTGAACATCAATGGACCACATGTTTGCTACATCAATAACTTCCTCTTCTTTATTTTCCTTTTTCCTTTTCTTGTTGTGATCACTGTCATTGATATCATTAGTAATAGATTTAATTGATCTCGTTCTCTTCTTTTTATTTGTTGTATCGTCATTATGTTGCTTCTTCTTATTCTTCTTATTATCCTTGTTCTTGTTATCATCGTTATCTGTAAAATAATCTGAATTATATTTTTTATCATAGAATACACTCGATAGACATATGATATGCTTTTTAACTAAATACCATCTAGTGGATAGCCTAATATCATCAGATTCCCATTCTCTATTAGGAAAACCTTTTTTTGACCACTTTTTATCTCTATTTTCATCATTCAAAACAAAACTTACTAAATATACTTCTTCACCTGGTAATATCTTCTCCCCACTATATGCACATGTATAATCATACTTTAAATTAGATTTCATAGTTATTAATACGTTTTTACAAAAGAAATTAGTATTTTTAATATCCATACATATTTGTTTCATAGGCCATTCAATATCTGTTAATGTATTCAGCGCCTCGTTTAAAATTAAAGTAAAGTCATCCTCTTTAAATTGAATTTTTCTTCTATTTTTACTCTTCTTCTTCTTCTTCTTCTTATTACCGTTGTTATTAATACTATCATCTTTAGATCCATAAATAGATTCAAATATATTGTAAATAGTCGTGAATATCTTATGATCAATAGACTCTTCACTACCTGCTTTGGTATATATTTCTGATAATTGACCTTTAGTATATTTATCAGATGTTATCTTTTTAATCATATCTAATATTGTAGATCCTCGTTTATCTGTAGATCTGATATTAAGTATATAAATAAAAGCATGAAGTTTTGATAATTTCGTTATTTGATCTTTATAACCGTCGCTATTGATTTCACTCATCAATTCTGGCCATTTTAATCTCATAAACTCGAATACTTCTTCATAACTACATTGTATGGTACCAATAGATTCTAATATATTATATAATATATCCTTTTTATTCTCTTCTTGTATCTCTTTTTCTTTAGTATCTTTATCATCACCATTTACTTTATCGTCATCTTCATAAATAATAACATCGTCATTCTCCTTCGTCTTCTTCTTCTCCTCCTTCTCCTCCTCCTTATGATCTTTGTTGTTGTTGTTGTTGTCATCATCACCATTTTTAGGCGCTGTTTTCTTCTTTTTTTCTTCTAAGTGACGTATAAATAAATCATCTTCTTCTTCATCACTATTTGTAGGTTTCCATGTATTTTTTTGTACATCATCATCCACACTGGGTTCAATGAGTTCAGTATCAATAATACTGGGTTCAATCGGCTCAGTATCAATGATATCGTTATCTATATATTCCTCATCTATATAATGTTAATAATGAATACAATAAATAAAAATTACATACTTTCCAAATAATTATGT
>SDBT01014126.1_pt1 | contig 12746 bp, 15 predicted proteins | sample 2277101 | NCBI WGS metagenome assembly SDBT01 (sample SAMN10404973, study PRJNA504765) | marine sediment metagenome | isolation source: marine sediment core GS10_PC15, 103 cmbsf | place: Arctic Ocean: Southern Knipovich Ridge | collected 2010 | reverse complement strand
AGATTCTGCTACTTTGAAGATGGTGAGGATTAGATAATGGACAACCAAAAGGCATTTAATATAGGATTGGTTTTGTTAATGATAGCAGGATTCACAACTATAGCAGTAATCAACCCAGAAACAGGAGAACCAATGGAATCAACACACTACTCTGAATCGCTTGGCGTAAAGGTGTATTGTGCAAGAACCACAGCTCAATATTGTTATCCTTCATTGGAAACAAGAAAAGGTAGCCGGAGAAGCATATCGGGTTGGAAACTTATACCTGAACCAGTAACTGTGACAACTAAGGTGTTAGGTTCTGGTGGTGGTAGAGAGATTGTGTGTGATAAGATAATATGTACAGCAACAAGTTAAATGGATTAGCGAAGGTAGTAGAGGACATAAGAGTTTATTGGAAGAACTATGAAGAGTCAAAGTACGATACAGGCATTAACCCAACAACAGGAAAGTATTACATCCCGGTTGCTAAAAGAGCTTTCACAAAGCATCATCTGGAAAACATAGCCGGCTTCTACATAATGCGTGACAAACTCAATTATTAACCCTACTATTTATATACTAGTTGTTGTTTTAGGTGATTGGTTACAAAGTAACCACCTCTTTTGACTCTGAGCAGTAGAGATACGCTCAGAGTTCTCTGCTGTTTCTGAGTTTTAATCGAATACCAACTTAACTCAAAAAGATGAAAGGAAAGGAAACCAAGTTCTGTCAATTCGGTAAGATTAAGATTAAAGAGGACGATAAAGATTTCTATGTTCGTGGCTATGTAGCCACCACTCATCCCGACAGAGCAGCAGGGAACGGATTCGATGGAGATATTCTGTCAAAGGCTGCTGTCCAGAAAGTAGTTGATACTATTAATGACACTTACAATACTGACGCTCAAGCAGTTTCCGAGAGGCATGATTGGATAATTGAAGAGGACAGAGACAAACCGTTGGCTGGCGTTTCAGTAGAGCCAGCAACTTTAGTAGAATTAGAAGACGGTAATTGGGGAGCTCATGTTGGGACAGTCCTATCAAAGACAAACCCTAGATACGAAACTGTCAAAGCCAATGTTGAACAGGGTGTTTATCCAGGATTTTCTATTGAATATTCAGACCCAGATTTCACCCCCATCGTCAAAGAAGGTAAGAATTATCGTTACATAACTGATTTGAAGCATAACGGTTTCGGATACGCAAGCCGAAGAAAGATTGCCAACCCTCACGCTGAAATAACCGGATTCGGTTTTAAAGAGATTCCAACTATGGATTTTAAACAAAAAGGTGATTTAACAATGCAGACCAAAGAAGAAGTAAAACCTGAAGATAAAACAAAAGACCCAGCAGCAACAGACCCAGCAAAGCCTGGCGAAGAGACTAAACCTGAAGACACTAAACCAGAGGACACTAAAGAGACAGAAGCCGGTAAAGAACCTGAAGCTGCAAAACCAGAAGACGTTGCTGCCCCAGAGGCAGAAAAAAAAGAAGTCACAGTCTCCGCTGAAGATTATGCAATGTTACAAACTATTAAAGCTAAAGAGAAAGCTACAGCCAGTGCGATAGAAGTTAAGGAACAAGTTAATGTTGCTCTCAAAGAGATTCTCGGAAAGAATGCACCGTTCTTAAACCTTGACCCTAAAGTGGAAGGCAAAGACCCAGAGAAGAAAGAGATACAGTTCAAGGAGATGAAGAACATCAACGATTTACAGTTGAAATTCAAAGAATTGGATGGCATTCTTCCTAACGGGACCTATGTTAGAGACGGTTTAAACGGAAGTATTCCGATGAGGCAGAGTATGCAGAGACAGATAGTCGATATGCAGTACAAAGAAGCCGATGATTTCCATATGGCTCTTAAAAAGCAGGGTCAGAATATCTATAGGAATTCGTTGTTCAGCGATGTAAGCACAAGCGATGTAAAAATGGAGATGAAAGGCGATGTAATGCTTGCTAACCCATACGCTTCAGGCAGGATGGCCGGAACAAGGATTGAGTACAAATCCACCAAGAATATCGATTGGACAAATATGCAGATTAAAGGGCAAGACAATGCCACTACTGTTGGTCTTCAGACAGACTCAAATGTTGCGCATGCTTCATGGACTTACGGGAGTATGTATCAAAGTCCGGTAGAGTTCAACGACATCTATGGCCAGGCCATCATCAATCAACTTAACGACCAGACAACAACCTGGGGTAAGTTGAAGAAGGAAGATTGGTCAGGAAGGTCACAGATACAGTTCAGGGCAAGAACTGGCAGGAACTCAACCGCCGGAGGATATACAGAAGGTACAGTTTGGGCTTTCGGAACAGATTTTGACGGAGTTGTGGGCAGGGATAAGTTCCAGCAACCGTTCTCTTATTACAATGTATTGGTAGCAGTAACCGGTCAAGAACTTCAGTTATCAAAGGCTCCAGGTGGAGTTGGTGATATTTGGGGTAATGAGGTTAGCAATTCCACAAAGGATTTATTAGTTGTTCTTAATAAGGCACTGATAGGTGCTGGTGTTGGAACTTCAGAAAATATTTCTCTTGGGTTTGAAGGCTTAATCCTTGGTACTACAGGTACATTGTATGCAAGGAACATCGCCACATACACCACACTGAAGAGTCATAAGGAAACAGTGTCTGCAAGGGTATCCATTGACTTAATCAGAAAGATGAAAAGGTATTGCGAAGCTGGCGATACAAGCACAATAACCAACTCGAACGCTAATGCGAACGACTTGGTATTCTTCTGCAACCACCTTCAGCGTGACAGGGTTTATGCTCTGATACAGGACATGCAAAGGACAGTTCCTACGTCTGCAAGGGCAGGGTTCGAAGGAGTGCTTGAGTTTGACGGAGTACCGTTCTTCGCTGACAAAGACATAGATACTGATGATTTGTTCTTGATTGACACAGCGCACACAAAGATTGCGATTAATCTTCCTCCTACGATGGAAGCTTTGCCTGTGACTTCTGACGCGAAAGCCGCACACATCAAGATTTACTGGAACTTGTACTCAGACGCACCATCAAACAATTATTGGGCGAATACTTTAACAACATAATGAGGTGAATAAAATATGGTAGCTGCAACAATAACCCAAAGACTGAATGATTATTCACATGACCCAGGCAAGGAAGTTGTATTAGTGACAGCTTCTGACTCAGACTTTTATATCTCAGAAAAGTTTGGCATAGTTCTTGCTGCTGGCGCTCAGATTGCTGAGAACGACCCAAGGTCAATCGCTACAGCAGTTTCAGGGGCAACTGTGACAATTCATTCATCAGGGCTTTCTTCCAAGAAAGTATTGCTGACTTTGTATGGCATAAAATGAAAGCAAGGCAGGATTTCGAAGTAGCCGTGAATAAAGATAACGTTCCGACATCACATTACTTCGGAGACCCTCTTGGCGACAAGAAACTTGTGAAAGTCAAGGCTGGCGAAGAGATACCGGAGTATCTTAATTCCTATGTGTTGCAATTCAACCCAGACTTCGTTGACCTATCTACTGTTGAGAAACCGAAACCAAGGGTGCAAGAACCAATAATAGTTCCGAGGAAATATTCTCAGGAATCTATCACTTTACTGATTAATGAGTTTGGTGAAGAGAAATCAAAGGCTGTAGCAGAGTTGAGGAAAATCCTTTTGGAAGATTTCAATTATAAGTCTAGAAGTGTGAGGTTGGGCTATTTGACCAACAAGATTTTAGAATTACAGGAACGCAAGAGGAGAGGGTAATGGGTGGATTTATAAGGGCTGACGAAGGAGTTGGAGAGAATAAAGAGTTTACAGTAGCTACAGTTGGAGTAATAACGATTAATCTTAGTAACATTGATGACAAAACATCAGCAAACGATGACCCATCAGCAGGGGAATATTACCTTAACAATCAAATAACGGCAAGGAAGTATGTATTAAGGTTTAACCAGTCAATAGAGATTACTCAGATTAATAACAGGGTTTTTGCAGACCCAACTTCGCTAGTTATCGGTGACGGTTCAGTAGTTCCGGCTGCAGGGATTCACCGTGAAGAATACGATCAACCCACAGTTCAGACAATTAAGATTAACATTTTAACAGCAAACACCAATATCAAGTTGAGGGTAATATAACATGCCAACACCAGAAGTCAAGAAACTAATAACATTGAAAGTTACCAATGCAGGGGCTAGCGATTATGCCACTATCCATAATATCACTCAGGGTTGGAAGGTAAGGACAAAGTTCAATTCTAGCAGTGAATCAATCTACAACCCTGCGAAGGATGGCAATACCGTTGAAGACGAAGACAAAATAATAGCTTATGTTAATGGAAGAATGATTGGTAGTGATACTGGTACAATATCCCTAGGAGGCGTTTTAATCAAATTTACTGGAACTGTTGACGTAAAATCTCTGGCGGTGAACCTATGAAACAAGCAAAATTAAAGCACATCTTGATTCCATCAATCATCATATTACTTTTAATGCTAATCTACGTAATGGCAACAATAACTATCACAAGGAATTTTCCAGCTGAAGGAGATTCCATTATGAACTCTGACGGGAACGTATCGTTTAATGCTACTATCAGGGAAAGCAACCAATATAAGAATGTCACTAATGCAAGTTTATGGACTGATATTAGTGGAACTTTCGCTGAGACATCAAAGCATGCAGTAGCAGCCGGATTACCAATGATCGGTGGCGTTTACGAGTTCTACGTTCAACTGAACGATACAGCAAGGGGGACTTATACTTGGAGTGTTGTAGCCAAGTCTGAAGGTCTCTACCACATAAATGAAAGCTACGATTTCGGCGGTTCTCTGAATAGCACCTCATCCAATGAAACCACATTGCAACTTGACCATTCCCCAATAAGGACTATTGATATAATTAACACTACTAATGGACATACGATGTCAACTACACTTTATACTTTAGAAGGTTTTACTGGAGTTGTAACATTCGTCCTGTCTGATGACAACATGTCGAAGTGGAACAACTCAATACTTAACGTCACTTATTACCTTAACACTTCCGAATCTGCAACATCTAACAGGACTTTTTATTTCCGTCCTCCGCCTGTTGTGTCGCTCCATTCGCCTGCCGACAATGCTATTAACCAGACCATTGATTTTATCAATTTCTCGGTGATAGACGATGCCCCAAAATTATACTGCACATTGTATTCTAACGAGACCGGGACGTATCAGTTTGAATCTTCTACTGTCTCTGTTTCAGCAAGCGAGATGAACACAACCAATATCACAATAGACCACGAATTCGATGAAGCCAACAACATCAAATATGCAGTATTCTGCGCTGAAACCCCTACCCCCTACGCAGATTTAGCTAATATCTGGGCGTTCTCAGCAAACCAAACAGTCAATATTGACAGGACTGCCCCAACTGTATCAAGTTTATCGCCTACTAACGGCTCTTATTCCAACTCTTCATATTTGATTGTAAATATTACTCTGGTAGACATTAATATACACTCTTGCGGACTTTATTTTGATAAGTCACTCAATCTTACAAACAATTCAATGGCATCTGGGGTTGACTGGATATTTTCTCTTGGTAACGTAACTGAAGGTGAACATAATCTATCGTTCATCTGTAATGATACTGCGCGCAATGTGGTTGTCTACAACTATTCAACTGTCACTATTGATACAACTTACCCAACAATCGACGAATATAAGAACATTACATTCCCTGGCTATTGTGATAGGTTTAATATCAGTTGGAACACCTCAGAACTTACTAATGGTTCTTTGAATTACGGAACTAACCCTGGTGGTGGAACTTTTGTTTCGAGCCCAAACAACGCCTCGAATAACCATACATTGTCGGTGGAGTTCAACGACACAACCGAAGAGACATTGTATTACTTCAATATGACTTCCTGCGATTTGGCAGGTAACTGTGTAAGAGAAAATTTCACTCACGATGCGCCTAAACAGTTATGTGTTGGTTGGAGCGAGTTCGCCTGGCTTGACGATTCTAGTTATAACCTCTCAGATATTCTAACCGTTAGCAATGCAGATTTTATTTATAATTGGAACGCCACAGGGCAGGAATGGATATCATGGTCAAGTGCTGGCGCAGGTAATGGTAACTGGATTTTATACTTCGGAGACGTCTATTTTCTTTATACCTCAACAAATGAAACCTTCTGGCGTAACTTTTCAGGAGATGGTATAGGGAGTGCCGCTTACAACTACAACTTCACTACTGGAAATAATTATGTCGGTATAACTAAATTGTTCACTTTTGCCAACCTTACTGAAACTCTCAACTCGTCGCGACATATAGGGAATACTTACAATTTCACCTACTTTTCTGGCTGGAACAATTCAGGGAAGACAACCGTGGATTACCGCTATAACTGGTCATGGAACAATGGGACACACCTTGGAAGGACTTACGATATTGAGAGTGTTTGGATATGGGCAATGGAGAATCTCACTTGGAATCAAACTAACATTACGGGGACGTGGTAAAAATGAAACCAATAATCGCATTATTATTAAGTATTATTTTATGTTCAGGATTGGTAGCTGCCGCTCCAGCTCATCCGTTTCCCATCTCTGGCAGAATTTCTGTTAATGGCTTCTTGCAGGAAGACGGTTTTGGTGTAAAGCTTGAGAACCTTAACAGTGGAGAGACAATATTCACAAAAGTCCGTAATGGCGCATACTTCTTCCAGAACATTAATGATGATTTATGGTATGGTTATAATAAGCAGAAGACAGACTTTAGTGGTAATGTATTTCCTGGAGACAGGTTAAGGATTACTGCCTGTTCTGTCCATGCAGATTGCGTTTATGAGTTCGAGATTGTTGAAGCTCAACCTATGTTACTCGACTTCCACATAGTAGATGAAGGAATCCCACCACCCAAATATGTATGCTGGGACGATTCGATAGTGGACAATTCTAACGATTGCCCTGCTGTTCCTGATCCAGAACCTGAAGAGCCAGAAGTGGTTACCAAAGTAACAACTATTGATGATAAGACTGCTTCTATCGAAGCCAATTACGGTGATAAGATTGAAGTAAAGATTGCGAATAGCAAACTGTCAATTCTTAAAGATTCCGAAGTGTCTTTCGATGGTGATGATTACGATTTCAGGGAAATTGTCTATCTCCATGCAGAGTTGCAAACCTCTATTGATGATTCAGATTTTGGTACTAAACCTTACTTGGTAATTCCTGAAGGCGGTGTTGAGTATCGATTCCTGTTCGACGATAAGGTTAAGATTGAAGATATTGAAGATGATGAGACACTCATAATTGAATTGCTTGGCAAAGAGTATGAGATTATCAAGGCAAGCAATGATGAAGTTACTTTAATCTCTGGCGATGAGTATTCCATTGATATAGGGGAATCTGTAGAAATTGGTGGTAAGACTGTCACTGTCAAGACAATAAATGAGGATTATATCTACATTGAGTATGATGGAAGTTCAGCCAAAGTTATGGAAGGTGAAGTTGAGCAGATAGGTGATTTGGAGTTCTACGCCTATGAAGTTATGGACAGTAATGATGAAGGATTCCCTAGTTTTGTGACACTAATGATAGCTGAAGATGTATTGCAGTCAATCAGTGATGGAGACGATTACGATGAAGGTGACGACTGGCAATGGAATATTAACCTGCCTGACTATCTTGGGGTATCTAATCAGAACGATTACAAAGACATTGATGATGATTACGTTCCGCTTACTGTCGGTGACAGTATAAGACTCCCTAATGACTATGCAGTGATACTGGTTGACAGCGTTATAGAACCTGAACTGATTGATATTGAGTTTAGGGTAAAGAATGGTTATTTATTCGCTGACGGTTCAGAAGACGCTTTTGTGTCAGGAACCAAAGAATATGATAAGGTCTATATTGACGCTAACGGAATCTATGATAAAGATTATGAACTCATTTCTGACGATAAAGTAAGGTTGGGTGACAGCGATATCTTCCTGGAACTTGGTTCAGTAATAATCGGCAAGCTTAAGATTGAACTTGACATGAGCGACATCCTGCATACTGGCGTGTCTTACATCACTAAAGATGAAACTTTTATGGACTATCTGGGGATTATCTTCTCAGACGTAGAAGAAGCAGTTGATGATAAAAGCGGATTCAAGGTTAAAGTTCCTGAAGAGAGACCAGAGGTTAAGATTACAATAAGTTCTGAAGTAGTAATTAAAGAACCAACTCCTGAACCGCCAGTTGAACCTACTGAACCAGACCCTGAAGAAGAAGAGGAAGAAGACCCAGTTCCGCCACCCAGAGACAAACCACTTCCTGACCCAGAACCAACTCCTGATCCAATCCCAGTAGAACCAGACACACCAGACGAAGAAGGAATTTCTGCATTTTACAAAGTCATTATCGGATTAGCAATAGCAGTTCTCAGTGCTTTCAGTTGGGGCAAGGGCTTCACAGGTCTTGCAAATTACTATTTCAAGAAAGGTAAAGAACTTGAAAAGCAGGGTAAGACAGCTGAAGCAAAGAAGATGTATGACAGAGCCGCAAAGATGTTAAAGACAGCCATGAACAAGGCTAAAGACGGCAAGTATAAAGGGTGATTATTATTGTCAGGGCAAAGGTATCAAATAGCAGTTCTTGTTAACGATACTGACGGCTCTACTCCCCTGGCTAATACCCTGGTTACATTAAGGCAGGAAGCCACCAACGAATTTATATCAGAGAATACCAACTCTTCTGGCGAAGCTGTGTTTAATCTCGCAAACTTCCCTTTGGGTTGGTCGGTTGGCGACAAAGTCACTGCCTACGTCAACTATACAGCTTACGAGGCTTCAGAAACTCATACTACTACCTCTGGGGGCGGAACAACAATTACCCTGACTCTTTCTGCTCTACCAACCGCCCCTTCCATTCGATACTATGCAGCTCAGGACTTCCTGGATTATTTTAATATGTTAACTGTTGAAGATGATGCAGAGAATGGTGTGAGGATGCAGCAGTTAGTAAAGATTGGCGAGATGGTCGAGAACGGAATTGACAACGATACTGAAACAAAGTTCGACGATAATGATGGCAGTTACTATTCAGTCACTGACGAGTTCCATGATGTTGAGATGAAACAGCAGGTTTATAATCTTGAAAAGACCCCAGTAGCTACTCTTAAAGGGTTCTGGATTAATCAGGCCAATGAAGGTTCTGTTCCTAACTGGAAGAACATCGCTTATACTTCATTGGACAACTGCGATACGGCAACTAACTGGTCAGCGAGTTCTACCACTTCTGAAGCTTCTGTCGCTGTCAACCTGACACCTTCCAACGCCAATGAAGGTCTTGGCTGTGTTTACATAGCTAAGTCTGGAACTACTGACACAACATTAACTTTCCAAAGAACTGGTTTAGTGTCCCAAAACTTCAAGGACAAGACCTTAAAGATTGACCTGTATCTTGACGATACCGACGAGTTGGCATCATCAGATGCAGTGACACTCCGTTACGGTTCAGACTCTTCCAACTACTACGAAATCAAATTTGACAGAGCAGACCTTAATGATGGCTGGAACACTCTGCTAATAAACTGGAAAGACACAGACCTTACTGCCACTGGTTCACCAAACATTGCAGCTTTTGATTACTTCGTCACCATCCTCGAACTTGTAGCTGCAAGCACCGAATGGACATCCGGCGATGCAAGGCTCGACGATTTAAGGTTCGAAGAACAGTATGGGTTGTCCTTAGATGCTGCCGAAGGCAGAGCAACAATCAAAGATTCCAACAATTACGCAGAGAAAGGCAACAACCAAGTCAGGACTACTTACACTTATGGCAGAAGCACTGTCCCTCACGACATTAAGTTGTTGGCAATCATAGAAACGGGGGTTAAGATGTTTGGAGCTGCGTTTGTTAAGAGTAAGATTTCCAACAGTTCAGATATGAGTTGGGATTCAAATACCTGGTTCACAGATTATCGCAAGAGAATCATCTCAAAATATCGTGTTGTTGGTGTTACTTCGGTGTTTGGCGGCTCTTAATTAACCCTACTATTTATATACTAGCACTTCCCATATAATGCTTGCGCAGATATAATACCTCCAAGGGAGAGCTTTCCCCCATTTTAGTCAAGGCTAAAGTGGATATTTAGTTGTCTAAGGACAGCAAAATACAATGACAATTCCATCAAGTGGTAATGTTGATAAGTCTAACTTATTTAGTCAGCCTCACGCTAATATCTATAACCTGATGAATGACCGTTCTAATGTTCCTGACCCCAACGATTCTACTGGCAATAGGAAGTTTATCCACGTTAGAGAACCCCGCAATCTTGGCAGAGGTTTTAAAGGATACCCATTCATTGTCGTTCCTAATAATGAGTTTGAGCAAGGGAAAGGAACTGTGTCTGCCACTAAATCTTTCACTACTTTTGATGTAATTGTAAGGGTTGTAACTGCTGACAAGAGTTCAGATTCCGATGGTAATTCTTCTGGTGCCCAGACAATGAACACTATTTGTAATAAGGTTGTTAAGACATTGAACGCTAACCGAACCACTCTGAGGAATTATGGTATGAAGAAACTTAAAATTAAAAGCGAGTTTGATCCAGTAATCGATAATGGGCTGCCCATCTTTTTCCACGAGTTCACACTTACTTTTGTCCAGTTGGGGTTGATTGCATAATGGCTCTTCCAAGAAGCGGTGGCTTTTTATCAGTTACCATCAATTCCAAGAAAGTCGAGAACATGCTCACAGGTTACGAAAAAACATTGCCAGAAGCAGCAGATATTGGGCTGAAGAAGTTGGCTGGCAAGTATGCAGAGATTTATTTAGAACAGTTACCGAAAGCAGGCATTGAACCATGGACAGGTCGGTCATTCAATATCTTAAGAAGACAGATTAAAGACCCACAGAAGATTGGCAGAAACGCTTATGGTGTTATTGTGCCGGCAAATCTTGTATCACTTGACCAGATGAATGACCACTGGGTATCTTTTAGGAGAAGTCCGAGTTTGGCAGCGTGGGCTAAGACCAAATTGGGTTTATCGGGTCTAGAGGGAAGAATTGCTGGCGGTCTTTTTGTCCTCAGACATCCATGGGTTGCCAACGCTAACCGAAGAGCAGCAAGGCACATCAAGATTGTAAGGAAAGAAATTCATAAAGCAGTACGGAGGAAAGGCAAATGACGACATACAAAAATGTTACGAAAGCAAACTTAAGATTCAGAGCCCCAGATTCTAAAGGGATTAAGAAAGTCTTTGAATTAAAGCCTGGTGAAGAGATGGAATCTGATAGAGAATTACGTCTTGGTGGGCTTGAAAAGGTAGGGAAGATAAAACTTAAAAAAGCAATCACAGGAGGTGATTAAAATTAGTTTCCCCGATTCATGGCAAGAAGTGGCATTAGTTAGTGTTACAAGGTTTGGTTCAAGCGCAGCGATTAGGGCAGCTACTCAATGTGCTACCATGGTAGACACAATCGACATCGGCGAACCCGACTATCCTGGTGAGAGCATTCCGAATATTGCAGGAGGCAGGATTTGGAAGCAATCCCCACAGGAAGATGGCGAGGTTACGTTAGAACTGTATCCCATCCAGGCAAGCGCAGGAGATGCAGAAAACAATCTTGGATTATTTCAGCAATTCGTCGGAACTGCTGCCGATGTGGCTTATGACACAGGCGAACCAATCGCTACAGCAACCTCTTGGGCAGCAGGGGTTCAAAGAACAAGAAGCAGATTTAGAGTTACAGTTCTTTGGACAAACGACACAGCACCAGTAACAACAGCCGAAGGAGCAGTAGCTTCGGGCAAAGAAGCATTGAGATTCTCAGCTATGGGTTGCAGAATCATCTCACACAAGACATCATATACTGATGGGATTGTGAAGTCGACAGTTACCTTCAAATTCCCGCCAATGAACAAAGCCGGAACAGTGATGATGTTCAGGTGGGATAGTTGCGACAGTTCAGTGGCAATGGCTGCTTTGTCTATTTACGACGACGAAGATGCTTGGGCTTGAATATATACATTGTAGTATATAGGTGATAAGATGGTACAAAGAGATTCAATGGGAAGATTCATTAAGGGTCATAAGCCAGAAGAAGGGTGGAAAGATATGTGGAGAGAGAAGGACAACTATCAAAGAGGTAAAGATAGATACAACTGGAAAGAAGTAAGTTATCATAATGGATATAGGTTTGTCAAAGTCAAAGGAAAGATGATGAGAGAGCATAACTATATCTGGCTAAGAGACAATGATTGGGGGATGTATTTCGTCCCGAAGGGTTGGGTAGTCCACCACAAGAACGAAGACAGATTGGACAACAGGATTGAGAATTTGGTTTGCATTCCAAGAGGTATACACTTAAAAGTACATGACCCACTAGAAGCTAGATGGGGCAAGAATTACACAAGACGAGGTGAAGTATAATGAAAGACTCAAAAGGAATAAACATAATTAAAGGAGGTGATTAAGTTGGTGGGCACATTTCCTCCGTCGTGGGAGGAGGTAGCATTAGTTACCCTTCAGAAAAGTGGTGGAACCGCTTATTTATTTGGCACAATCGTAGACACAATCGACATATCTGAACCCGACTATCCTGGCGAGAGCATTCCGAACATTGCGGGCGGCAGGATTTGGAAGCAATCTCCGCAGGAAGACGGAGAGGTTACGTTAGAACTGTATCCGCTTAATTTGGATACAACTGCTGGAGAGGGATTATTTCAGGAGTTCGTTGGTGGAGAATGGGATACAGGTGGCGCTTTGATTACAGATATAACATGGGCGGCAGGAATCGACAGGGCGA